>Ga0065720_1002699_pt1 | contig 307073 bp, 259 predicted proteins | sample Thericmetagenome_FD_59107 | JGI IMG/M metagenome (GOLD analysis project Ga0065720, IMG submission 59107) | Thermophilic microbial communities from the Joint Bioenergy Institute, California, USA of rice/straw/compost enrichment - eDNA_2 v2... | ecosystem: Engineered > Solid waste > Grass >...
GAGCAGGCCAACTTTGCCCTTAATTAGCTTAACTTGCGTGTTCATGATTTGACAGTTTTTGGGATTATTTAATTGAGTAGTTTCTTTAAAGTTAATCCCAAACTGTCAGATCATATTGTAGCTATTTCAATATACCACAGGCATTTCATTTCTAAGTTGGTCTTCAGTTATGGCTTCTGCAACTTCCTGTGCGAAATTTACTTTTTCCTTTATAGCCGTCATTGCGTCAACCTCAGCCTGAGTTTTTCTGTAAGGTAAAGGATAATACATTTCTAGCGCCGGAACTGGTAATTGATGTAACTGTTCTCCATCCTTTAACCAACGATGATTGGTCTTGAATTCATTGTACGAATGTTGCTTCTTCGCATGGGGTAAATCTAGCAAGAAAACAACTTTATCGCGATAAACGCCATTTGTAAGCAATGGCCTATAACACTCATGAATACAATGATAAAGCTCCTTTTGCTTTTCATGGTCTCCACGAGCAAAAATGATTTTTATCGCTTTGCATTTATTATTTGAAGCATAGAATCGCTCAATTATTTTTTGTAAAAACGTCGCTTCCGAGCTGCCTTCTACGATTATAAAATTGCTCGGAAGCAAAATGTCATGAGGGCTACCTCCCAGTAATTGGTATATTGAATCCAATTGTTCTTGCTCAGTTGCTACATGCTTAACCTGGCTGCATCCGGTTTCTTTCTCAACTTTGAATATCTTTTGTGAATGGAACTGTTCATTTGCAAAAATTGGGGAATGCGAGTTGATTAATACTTGACCATCACTACCTACTATATCTCTCAGAGCATTTTTTAAAGCCCTTTGCGCAGTCGGATGTAAGTGCAATTCCGCCTCATCAATTAAAAAAATGAAGTTTCTTGCTATGCCTTTGTATTTACGATAATCAGCATAGGCTTGAATAATTGAAAGCATTAACGCTCGCTGCATTCCATCTCCTTTGTGTTCCGCCTTGGTTTTTACACCATCGTCAATTTCAGTTTCGAATTTTTTGAGCATGTCTTCAATAGCCGGGTTTTCTATAAAAAACCTTACATCAGCGCCTTCATGAAATTGTTTTTTCAAGTATAGTTCGACTCTTCCTTGTAGCTCATTTACGGATTGTCTAAAGATAGAGTCACTAGTGTTAAATAACTCGTCAAATAGTTCTAAAAACTCCTTGTATTTTGGTTCAGTTTCCACCATGTCTCTCAATACATCGCCGAGCATATCAGCGATTGGCGATTTTGATTTATATCCAGCCACATCACTCAGGCGATGTTTGGTAGTTACATAGACGATTTTAGGCAAGAAGTAATTTAACACAGGATCAAAACCTCGTGGATTTTGTTTAACTTTCCCATTAATAATAAGTACTCTTTTATCGGAGTCGCTGTCCTTTTCTACAATGAATTCATCAGCGCCGTCCAAAGCATTTTCCATTGCGCTCCGATTCTGTCCTTCTGGTAAAGCTGTAATTGCAGACTGCACTTCCTTAAAATGTAAACGAACTTTTATAGTTAGAGTCCTGTCGTGATTCCTGTAATTAGTTGCCTCCGTTTTGCCGGAATCAAACCAATCAAGTGCATCAAAGAGATTTGTTTTTCCGTGATTGTTTTTACCGATGAAAATATTGAAATCACCAACCTCAAAATCATATTTTTCAATGGACTTAAAATTCTCAACTTCAATTCGAGAGATTTTCATGTTTAGTGGTTTAGTACCTATTAGGGGTATTCTAAGATATTAAAAATCTCGGCTATACGCCACTCGTCATAATTTTTGATCTGATTCAGGTATGCTAATCCAGGGAGCGGCTGTGCAGTTGGTGCATCCACGCGACAAAACGCTACGCGTGGTAGCTTAGCACAGGACCAACGTATCGTACCTGCCATAGTTTTTGCCCAGCGTTGCAGGCGCGACAGTTTATGACCCAGTAAAATTGTTTTATGGATCGATAATATGGAGTTGTGCTATTTGTATCTTTGAGTCCTGTAGTTCTTTGCCTTAAAAACGCATCAAATCATAACAAAAAATGAGGGTAGGGAATCGGGTATGTGTTGTTGATCTTGGCATACAAGTCCTTGGACGACAATGTTTTATGTTGGAGGTTAAAACTCCCAGCGGGATCACTGGTGAGCGGCTGGAAGGCCGCTTTTTTATTATCATAAACCGCGTAGCGCAACCTCCTCGTCAAAATGCGCCCCCGAATAACCCGGATTCTCTTTAAATTAGTAACCCAGGCTTTCAAAGTACATGAACTTTCACACCAAATACTATTGTTCGCTACTAACATCATTAACCCTGCTGTTGATTTGCTCTGCCGGCATTGGGGCAAGTGCACAGGTGGAGATTTATGGAATAGCAAAGCATTATAAGGACACGGTATTTTATCTCACCGAGACAGGAGGGTTTCACAATTTTTCAAGGGCATGGCGTGACAATAGGGTACAAATCACCATCGATAAAGAGGGGCAATTCCGCGCAACCGTGCCGGAATACGCTATTGGCACCTGGTACATTCGTGCCGACAAAGACCATATCCAGCCGTTTGAACTGATCAGTGGCAGCAAAGTGCAGTTGATAGCTGACTTTTCAAAAAATTATCCTTTGACAGCAGTCGGGGAGGGTGCCGATGATTTCAATTATTCGGCTTTCATTAAAGAACAGAGTGACAAATACTACGAAAAAGTGAACTATTTGGATAAGATCCGGCTGAATAATGTCGATTCCGTTCTGGCCTGCCGCATCGCATTTACCAATTTCAAGTTGCAGCAACTGGATTCATACAGGCAGACACATCACCTGTCTGATGAATATTACCACTGGCTTCGATCCAGCTATGTATATGAGGCGTATGAACGGACTTTGGTGGAGAATCTTAAGCAAGATTCTTTGGATGAAGTCATCGTGTCTAAAATTATGGTGAACGGAATAGACGATGAATACGCAGCGATGAATACGGCTGAATACAACGACCTGGTGGATTTTTATGTGAGATATTACTTTACCCAAAATGGCAAAAAACGTCTCACGATAACAGACTTGTTCTCGGCAGTGGCAGAGGGAAATTTGCTTAAAGGAAATACAAGGGCGGTTTATTTGACCAGGTTCATGGCATCTCTGTTCAAGTCGCCGGATAGTGTCTACAGTCCACTGTTTGCCATGTACGATAAAGCCGTGCAAGACCCCATGTTGAAAAGATGGGTTATCAACCGCCGGAATGAATACATGAATCCGGCCCAGGCATCCGGCACTGTTAACGTCAGCGAAAGTGCGCTTCAACAAATCTTCAGAAAATACAAAGGAAAAGTAATCTATGTTGATTTTTGGGCAAGCTGGTGCGTGCCTTGTCGCACCGAAATGCCCAATGCCGCTATTTTAAAGCGCAAACTAAAAGACAAGGATGTCGTGTTCCTGTATTTTGGTTATAACGATTCGGAAAAGGCGTGGTTAAATGCCCGGCAGCAATTAGGCATAGAGGGCGAGCATTATTTGTTGAATGAAACCATGCTGAAAGAAGCTGATAAATTGTTTGGCATCAACGGTATTCCGCATTATGCGATTATCGACAGGCATGGTAACATTGTTGAAAGACGCGCCAACCGGCCGGGAGAGGTGTATGCGCAGTTGCTCGCATTGATTGAGCGGTGACGCTTGTGAAGCCACCCTATAAATAATGCAGTTGCCATTTGCCGTGGATGGCAGCCTTGATGAAAAAAACGGCCCCCGCCGGGGCCGATCTTCCACCATTATAACCCGTAATCACTTCGCTGCCACCGCATCATCCTTCATCAACACGCCCTTCTTCACCATATCCTGCACAATCATCTTTCCGTACTTGTGCGCCAGCGATTCTGTAGACGAAGGTTCAAAAGATTCCGACTGAGCTGAGTACAACAAATCTCCGGTGCCGAGATGGTACAAATTGCTTTCCCAGAAATACCTGGTGTCATAGGTATAATAACCTGGCGTATACACACGCGCATACATGGTTCTGTAGTAACCCCAGAAACGGTAGTGGTACACGGCATACGGAGTGTACATTACATGTCCGGGTACGTACCGGCGCTCTTTTGATTTATCAAGCAACACAATAGTGATCACGGCATCGAAACCGCTGTTCTTTAATTTACTGAGCGCGGCTTCTTCGTCCAGTTTGTCAAAGGCTTTGGGGCCATATTCCTGCACGGCGCTGACGGCAGTGATGCCCATGTCGCGCAGGTCGCCGACCAGGTGTTTTTCCATATTTTCACGGATGCGTACGTCGGCTTCGTTGTTGAGGCCGAGCACGAGTATCTTGTTGAATTTCTGAATTGGTTTATCGCCCGCACTCCAGGAATGCGTGATGCGCGTGGAGGTGCAGGCAGTGAGCAACAGCACCATACCCGCAGTTGTCATTAGCGTTTTCATACAACATCGTTTTGTGATGCTAAGGTAGAGCCACGTCATAGCGCGGAAGTATGATGGCTGTCACGCCGACAAGAAATTTTCATCAGCATTTTTCAATAATTTCTTACCGGGCATGGCGGAAATTTGTAAAACAAAAGTTGTAGCGGTATTGGTGATGGATGAAATTTGAGATTATTTTTTTACGGCAAATCTCGCATACACATCTTCATAAAAACTTACTTTTCCAGTAGAGTCGATCCACGCGGTATTGTAAAGAATGAATACCGGAATTTTCTCCTGCACGGGAATCACTATAGGTTCCTGGTCGGGCAGGCAGCCTTTGTCAACCAGGCTGTCTATAAAACCAGCTTTTTCTTTCGCCGCCAGCTTCGCCAGTTCAACGGCTTTTTCCACCCGCACACAGCCATGACTGTAAAAGCGCTTACTATATTCAAACAGTTTTTTCGCAGGCGTATCGTGCAGGTACACGGTGAAGGGATTGTAAAAATTCAGTTTTACAATGCCCAGCGAATTGTCGCAACCGGTGCTTTGTCGCAGCGTATAAGGAAAATAAGACGTGCTCAGGCTGTTCCAGTTGATCAAGTAGGGGTTCAATACTTTTCCTTTATCATTCACTACCTGGTAGCCGTTGGCATCGAGGTAGGCAGGATTGCGTTTTATATGGGGGAGCAATTCTTTGGTGGCAATGCTTTTCGGCACCATCCAGTAAGGATACATCACTACGTCTTCTATCTTGCTGCAAAGTGTGGGAGTGCGATGAGTCCTTTGTCCCACAATCACCTTCGACTCTATCGCAACTCCCTGGGGGCTAAAGACAAGTAAGCTGGCTGAGGGAACATTCACCACTATGATGTGCTGATTTGCCTGTCTTATATCATCCAGCCAGCGCACCGTATTGATAGCCCTGTTCAGCCCCGCTAACTGATCCTTGTAGGTCGCAATCGTCTGCTTGTTATCATTTCGATTTCCCAAAACAGTTTTTCTGTAGGCGGTATCATTCAGTATCTTGTTGTGTTCGATCACCTGGTTCTTCAACGCGAGGTACTCAGCAGAGCGCGGCTCGCAGTTTTGCAGTAAAAATTCAAAGTGAAATATGCAAAGCGAGGCGCTCAACATCGAAGGCACTAATGACCAATCAGGCGAATAGTTCAGGCCATTGTATCCAATTGCGGGCGGCCGGTTACCCACCATCACGTCTCTGAAAAAATGTATGGCTGCATCGGTAATGTGATAGTCGGCAGACAAAGAATCCTGGCGATTGGTGAGAGAAATTTTGCCCGCGCGAAATCTGCTGATATAGTTGTATTGATAATCTTTCGCATCGAGACCGAGATAAGCGGCGCTGTCGAGGTAATTGAAGAATTGTTGCAAAGCCTGGTTGTTGCCAAGCCACGCATACTCACCGGGAAATACGGAATAGAACTGTTTTACCTGCGAAGGAAAATCGAGATCCTTATCAGCCTGCGCCCGTGCAAACGAAACCATCAGCAGGCACAACATACATGTCCCTATTTTTTTGAACGTGGTCATTATTGTTCGCTTGCTTTTTATTTGTTTATTGACCCATATATGGGTAAATGTGTTATTAATAGATGCAGATGTGTTGCGCCGATATAATTTTTCCTATAAAGGTGTTTAAGGTTGAATGGCCGGGCAATGACATGCATCATTATCGTGAATGATAGTTTTCAGGAACTAGCCAGCGCCCCTCTGGCGACCTTCATAAGAATTATCCTTATCTTTTATTTTTATTTAAAGTCAGTCGTCTATGTTATCATACACCCTCAGCGCCAGCTACACCGATTTGTACGAGTTGACAATGGGAGAAGTGTACCATGTATGGAAGAAAAATGATGTGCCTGTTTGTTTCGATTACTTCTTCAGGAAACTGCCTTACAAGGGAGGCTATGTGATTTTTGCGGGCCTGGAAGATGTGTTGCACTGCCTCGAAACACTGCGTTTTACCGACGAGGATATCGGTCATTTGCAATCGCTCAATTTCAATAAGGACTATATTGAATTCCTTGGAAAATTTCGATTTAAAGGTACGGTGTGCTCTGTGCGCGAGGGCGAAGTGGTTTTCCCCAATACACCCATACTGCGCGTGCAAGGTTCGCAATTTGAAGCGCAATTGGTGGAAACCTTGCTGTTGAACATCCTCAATTTCGAGTCGCTTATCGCCACTAAAGCTGCGCGCATGAAATATGTGGCGGGCAATGGCGAGCTGAGCGATTTTGGTCTTCGTCGTGCGCAGGGGCCAGGCGGAATATTAGCAGCCCGCGCCGCTGCAATAGGAGGCTTCACCAGCACCAGCGATGTGTACGCCGGGCAGTTATACAATATCCCGGTGGCTGGCACTATGGCGCATTCATTTATTGAAAGTTTCGATTCAGAACTGGAAGCATTTCGCGCTTTCGCCAAAAGTCGCCCTGATAACTGCGTTTTCCTTGTTGATACTTACAACACGTTGAAAAGCGGCATTCCCAATGCCATCACCGTTGCCAAAGAAATGGAGCAGGATGGTCATAACTTGGCCGGCATCAGGCTCGACAGCGGCGACCTTGCCTGGCTGGCGAAAGAAGCACGGAGAATGCTGGATGAAGCAGGCTTGCACTATGTGAAGATTGTTGCTTCGAATCAGCTGGATGAATACGTGATCAAAAGCGTGCTGGAGCAAGGCGCTCCGGTAGATATTTTCGGCGTGGGCACTAAACTGGTAACTGGCTATCCTGATGGTGCGCTGGATGGCGTGTACAAACTGAGCATGGCCGGCGGCAAACCAAGGCTGAAAATTTCTGAAACTATTCAGAAAACAACATTGCCGGGCGTAAAGCAGGTGTTGCGCGTGCTGGATGACAATGGCCAATTCTTCGGAGCAGATGCAGTGGTGCTGGATGAAGAAACAGAAGCAGATATTATTTGCAATCCCTTTGAACCCGGACAGTCGCTATCAGTTGGAAAGTATAAGAAAGAAACCATGCTTGTGAAGGTGATGGAGAATGGCAAGCGAGTGATACCCGAACAATCAATAACCGATATTCGTGCTTATGCACAGAAGCGATTGGCCTTACTTCCGGCAGAGTATAAGCGTTTTGAATTTCCGCATATTTATAAAACAAGCGTTAGCAAAAAACTGTTAGACCTAAGAGAAAAAATGATTGAAGAGCATAAACACCACTTTGATGAAAACGCTGATAATAGTTGACGTGCAAAACGATTTTTTACCGGCCGGCTCGCTTCCCGTGCCCGGGGGCGATGCTGTAATACCGGTCATCAATCAAATACAGGACGAGTTTGATTTGGTAATCGCCACGCAAGACTGGCATCCGCATAATCACAAAAGCTTTGCTTCGAATCACAAGGGTAAGAAGCCTTTTGAAGTGATCGATCTTAACGGACTGCCACAAACACTATGGCCAGCTCACTGCGTGCAAGGCACAAAGGGCGCTGATTTTCCCGCAGCGTTGAATACAAACAGGATCGAAGCCATATTCCGCAAGGGTACTGATCCCGAAATTGATAGCTACAGCGGTTTTTATGATAACGGGCGTCGTAAATCAACTGGTCTTGCGGGATACCTTCGCGAAAAAGGCGCGACCGAAGTTTATCTCACCGGCCTGGCAGGCGATATCTGCGTCTACTATTCTGCTATGGATAGCCTGGCGGAAAAATTTAGGACCTGGTTCATTGAAGATGCAGCCCGGCCATTGAATGCCGAAGAATATAAAAAACTGCTTGGCCAGTTTACCGCCAAAGGCGGATTGGTGATTGACAGCAATTCGATATAAGGATCATTTTTCCTCTGCGGTTGGCAGAATCAGCAAAGGAATTTTTGCATCAAAAACCATCTTCACGGTAGTGCTTTTCATAAACCATCGCCCCAGCAGTGAATGTTTATGCGGAAGCAACGCCAGCACGTCTATTTGATGTTCATCTACAAAATCATTCAGCGCCCTGGTTACTTTCTTGCCTGTGATGGGTTGAAATACCGGCTCCAGCGAACTCACAATCTTGCTGATCCTGGTGGGCGGGTTAAGCACTTCAAATGCTTCTTGCATTTCATCTTTGGCCACGTGCACAAGGTAGAGCTTGCAGGAAAATCTTTCTCCCAATTCGCGGAGCACTCTAAGAACATGCACGTCGGTCAATAGATCAGCATCAGTATCGGTGGCGAAGGCAATGGTCTTCAGGCGCCCCGACTGGTAATCTTCCGGCACCACGATAATGGGTACTTCCACTTTCGCAATCAGCGACGTTACCGTGCTGCCCAGTATTCTTCGCATGCCTTTACCGAGTGCTTTCATGCCCACTATGATTACGTCGGCCCTGCAGTTGACGGCGGCTTCCTGTATCCCGAATGCGGGGTCGGCATCTTCCATAACAGTATCCACCGACAATTGACCAAAAAGATCAAGCGAGGCCGCTTCACGCGATAATCGTTCTTCCGAAATTCTCCTGGCTTCGGGTGTGGCGGTGAAGACGGTTGTCTCCAAAGCGGGAGTAAACATCTCCTGGTAGGCGTGATACACTACCAGTCTTGCATCAAAAACTTTTGCCAGCGAGGCGGCATATACGCAGGCGTTATGCGCCGCAGCGGAAAAATCGGTGGCAGCGAGAATGGTCTTCATACAAAATTTTCTACGAAATTACCGGCGGTGGTGGCACATTTTCTATGATGACAATCAACTGGCAGAAAACTTATGGGCAGACGAAGGAAAAATTTTTCTAAGCAGAATCAATTCCGCGACTGAGTAAGGTCAGTCTTAGCCTGGCAGCGATTGGCGGTACGGCCACGTGGACTAAGGTAAAGGCTTATAAATTATTTTTGCAGCGTGTGAACCTAAAGACGCTGATTATGTCCATCAGGCAATTAAACTTAGAGGATGGCTACGGCATTTTGGTAAAATCGAATTACCAGACCAAATCGCATAGGCACTATGCGATTGAAGCCGTTTATTGCCGGGATGGATTTTTTGATATAGAGACTAAGGAAACTAAATACACAGGTATAAAGTCGGTGCTGATTCCTTCCTGGCTACCTCATAGTTTCCGGTGTTATGAAGCAGCTTGTGAATTGCTGTTTGTTGACCCGCTATCTCGCGTAGGTAAAATTATTACCGAAATATATGCGCCTGAAGAAAAGCAGGATGTGATCGTCCATCCCCGGCAAATCGAGCTATTTTTTGACGGACGGTATTTGAGAGAGAGCATAAATGCTAAAACCAATGGCGTAGATGCCCGAATTCATGAATGTATCGAAGCAATTGAATCCAATACAGAGGCTTTAACTGTGAAGCAACTCAGTAAAATTGCTTGTCTTTCCGAAAGCCGCCTTGCCCATCTCTTCAAGGAAGAAGCGGGTATATCTGTTCATCAATATATTTTGTGGAAGAAAATGTGCCTGGCAGTATCGCAGGTAAGCGTCGGCGAATCGCTGACGTCCAGCGCACATTTTGCAGGATTTGCTGATTCTGCGCATTTCCATAAGGTCTTCTCCAACATGTTTGGCGTAAATCCCTTCCTCGGTCTCAAAGTATAGCAGTTTTGTACAAGTTTTTGCGGGCAGCCGTTTTCAACTTTGCCACATAATGAACCACTAAATGAGCATTATGATGAACAAAGTCTATTTCATTACAGCCATGTTGGGCCTGGTAGCTATTTGCGTAAGTGTTTTAGCCAGGCCGAAAGATCCTACTGCAGAAACGCGCGCCAATAAAGAGCTGCTCCAACGCTTTTACCACGAAGTGTATGTAAACTGGAACATGAATTATGCCGATGAAGTGTTATCACCCAATTTCCTGTCGCACGACTGGCCAAAGGGCACACCGTCCGGACCTAAAGCATTCAGGGCATACTACGATGCTTTGCGCAAAGCCGTACCCGATGCAAAATACGAAGTGGATGATCTGGTTGCGGAAAGAGACAGGGTAGTGGTGCGCTGGACCATGAAGGGCACGTACAGCAACCAGTTTCCCGGCATAGACGTTCCGCCCACGGGCCAGCCGATTGCGCTCAAGGGCATCGCTATTTATCGTGTTGAAAAAGGTAAGCTGGCAGAGCGCTGGGTGGTTTCTGATGTATATGGTTTGATCAAAGAAGCACAGCAAAAGGCGGCGAAATACTAATCCGACTCATGGTGGGAGTACGTTAAGACTGGCAATTCAACTTGTGTGCAGAGGGGAAACAATTCTCCTCTGCACTTGCCAATACGGGTTTAAGCTATTGTTAAGGCGTGTTTTTTGAAACCATGCATCCAGGTTCATGGCGAACAGGGAAATTCAGTGAATTGGCTATATAGCAAAGTTCATGGGCCTTGCGGTGCAGTTCGATTGCTTTGTCCGTCATCGATTCATCAGCAATATGCACAACTGGCTTTAAGGTTACTTCCGAAAATTTCCCACCACTGCCAGGTGTTTCGACCATTACACCCGTGGCGTGATCTTCATAGCCGGTGACCACTACGCCCGATACCGCGCACAAGTGCAAATACCAAAGCATATGGCAAGATGAAATGGCCGCCAGCAAAAGTTCTTCGGGATTATACCTCGTTTTGTCCCCGCGATAGGAAGGATCGGATGAGCCGGGAATTTCAGGCTTGCCTTCTGCAATTATAGTGTGGTCTCTATCGTAAGCTGTATAGCCCAATGTTCCGGACCCCTTGTTGCCCGTCCATTTCACTGAAATGCGGTAGTGATGTTGTTTGTTCATAGCATTTGATTTTTTAACTCCACCATTCCAGCATCCAGGCATCAGACACCTGTTTTCCTTTTTTAAAATCATCAACCACCAGGATTAACTGATTGTGATGATCGCTGTACTGCACCAGGATATTCACGCCCGCATCGCCCATGCGTCTGCTAAACATGCCCAGTTGACCGGGAACATCCTGGCGGAGCTTTTGAATGAGTATGTCACTTATTTTCACTACTTCGATGTTCGCCTGCGACAACAATTCTTTTGCCCTTTCTGCTTCTTCTACCAGGAAATGGGCAATGGCTTTTTCACCGTTTTGAAATACGCCTCCGCCTTCGAGACTGATCTTGTTTTTACCCAAAATTTCTCCCATCTGTGCCAGCGCGCCTGGCCTGTTGTGTAAAAGAATCTCTATGTCTTTCATTTTTTACCGCGAAGAAACTATTATTGCTACATTTACATTTCATTCAATAATGAACTATGAGTGTAGAAGAGAAATTTGTCTCCGTCTCCGCCCTTATATGCGAACCCGTGCGCGCGAAAATGTTATGGAACCTGCTCGATGGCAGGGCTTACACGGCCAGTGAGTTGTCGGTAGCTGCTGATATTTCTCCCAGTGCTGCAAGTAATCACCTGGCCAAATTGCTGAATGCCGATATTGTGAAAGTTGAACACCAGGGAAGGCACAGATATTATTCGTTGGCTGGTCCAGAAGTAGCCTATGTAGTGGAAGGACTGGCCAATCTCGCAAACAATAGTGCTGCCAGGCCGCAACGGAGAGAGCCGGAAGCACAAGGCATCAAATACTGCAGAAGCTGTTACGATCATTTGGCAGGATATGTGGGCGTGAAAATTACCGAAACGCTCGAAAAGAGCAAATGCCTGGTAAGTAATGATCGCTTTTATGAAGTGACGGCAAAGGGCTGGAAATATCTTGACCGATTGGGAATAGCTAAGGATGGATTTTACAATAACCGCAGACCGCTCGCCCGCCAATGCCTCGACTGGTCTGAGCGAAGGCCGCATATTGCAGGACAGCTGGGTGCGGAGATGTTGAACAGGATGCTGGCAGAAAAATGGTTTAAGAAAGTGAAGTTCTCGCGCGAGCTGATCATTACATCAAAAGGCAGGCAGGAGTTGTACGATTGGCTGGGGATTACCCTATGATTATTCGCAGGGTGTTATCCATTGCGTCACCGCGGCATAATGCGCTTGTACGGCGCCATTTTCAAACAACTGAAGGTTGACTTCCAGTTTGTGCTGGCTGGCTCCAGGACTACATTTGCCATCGATCGGAGTTTCGAAAACTGGAACAACTGCGACAATGAGCTGATTTATTTTCCCAAGCTGAAAAAATATATGGCGCCCACTGAGATTGAGTTGCGCTACCCGATGATTCCCGACAGCTGGATCGGCACCAATGCTGTGTATTGCGTGCCCACGACTATCGGCAACTATACTACTGCCATCGCCGAGGTACGCACCATCAAGGGTGAAGACTATCGCTGGTCGGGCAACAATATTGACGCGAAGATCAGCCTGAAGCCGGGCCTCGACACGCTGCGCATTCATACGCGCCAATCGTACTCAGGTTATTCAAGCATATTTTATCGTGCCAGCTTTAACTTCAGCACAGATGAGCAACAACAACTGCTGGTAAAAGAAATGTCGAGGTTTGGCACTAAATCGGAGCGCGTGATCAACTCGAAAATCGAGAACAAGGAAATGGAGCACTACCACGATAACAAACCCTTTGTGCTTGACCTGGTAGTGGATGCCAGCGAGCTGGTAGAGCGTGCCGGCAATAAAATACTCGTGAAGATCGGCGAGATCATGGGTCCGCAGGTAGAAATGTACCAGGAAAAGCCGCGCCAGTTTGACATTGATGTAAACTACCCGCACATCCTGGCCCGCACTATCGAATTCACCATTCACGATGGTTATAAGGTGAAAAATCCCGACGACCTCATCATCAACAAGGTGGTGAAGGAAGATGGCGAAGTGACCATGGGTTTTGAAAGCTCCTACAAACTGGAAGGAAACCTGCTGAAGGTATCCATTATCGAGCAATACTGCAGGTTGCAATATCCGATTGAGCAATACGAACAATTCAAGGAAATCATCAATGCCGCCGCTGACTTCAACAAAGTAACCCTGGTGCTGGAGCCGGTGAACTAAAATTTATTTTCCTTATCGCTTTTGGTTACCTTTGCCGCGCTGAAAATAGCCCACAAAAACAAATTGTGGGCTCTTTATTTATCTCAAACAACAAGTATAATCCGAATGAGCACCACTTTGACAACCGCCCTTCGCGAAAGATGCGGCGGCACCTGTGAACTCTGCAGCGCCGAGCCTGCTACCATTGCCTACGCCGTAAGTCCCAAAAACAGCGACGTCATAGAAAACGAAGTAGCCCTCTGCAATACCTGTCATTCTCTCCTCGACGACAAAAACGTCGGCACTCACTGGCAATGCCTGGCCGGGAGCATCTGGAACACCGAGCCCAGCGTGCAGGCGCTCACTTACCGCATTCTTTACAACAACAAAGACCAGGACTGGGCGAGTGAGATTATGCACTCTGTAGAATTGGATGAAAATGTAGTGAACTGGGCACTGAGCGCGTTTGAAACTGTGGAAGTGCACAAAGATGCAAATGGCACTCCGCTGGCCAATGGCGATACCGTGGTGCTGACGCAGAACCTGAATGTAAAGGGAACGAATTTCACGGCGCCGAAGGGAACTGTGGTGAGAAGGATCAGGCTGGTGCCGGATAATGTGGATCAGATAGAGGGAAAGGTGAATGATACGACGATTGTGATATTGACGAAGTTTGTGAGGAAATCGTAATGCCAACCGTTCAACTACAATGTGATTGAAAAAATCTTGCAGGTTAGTCGGTAAAAATCTGAAAAGGCAAAAAAGGCCGGTATTGAACTTATAGATAAGAAGCGATTTGAATAAAGGAAGGCGTTGTACTACAATGGATAGCCAGGTTTTAATGAACTATTGGCGAGAATTGGGAGGCATGTCGGTCGGTTATAGCAGTAAACACTGACGTGGCACGCCTGTCCCATCATTTACCACCTTTCCTCATCTCCCTTGCATACATCGCCTTGTGATATACTATCGGGAACACCAGCAGCGTAAACAACGTGGCACTCACCAACCCGCCTATAATCACCACCGCCAGCGGCTTCTGGCTTTCGGAACCAATACCGGTACTCACAGCCGCCGGCAACAAACCAATAGCCGCCATCAACGCGGTCATCACCACCGGACGTGTTCTTATCTTCACCGCATTAATAATTGCCTGATTCAAATTGCGCAATGCTTTGGCTTGTTTTTGAATTTCTGAGATCAGTATTACACCGTTTTGCACACATATACCAAACAATGCGATAAAACCTACGCCCGCCGAAATGCCAAAGTTGATGCCGCTGATATGCAAAGCCAGCACACCACCAATTAAAGCAAAAGGCACGTTGATGAGCACATAGCCCGCATCGCGCGCGTTGCCAAACATGATAAAGAGCAACACGAATATCAGCAGCAGGCTTACCGGCACCACCTTCGATAAGCGTTTGCTGGCGCGCACCTGGTTTTCAAATTCGCCGGTCCAGCCAATGCGGTAGCCTTCGGGCAGTTTGATATTGGCGTTTACATTCCGCTGCGCTTCGGCAATGGTGCTGCCCAGGTCGCGCTCACGTACGGAAAATTTTACGCCGATGAAGCGTTTGGCATTGTCGCGGTAAATAAAAGCCGGACCAGTCACCTGCCGGATGGTGGCAATTTCTTTCAGGGGTATGCGCGTACCGGTTACGGAGGGAATCATCAGCATAAGAATATCTTCTTCATTTTTCCGGTATTCCTGTTCATAACGGATGCGGATGTCGAACTTTTTTTCGCCTTCATATTTCTGTGTGACGGTCTTACCACCAATCGCCATTTCTATCACAGCCTGGGCTTCCGCTTTGGTGATGCCATAAATCGCCATTTTTTCTTCATCGAGCAAAATGCTGATTTCAGGCTGACCGATATTGCGCAATATGCCTACGTCTTTTATACCTGGTACGTCTTTGATCTGGTCGATCACCAGGTCGGCGAGTTCGTCTAGTTTTTCGAGGTCATCGCCGTAAATTTTTACGGCGTTGCTGGCATTCATACCGGCTACTGCTTCGGCCACGTTGTCAATAATGGGTTGAGAGTAGTTGTAGTTGATGCCCTGGTAGTTCTTCAGCTGCGCATCCATTTCTTCGACCAGTTGCTCGAGGGTGATTTTTCGCGTCCATTCTTCCTTGGGTTTCAGGTTTACCTGCATCTGCACATAGTAATAGCCACTGGGGTCTGTGCCATCGTTGCTGCGGCCGGTTTGTGATAATACGCCATTGACTTCGGGGAATTTCATCAGTTCCTGTCGCAGGGTTCTTACCATCTCAACTGATTTTTGAAGAGAGTAACTCATCGGCATTTTGGCTTCCACCCATAGAGCGCCTTCATTAAGCTGGGGTAAAAACTCAGTACCTAGCCAGCGGGTTGAAAGAATGGTCAAACCAAAACATACGGCGGCAATAACAAGTGTAAGCGCCTTGTGAGAGAAGGTCCAGGTAAAAGCGCGCTCTACTATGCGGTTTACAAAACGCGTGAAGAAATTTTCTTTCTCCTTCACATTTCTTCTGAGCAAGAGTGAACTCAACACCGGCACCAGCGTGAGTGTAAACAGCAATGCGCCCGCCAGGGCAAAACCAAGCGTCCAGGCCAGGGGAGAAAACATTTTTCCTTCTACTTTTTCAAAAGAAAAAATGGGTAGCAGGGCAGATATGATGATGAGTTTTGAAAAGAAAATGGCTTTGCCCATCTGGGTGCCTGTACTGCGTATCAGTCCAAGTTTGGCCAGGTTGTTGAAGCGCTGCATCCCTACCTGGTGGGCCTTATGATCGAGCGCTACAAAAATGCCTTCCACCATCACCACCGCGCCGTCTATGATGATACCGAAATCGATGGCGCCCAGCGAGAGCAGGTTGGCGCTCATGCCTTTGAGCTTAAGCATGAGGAAGGAAAACAACAACGCGAGTGGAATTACTATGCCCACCACAACGGTAGTTCTCCAGTCGGCCATAAACAAGAACACGATGGCGGTTACCAGCACAATGCCCTCCACCAGGTTGTTCATTACGGTGCGGGTACAATAGGCCATCAGGTTGTCTCTGTCGTAAAAGGTTTCAATTTTTACATCGTGTGGTAAGATCAGGTTATTGAGCTCGGCAATTTTTTCTTTAACCCTTGCCAGCACTTCGCTGGGGTTTTCCCCTTTGCGCATTACGATGATGCCTTCCACCACGTCGTCGAGATCATTAAGGCCCACCTGGCCTACGCGCGGTTTGCTGGCCTCGTGTACGTAGGCTACATCTTTTACAAGGAGTGGACTGCCATTAAAAATATCAACAATGGTGTTTTCTATATCCTGCTTGCGGTCGAGCAGACCGATGCCTCGTACAACGTAGGCCTGGCCGTTTTTTTCGATCACATCACCACCTACATTCAGGTTCGATTTGGCTACTGCCTCGTAAAGTTCCAGCGGCGTTAAATCGTAGTGCTGCAGTTTTACGGGGTCAACGGAGATCTCGTAAATTTTTTCCTGTCCGCCAAAGGCTACTATATCGGCCACACCGGGCACGCCGCGCAATTCGCGGTCGATGGTCCAGTTTTGGATGGTAAGCAAGTCTCGCGTATCGCGGGAGTTGCTTCGCAAAACATACCGGAAAATTTCACCGGTAGGGCCGTAAGGCGGTTGTACATTAGGCTCCACGCCTTCGGGTAGTGATACGTTGCGAAGCTGGTTATTTACCTGCTGTCGCGCGAAAAAATCCTCCACATCATCTTCAAATATGATCTTGATCACCGACAGTCCGAACATGGTTATGCTGCGCACGTTGGTCTTGCGCTGCACGCTGTTCATGGCAATCTCGATCGGCATGGTCACAAAGCGCTCCACTTCTTCAGCACTGCGACCGTTCCACTCGGTTACGATAATGATCTGTGTATTGGTAACGTCTGGAAAGGCTTCGATGGGGATTTTGATAAAACTATATATACCGGCAATGACAATAATACCTACCCAAAAGAAGGTAAAGAATTTATTCTTTAGCGAAAACGAGATGATATTTTTGATAAACCTGTTCACTGTATATGACTTTTAATCGTTCAGCGCGTCGTAGATCAATAACCCGTTTTCGGAAATGACTGTTTCGTTTTCATTTAGTCCCGAGAGTATATATGTCTTATCGCCCAGTTGCCGGTATATTTCCACCTGGCGTGTCTGAATATTATTGCGGTCTTTGAAAACCATCACCCAGTATTTGCTCTTATCAAAAATGACGGCGGAGGAGGGGATGGCAATCATTTGCTTGTCTTCGGAATAGTGAATGCTCACCGTGCAGTTCATATCCGGTTTCAATTTGAAATCGCTGTTGTCGAGCGGCACCCTAAACTTCATCGACTTGGTAGTGGCGTCAATTACGTTGTATATCTTCTCGATATGCCCCGTGTATACTGTGTCTGGAAAAGCCAGGGTGGTAACCTGTGCTTCGTAGTTTTCCTTCACGTACGAAATATTGCTTTCGCTCACATAGGCCACCGCCCATATTTCGCTGGTATTGGCAATGGCAAAAAGGGGTTCGTCTTCGTCCGGGCGCAGCAACTCATTACTGTTGATCTTTTTACTGATCACAAATCCGCTGATGGGGGCGGTAACGGGGAAAATGGAACCTTTCTGAAACTTGTAGATGCTGTAGATTTCGTTGACTTTCGCCAGGTTGATTTTTGCTTTTTCGAGTTCCGCTTCGGCTGCTTTCAAATCACGCTCAGAGTTGAGTTTGGCTTCAAAAAGGTCTTTTGCCACCCGCAGGTTTCTTTCTGCTATAGCCACTTCGCTGAGCGCATCGCGACGTTCTTTTTCATAGTTAGCCACTTCGCTACTTTGAATGGTGGCCAGCAACTGACCCTGCTTTACGTAATCGCCAAGGCCCACGTTAATTGACTTTACCATGCCACTTACCGCCGAAAACACCTGGGCGGTTTTGTTGTTGTTGGCCTCCAGCTTGCCGAAGAAGCGAATTTCATTCTGCACGTCTTCCATTTTCGCTTCGTAAAACTTGCAGCGCTTCATCATGCTGTCGCTCATTGAGAAGGCTTTGGCATTTTCCGTTAGCAATTCTTCGCGGCAGCTAGTGACTATGCTGCCGATTAACAGCAGCAGCAGTAAAAAACAGGTATATCTTTTTGCAACCATGGCTAGTAAATATCTTTTCCGGTTAACAGATTGATTTGTTCAGCCGAGATAACCAGCTGGGTTTTAATGCGTGATAACTCAGCCAATACCTCGTTATATGCTTCGAAAAAGTCGATAAACTCAACGATTGACACATTGCGCTTTTGAAAGTTTTCGAGCATACCTTTTTCTATAAATTCAAAATCGTCGCTGTATAGTGCTTTGGCTTTTTGATAGTCGGCTACCGATTGCGTATAGAACAGAAAGGCATTCTGGATGCTGCTGGTAATTTCTGTTTGCAGCGCTTCCATCTGGTGTTCTGTTTCCTTTACCTTAAACTGTGCGGATTTGATATTGCCCTGGTTGTTGTTAAAGAGAGGAAGAGGAAGGGAGAAACCGATATTCATTTGTTTGTAAAATGCTCCGCCACGTTGGTCGTATGCGGTGAACAGGTTGATATCGGGCACGGCAAGACGTTTCTGGTAATGCAGGTATTGTTCGGCCAGCGTCTTATTTTCCCGGCTTATCAATAACTCCGGGCGATTTTGAAAGGCGTCAGCCAGTATATCGGCGAGCGATTTCAACTGGATGTATTTTTCGACTTCTTCTTCTGAAAACCGGAAGTCGATGACAGTGCTGGTGTGTAGCAGCGACTGCAGGCTGCTTTGCGTATCGTAAAACGATTTGAGCAATTCCGTGCGGTCATTATTCAGTTTCAGGTAAGAGCCTTTCAGGCGAACCAGTTCCTTACGAGGGATGTTACCTTTTTGTACCTGCATTTCGAAAGCAGTGAGCAAGGCATTTAATTGCTCAAGCTGATTGTCGTATTTCCTTAACAACAATGCCTGCTGGCCAATGGTGAACAGATCGGTATGAAGACGAAACTTAAGCTGGCGAAGCAACTGCTGAAACTCCAGTTCGGCAATACGGGCATTGGTTTTGGCAAGTTCAATTTCTGATTTTCTTTTTCCTCCGAGAATGATCAACTGCTCTAACTGCAATTGTTGCTGACCACTTCCGCCAACATGCAATAATTTTCTATTCTCCGGGTCAATTGCATTGAACTCGGCAGTGAAGACGGGATTGGGATATGCTTTAGCTTGAATTACCAGTGCCTTTTGCGCTTCGATGTTGAACCCCGACGCCAGCAGGTACAAATTGTTTTTGAGAAAAATGCTATCTGCCTGCGCAAGGGTTATTCTCAGGGTGTCTTGCCCGGCCAAACGGAATGGAATCAGACAGGATATCAGGATGAAAAGTCGTAGTTGTCTGAAAGACATCAGGGCTGTTTTGCTAAGCAGCAAATGTTCCAAAAACAAGCTTTAGAAAAGCTTAATACAGATAAAAATCAGCTTAAAGTCAGGGGCAGTTCCACTTCAAATACATTGCGATTGCCATCTACAGCGGTGTAACTTATTTCGCCCTTGTGCAGTTGCACAATATTTTTTGTCAGGGTGAGCCCCAGGCCAAAGCCTGCTTTTTCGCGACTGTTTTCGCCCCGGAAGAAGTGGGAAAAAAGAAAGGGTTGCTCGGCTTCTGAAATGGTCTTGCCGGAGTTGGTGATGGAGATTTTCAGTTTATCGGGCTGCGAGGTGTCGATATTAATTTCCGCTTTGTTGCCGCTGCTGTACGCCACGCTGTTGTTTAACAAATTCTGGAATCCCTGCCTGATCAACATTTCGTTGGCGCTGATGGTAAGGCGTGCGGCATCGGGCTCGGCGGGCAAATAATTTACTTCGAAAATGAAGTAGGGGTGAAGCATGTTGAGTTCGCTGATGCAATCGAACAGTATTTCATCGATTCTTACACTGGTTTTTTCGAACGACTGCCCGGCAGACACCTTCGATATTTCGAGCATTGTGTTGATTATCTCAGCCAGCGATTTAGTACGCAGAATTTGTTTCTGGATATCCTGTTGCAGATGGCTGTCGCTCGTTTTTTGCCTGATGCGTTCCAGCTCGGATATCAGCACAGTGATCGGTGTTTTCAGTTGGTGCGAGATATGGTGCACAGCGTTTTGCTGAAAGGTGTAGGCGCTGTTGATCTTGCTGAGTAGTTCGTTGAATTTCTGGTTCAGGAAATCGATTTCGTGGGTATTGGTTTGGATTTTCGTTCGCTGCTGTGTGTCGCCGATCTTGTAATTGCCCACCAGGTCGGTCAGCTGCCAGATGGGTTTGGATATGCGGTTTGAAATATACACGCACACCAGGATCACCACGAAGGTGAATACTACGAACGCGCCGATCAGCAGTCGCCTTAGGACCTTCAATTTTGAATAGCCAAATTCGTCGTAGGCCTTGCTGATGCCGTAATAGCTTTTGTTATTGTCTTTGAAATAGATGGCTACCACATCGTACAGGCCGTCTTTTTGTTCTATCCATACGTTGTGCTCACTAAGCATATTGAGCAGTCGGTCTGAATAACCAATCGGTACATCGTCAAGACTGGCGTATATCACGTTTTTGGCGCTGTCGAAGATCAGCAGTTTTTCATTTAGTATGGAGTTGATGGTTAGCTGGTCCATAGCATCGGCTAATCGTTTCTCATCTTTTTCAATCTCGCTGATGAAGTGCAGGGTGGTGATGATCTTTTCTTTTTGCCGTTGCTGAAACTCTTCTTCGCGGTATTCTGAAAACACCACGTAGATGATCAACAGAATGACGCTTACCAATATAATACTGGTGGCGGAGAAATTGAGGAGTAGTCTATTCCTGATATTCATTCCGAATCAAAATAGTAGCCGTAACCTACTTTGGTTTTGATATTATTTTTCCGAAATGGCTTATCAATTTTATTGCGCAGAAAATTGATATACACTTCGATGGTGTTGGTATTCGCATCGATCGAGCGCCCCCAGATTTCATTGATGAGGTCGCTTTTGGAGACGATCTCACCTTTGTTTTCGGCCAGTTTTACCAAAATTTGATATTCGCGCGGCGTCAGCGAAATGGTTTGTCCCTGGCGCGTAACGCGTTTAGCCCTGGTGTCGATCACTATATCATCGGCGGTAATGATACCAGAGGCGTTGCCGGCTNTATTTCTTCTTTTCGTGAGTGCGTTTACGCGCAGCACCAGTTCGCGCATAAAGAATGGCTTGGTGAGGTAATCGTCGGCCCCCAGGCTGAAGCCCTGCACTTTATCTTCGAGCTGTGCAAANGCGGTGAGCATCAGGATGGGGGTGTTGGTGTTGTACTGCCTGAAATCTTTGCAAAGCTCAAAGCCGTTTTTCCCGGGCAGATTAACGTCCATAATGATGCAGTCGAAGGCCTCGCGTTTTAGGGTTTTTTCCGCGAGGGAGCCGTCGTAAATGGGGGTGGCGTGAATGCCTTCGCTTTGGAGTGCTTCGGCGATGTTTTTGCTAAGGGTTTGATCGTCTTCGATGACAAGGACATTCATGTGGTAAAAATAAGGGAAAGTTGGGAATGGGGGTGGTGGATTGCTCTTATGGTTTCCCCCTCCTTTCTGAAACATATTACTTACTATTTTAGCTTTATTAGAAGAACAAAAGTAGGCAAGGTACTTTGGTCTTGGTCCCCAACTCAATTGAAATGGTAAATGTGCCTGGCAAGAGGAGCAAAGAGAACTGAAGATTATCAATCATTATCTCCTATAAACAACTAAACCAATGAAAATTTCAAAAATTCGAATCGAAAATTTTCGGTCAATTGAAAGCGCGGTATTCGAACCAACTGACTTCAATATTTATGTAGGACAAAATAACTGCGGCAAAACTAATTTTTTTGAAGCAATTGAATTTTTTTTTAACGGAATCGGGCGTGGAGTAAATATAAACGACCTGAAATTTAAACGGGAAGAAGATAGGGAACTCTTGGTTGAGTTGACGTTCAGTCAAGCCTTGGACGGAGCTGCCCAAATGAAGCATGAAGGTAATCGGGCAAAAATTGAGAAAATATTGGATGGGTGCGATGAAGTGGTTGTTCTTTAGAGAACTTTTTTTGATTACAGGGTGAGGACTGTCAATCAATTTCGGGTTTTCCATAATTAAACCAAAATTACACACGTACCAAATTAAGCAAAGGCTCAAAAGAGTATAGCGCCGCTTTTCTTCCTGAAGGAGGTGACTGTTGAATTATGATTTCTTCATCTACCAATTTTCTTAAAAATTGCGCTGCTGTATTCTTGGGTATATCTGTTTGTGTATATAAAGTGGATCCTCGAAATTTCGGATTAGTGAACAAGAAATCGCATACCTGCATTGACCATTTCGAGGAAAGAATTTCGGCTATTTTGATTTTCATTCCTTCATATAGGTAACGTATACGTTCCGCTATCAGACAGTTCGACTTTGCTTGCTCTGCAACTGCCTTTAGAAAAAACGATGCCCACTCTGTCCACTTGTTTTCCGCGCTTACCGCTCGCATGGCCGTTATGTATTCGTCTTTATTTTCTTCGAAGAATGCACTTATATAAAAGTGCGGCGAACTAATCATGCCCGCTTGCCACAAGTAGAGTGTTATCAGCATTCGCCCAATGCGTCCGTTACCATCCTGAAATGGATGCAGTGCCTCAAACTCCAGGTGCATAAAAGCCGTTTTTAATAACTCTGGATGTTCCTTATTACTTTTCAGATATTCAAAAAGATTGTCCAAGCTTTGGGGTAGGGCATCGGGGCTTATTGGAATAAACTTTATATTCCTATTTCCTCGATCTCCAAGATAATTTTGCTCTGTTTTATATTGACCTGGGCTTTTATGCGAACCTCGGCCGGCACTTAGTAGTTGTTGATGCATCTGGCGTATGAGGAAATGGGAGATGGAGTAGCCTTCTTCTAAATTTTTTTGGGCGGTTTTTAAGGTTCTCTGGTAAAGTAGAGTCTCTACTATGTCGCTGCGGGATTCTTGATCAAAGTCTCCCTCTATTGCATATTGCGCTTCTAATTCTAGAATCTCATCAATTGTGCTAATGGTTCCTTCTATGCGGCTGGATATCACTGCCTCCTGACTCCGCAATGGAGCAAGTAATAATTCCTGGTTGTGCAATGTCTGAAGTAGCTGGTCATAGCGAGCCAACATTTCTGTTGCCTCCAATAAGTCTTTGATTATTAAGGGATATTGGATGTCCTTGGGCGGAAATTGGTTATAATGGTATTTTATTGCTTGACTGATATTATACATTAGCTCGTAAATTTGTGACTCAAATTACCCCAAAAAAAGTACACAACCTGATTTGTGTACTAAAATATGATAAAAATGGTTCTCAAAGTGTATTTTGTACTCTATTTGGTACACAAACTTCAAAAAGAATCCTTATAAAACGACATAGGATAATTGTCTTTTGGACGTTGGCTCAATGATATTTCCTAATAAAAATATATTGCGCAAAAAAGTAATTCATTGCCGTATTACTTAGCCTGGGATAAATATTAGGAATAAGGTAATAGTGAAGAGGGGTATTTATTAAAAAAATACCGGAACCACAGCTTAAATAGTATGCCTTGGTATTTGTGAAGAAATCTTGAATATGCGACTCAGATAGGGATTACTCGTACCTGTACTGAATCAGTTCTCCTTGTCCTAAAGCAGTTCCAAAACAGAGTTGTTAAGCCACAATACTCGCGCTGTAGAGTTTGTCATATTCGGGATACGAGACTCGTGAGTTTATCTCTTGCCTAATAGCCATGCACTTCAGAGTTATAATAAATGGAAATCTCGTATGTTAAAAATTGGAAGATTGCTGCTGTCAGAAACCAGCCATCAATCACTTCAACGTTAATGACTATCTCAATAGCGCACACGAAGAAAGAGAGTTCAGCTTCAAAAAATGCACCTCGGGCAAAAAACATTATTTTCCGTTTTTCCACCCATCAACTACCGTGAAAAATACCGCAAAACATCCGTTTTTTTATCAATTTTTTAAACCCCTTTCGCACACGATCCTCAATCCAAATGCCCAACACCTTTATATTTTTTCTCTTAGCCTGTGTGTCCCGCCATTTGCATTCCTCCCCCTAAAAAAAATCCCACCCCCCCTAAACCTCTCCTCCCCCAATCTGTTACTCATTATTCAAACCATCGTTACTCTCTGCCATGAAATCACTTGTCAACAAGTTAGCCATTACTGTCTTCCTCATATCCTGGGCCACCAAATCCCACGCACAAACCGATTCCGCCACAGAAAAAATCTACCATGTCAACATCAAATGGGAACTCCCCGCCGCCACAGCCGGATTAGTCTTTTTCTCAGCAGTAGGCCTGCCGAAAATAATCGAACACGCTACCCTCAGCGAGGCCGATATCGCGAAGCTCGACCCCTATAAAGTGAACCGGTTCGACAGACCCGTCATTTTCAACCAGAAGGCAAGAAGCAATGCCATCAGCAGCTCAGATATTTTCCTGAATTCATCAATCGTCAGCCCCATACTGCTCGCGCTCGATAAGCAAATTCGGAAAGACTGGTTTCCGCTCCTGGGCATGTATCTCGTCACACACGCTGTAAACAATACCATATTCCTTGGCGCGGTGTCAACGGTGCGCCGGGTGAGGCCGCTTGCGTATAATGCGGAACTGCCTGTTGAAGAACGCTCCGGCGAAGGCAGAACCAATTCCTTCTACAGCGGGCATGTGTCCAACGCAGCCGCTTCCACGTTTTTTATTGCCAAAGTTTTTACCGATTACCATCACATCCGCGGCTGGAAGCGCATCGGCATTTATACCATCGCGGCTGTTCCGCCCATCATGGTGGGACATTTTCGGTTGCAGGCAGGTCGCCATTTCCGGAGCGACGTGATCGTGGGATTCCTGGTAGGCGCCACCACAGGCATTGTGGTGCCGGAATTGCATCGGGTTAAAAAGAAGGCAAATCTCACGATGTCGCCGGTGTATTCAAGTGATGGTTTGGGGGTGGCGGTGAGGTATAAGTTTTAGTGTCGCGTGTCGGGTGACCGGTCGGCCAACTCCGAGGGTGAGTCACCCTAAGCTCCTAAAACAATTTTCCTTTCGGTTCCTGCTTCCCCAATAGCCACTTATTCGCCTTATGCATCAGCCAGGCGCTGCCTGCACCGATTACCGCTCCGGCCAGCACGTCACTAGGATAATGCACGCCCAAATACATTCGGCTATAACCCACCGTAGCGGCCCAGGTATAAGCCGGCACGGCTACATACCATTTGGGAAACGCAATAGTAAGCGAAGTGGCCGCAGAAAACGCTGCCGAGGTATGTCCCGAAGGAAAGGAAGGACTGCTACTGCCACCACCCACCGGCACAATGCTGGGATGCTTTATATAAGGCCGCCGTCGGTCGAAACTTTGTTTCAAGGCCTGGGTAATGAGGCAGGAGGCGGCTACGGAGGCTGTCATGTAAAGGCCTTTTACCAATATGGGTTTGTCGTTGCTCACCAGCCCGGCTGCTACTACCGATACCGGTATCAGCGCGGTCACCAGGTGGGTGGAGTTGGAGACTCCTTTGAAAAACCTTTCGCCGCCTGGCGTGCGGTTTTCCATGATGCTGATCAGTATGCGCTGATCGAGATTTAGTCTTTGAGCACGAACTGCGGGTTGAAAAAAAGTAAAGCAAATAACAAATAGTAAGAGGCTTTTCGCAGGAGTCGGATTCGCTGCTTTCAGTGAGGTTTTGAAGGTCTTAAACACAGGCCGCTATTTTCAGGTACACAAGGAAAATTGGCAAACGGCAATGCCCTGAGTTTATTGCACGGGGGCTTATATGCTTAACATTTTGTTGGGTAAATGCTGACCTTCGACAATTTTTCCACGGGCTGTTGGCGCGTTATGTTGAAATTGACAATATAGCACCCTAAACAACCGCATGACGCAACCTCGGAACCGTTACCAAATCATCGACAACATCACCGATGTACAGCTGATTCTTCCCGTACGCAGAAAATCTTTGCCCGTCCTGGTTTTTGGCCTCTGGCTGATATTGTACACTGCGATTTCGGTGTGGCTGTATGTTGACGGCAGATGGCGGCCCGATTTCGGAAAATCAAGTCTCTATTTCATCAACCGGATATAAAACAGCCTCGCGGTGCGCTTGCCGTCCCTGGCAACGAACTTTACTTCTATTTTCTCACTTGTGAGGTCGTCGGGTAATGGGTAATCGATATCAAACAAATCATCGCCCTTTTTATCAGCAAGTATTTCGTTTTTCAGCAAGCGGTCGTTAACCAGTATATCGAAATCAACATTTCTGTCAGAGGCGGAAAAAGTAATGCGTAACTTTTTTCCTTCTTTGTTTTTATTGTTCAACTCATAACTAAACCATCCGGCCGCATTTCTCCAACGGTAATCTTTGTACGTGCCAGATTCGGTTCTTTCGCCTTTGAAGTTGTGTTCCACTTCCGGCTGCTGCTCGCCCGGAGCTACCTGGTCAACAGTTTTTTCTTCGAGGGCGAGTTTGGCTTGTTCTGCTACGGTTAGTTCCTGCACTATTTTGGGAAGTTCTTCCTTATCGGTCACGCGCCAGTAGATGATGTAGCGCGCGTCGTGAATTTTGTAAAAAGGCTCTAATACCAGGTTGCGGTCGGGGTAGGTATAACTGCCTGCGAAAAAGGCGATGGAATTGTCATTAACTGGTTTCAGTTGTAATTCCTGGTTTTGGTTGGGCAATACCAGCAGCGGGGCGCTGTTTACCGGGTACAATTTTCCCGCAGCCACGTGTCCCATGCGACTATCATCGGCCCTGATGCCTTTCAGATTAGTGGTGTCAGTTTTAGCTGCCAGTACAATAGGACCATATAGCAGCGATGCCCAGGACGAGCCATCGGGCAGGTACTCCATTTTTAATTGCATGGGCAGTTCGATGGAGATCTTATCGCCGTTTTGCCAGGTGCGATTGAGCACTACATAGCCCGATGCATTTTTTGAAGCATTGACTGATTTTCCATTCACCCTTAGTCTTAATGTTCCGTCTTTTACCCACGAAGGATAGCGAATATAAATACCAAACGAAGCCGGTTTGTCTAAACTGAGTTGAATGGTTGAATTGCTTTTATTGGGAAAATCAGTTTGCTGCTCCACCACCAGTCCTTTCTCTTTCCACTGCAGCCTGGAGGCTATGAACAAGTTTATAAAAAGATCATTGTTATTGTGCGCATAGATCATCTCGCCATACTTGCCATGATTTTCCAGTCCCGAGCCCACGCAACACCAGAAACTTTCCTGCGCCTGCGAATACACGCGGTAATGCTGCGGGCGCATGGGAGTGAAGTAGACAAAGCCACCCTGCGGATGTTGCGAGCTGAGGATATGGTTATAGGTGGCGCGTTCGTAGTAGTCGATATACTTGCTATTGGGCTGGTGTAAAAACAAATACGCCGACAATCGCAGCATGTTATACGTATTACAGGTCTCTGGTCCCTGCACATCGTATATCATCGAAGAAAAATCATTGGTGCTGTGAAAATGCTCGCGCACGCTGTTGCCGCCTATGGAAACCGAACGGCGATGCACCACTTCGTTCCAGAAAAATTCAGCGGCGCGCGACCAGGCAGTATCGCCGGTAATTTGCGCGATGCGCTCAAAGCCGATCACTTTGGGAATTTGCGTGTTGGCGTGCAAGCCCGTGAGTGAATCCTGGTTTTGCAAGAGTGGCTGCAGTATGCGACGGTGAGATAGCTTAATGGCAGTTTCCAAATATTTTTTATCGCCGGTAATAATGGTAGCGTCGGCAAATACTTCGTTCATGCCGCCGTGTTCGCTGCGAAGCATGTCTTGTAGCTGATCATCGCTTAAGCCAGAAATGGTTTGCAAAAACCAGTCGCATAGTTTGATGAAAATATTTTTCGCTTTCTGGTTGCCGCCCACTACGTACGCATCGCGCAGACCGGCAAAGGTCTTGTGAATATTGTACAGCGGCACCCAGCGGTTGTTCAATGAAAAACTCGCCGCGTTGATTTTGCCTGATGATATTTCGCTCCACAATTCCTGGCTGCGCGGTACACCGCCCACAAAGCCATCACCACGTTGGCGCTGGCAACTGTCCAGCCAGGCGATCATATAATCCAGTCTTTGCCTGATCACTTCATTGCCGGTAGAAGCATACATATATGCCAGCGCAGATAAATAATGCCCGCCTATATGCCCATCGAGACCGGTATTTTCCCAGTTGCCATAACTCGGGGCTTTCGGCGAAATGCCCGCTTCGCGCAGGAAAGGTGCCAGCAAGCGGTCGGGATCGAGGGAGAGGATATATCGCAAATCGGTTTCCTGCGCCTCCTTAAAGGGGCCGTCGAGCAGGCGAACCGATGATAGGGGAAAGGCCTGCAGTGTGGTTTGAGTGAATCCAGGCGTGGTGGCAACAAAAAAGCAAATAAACGTAACAAGCTTCTTCATGAGATAAATATAACTCGTTTAATCTTAACCCGGATAAACCGGGTTCATCATGCTAATCAGGCAGCGCAAACGCTATATACCCGCCTTTAAAATTATTTCGTTGCTCACCATTCACTGATACTACCACGTATTGCTTGCCACCCACAGCATAGGTAGAAGGAATGGAACTGGCCATGCCCGGCAGTTGATATTCCCACAAAATCTTTCCCGTGCGCTGATCAAAGGCGCGGAACATATTATCGCCCGTGGCGCCGATGAAAATTAGTCCGCTCGCCGTGGCAATACAACCGCCTCGGTTAAACATGCCAGAGTTATTAATCCCCATCTTTTTGAATTTTGGATCTTCACCCAGCGGCACTTGCCACACGATGTTACCAGTATTCAGATCAATGGCGGTTAAAGTGCCAAAGGGCGGCGCAATAGCGGGGTCGCCTTCGGGATCGAGGTAAAAGCTGTAGCCGTTGAATCCATAGGGCTCGTCGTTTTGCGGAATTTCGGGCGTTTCAAAAGACTGCTGCACTTGCGCGTCTTTGATATATGCTACTATCGCCGCAATCTGCTCCTGCGACAAAAAATTGAACGAGGGCATGGGCGGCGCTCCTTTCTGCACAATGCTGGCGATTTGATCGTTGCGGTAATTTTTTACGCGGCCGGTCAAATCAGGACCCAGGCCTGTTCCTTTTTTATCGGCACCATGACAATTCGAGCAATATGTGCGGAATAAAATTTCCGGGTTAAGCTGATTGGCTGCGCGTATCTTTTTCAGATCGGTCAGCTTTAAGATCATCGGTATGTCGGTGCTGTTCACGAAAAGCAGGTTCAGATTCGGGTTTACGGCAGCGCCGCCCCAGTTGCTGCCGCCATGCGCCGTGGGCAGCATGATGATGCCTTCCATAGATGGCGGTTGATATACGCCGGTTTTGTATTTGTTTTTCTCTACTTCCTGCCTGATCCATTCCGCGGAGCGGCCATAATATTCTTCCTTGTATCCTTGTCTTGCAAAAGGCGGGTTGACTGGTATCGGCTGGGTAGGCCAGGGCTTTTCACCGGGCATGCTGCTTACGGTATCAACCGGCACCTCATTTATTTCAAATATGGGTTCGCCTGTCTCGCGGTTGAAAACAAAAAGGTAACCCATCTTAGTAACTAATGCTACTGCATCAATTTCTCTTCCATCACGTTTTACCGTAACCAGGTTTGGCGGAGAACCATTATCGCGATCCCAGAGATCGTGGTGTGTGGTTTGAAAATGCCATATGCGTTTGCCGGTTTTGGCATCGAGCGCAAGCAAACAATTCGCAAACAGGTTTTGTCCCGGACGATCAGCGCCATAAAAATCGAAAGAAGGAGAGGCGGTGGGAACATACACAATGCCTCGCTTTTCATCGAGGGCCATGCCGCCCCAGCAGTTGGCGCCGCCATTGCGTTGGCGCGCATTCGGGCCCCAGGTGTCCGCGCCGAATTCACCGGGTTTTGGTATTACGTGAAAAATCCATTCCAGTTTGCCCGTGTTGATATTGAATGCGCGGATATCTCCCGATGTGGACGGCAGTTCATCAGGTACTTTACAGCCGATGATCAGCTTATCTTCATACACCACACCCGGCGCATTGCTCGATACAGGCACACGCGCGCGCATGGAGTCGGGCACTTCCAGCCCTGTATAAAAATCAACGCGGCCATTATCGCCAAAATCAGGCATTACCTTTCCCGTCCCGGCATTGATAGCATACAGCGTGCCGCCCGAAACCAGGAATATGCGATCAGGGTTGCCGCGATGATAGGTCATGCCCTTCGACCAGTTGGAGATATAGGAAGTATCAGGTACAAACTCCCAGAGCAGTTTACCCGTAGCGGCATCCAACGCAACGAGCCGGTTTGATGGCATCAGTCCGATCACACGGTTGTTGACCATTACGGGGTTGAAATATACGCCGCCGCCTTCGGTAGTATCTTCAAAACGCCATACTTCCCGCAGTTGGGAAACGTTGGAACTATCAATTTGAGTGAGAGCAGAAAATTTATTATTGCTGGCATCATGGCCAAAAGTGGGCCATAATGAATTATCAGTTTCTATATGAGAAGAACAAGCGGCCAACAGCACCAGTAAGAGGCAAACAGGCAGACGTTTCATAGTTGTATCGCAAATGCCAAATATAGCGATTTAACAAGGAACGCTTGCGTACGTGTTATCTTGAAAATCCTACTTATTTCAATTGCACATCCAGGTAAACGGAGTGTCTTCCGTATGTGGCATAAAATGGTTTGAACATGATATCATCGATGGTGAACTCCAGTTTATCCGGGTCGCCTTTGATGGATCTGCTGATATCATTTTTATCTAATGTAATTTGTCGCCAGTCATTTCGTGCTTCTTTTTCCTGTGCTGCCAGCAACACCGGTCCATAAAACAGGCTTGCGATATTGGGCTGGTCCATCACCGGGTCGAGGCGGAAACTGAAAGGCATTTTCACTTCTACCACATCACCGTTCTTCCATTTGCGGCTCAGCTTAACATAAGTGCCGGGAGTTGCCTCCAGTTTTTGCTCTTGTCCATTGATCTTTACAAAAAATCCGCTGGTGGCCCAGCCCGGCACCCGCAGATGCAGATCGAATTTGCCACTGCCTTTGATGGTAAGACGTGTTTCATCTTTGTATGGAAAGGCGGTGGACTGATCGAGCGAAATTTTGCGTTCACTCCATTCAACGGTAGAAGGCACGAAGAGATTTACATAGAGCGCTTTGTTGTTACTGCTTTTGAAATAAATATTGCTGTGCAGTTTGGTGTTACTTTCTAAAGCGGTGCCATTGCAACAGGTAAAGCCAGTCATATTCGGGTTGCCGAATTGTTTTTGAGAACCGGGTCGCAAGGGCACGTGATACGTATTGGCCGGCGTGTTCTCTGCCACTGATGCAAGAATATGATTGTATAGTCCGCGCTCATAATAATCCATCAAATCTGCCCTCGGCTCAAAGAGGAAAAGACCGGTGGTTAATTTCAGCATATTGTACGTGGCGCAGGTTTCGTTTTGTCCGCCTGCGGCAAAACCATTTTCATACAATGTGCCGGGTTGTGCCGTAAAACATTCCGCATTATTCGGGTTGCGCGCACCGGCCACGCCGCCGATGCTGTACATATAATCATGCACAACAGTGAACCAGAAATTATCGGCAATTTGATAGTATTCGGGATTATTGGTAGCGCGATAAGTTTCTATACTGCCCACAATCTGCGGAATATGCTGGTTGGCGTGCAGACCGCGGAAAAGATCTACATTCTTTGCCAGCCCATGAGTGTGCGTTGTATCGCCGAAGAACACACGAATATTATCAAACAGCTTTGCGGTCCTGAGGTGGTTGGGGTTTTTCGTGATGCGATACAAATGCGCCATTGCTTCATTCATACCGCCAAACTCTCCGGCGATATAGGTGTTCCACATTTTAATAAGCGTATCAGTGGGCAGTTTGCTCAATCGCGCATATACCCAGTCGGCCATGCCTGATGCTATGGTGAGTGCTTTCTTGTTACCACTTACTTCATAGACGTCGATCAGGCCGGTGAGAATTTTGTGCAGTGTATAATAGGGCGCCCAAATGTGATTTTTTTGTGTACCATACTTCGCGCCATGCTCCAGCATTATAAACTGATCGGGCGGGTAGGCGCTGATGAATCCTTTTCCCCAGTTCCAGTAATCGTTGCGAATAGCAGAGTCACTCAGGTCGGAATCGTAACTCGTCTTTCCCGGTCCTGGCGGCACTTTGGTGGGATCGGAAACATGCGGACCGCCGGGATCTTTCGGTTTGCCGGAGAGCTGGGATAGTTCATACAACACATCCACCATATACTCCATCTTACGCGCAAAATTTGCCCGCAGATTTATATCATATCCCGTGCTGGCATAGGCCTGCGCTATGGCGGTAAGGTAATGCCCCGTAGCATGACCTCTCAACTTGGTATCGCGGCTATCCCACACACCCAGCGGTTTGGCACCTTCAGGTTGAGACTGGCCGAAGGCATGACGAAACATATAGAGAAATGAGTTGGGGTCTGTTTTCGCGAGCGTATTGATAAACTTATCGCGGTTGAGCATGAACTGCGTCTCGCGGCTGTGTGCATCGGGTTTCAGCGTTACTTTTCCCAGGCTGAACATATCAAGTTTCAGCGAAGGCGCTTTAGTTTGTGTAGCCGGTTTTACCGTCACAATTGCTTTTGGCTGCAGATTAGTACCCGCCACGCGGCCGGTAATGGTATAGGTACCCACATTTTGCACTTCGCTGTTATCGGTGGGAGAAGGCCAGAGCACACGTACCCTCGGACCTTTCACTCCATCCTTATAGGCGCCATCTACATATCTCGGTAATCGCGGCAGTATGCCTTGCTGTGTTTCCACATGTACATCGGCCACGCTCACGAGGTAAGCGTTGTAGAGTTGTGGTTGATCGGCTGGGTATGTTGGCAGACTGTCGCGCACCTCGTTGCGTTGTGCATGCGCGCAAGTAAATAATTGAAAGAAAATAATTATCAGAAAGCTGCAACGCCAAATATGTCTATCCGATATGCAATTCATAATTTCTGGCCTTAGGTAAACAAATGCCAGTTGTAAAACTATGAATGATTGCGCTTGTGGCAACTGCCGATCTTAACTAATCATTGTTTAAAATTAGCAAGATACTAGTTCCCCGTTCCGGCCCTGTCAATTTCCTCGGCAGCGCCACCCTGCGAACGAATAATCGGCTTCATGGCCTTGCCAAAGCGCCAGTTGAAACTCAGTCGCACCACGCGCGAATCCCATTTCACTTCAAAGGGCTCGTAGGAGTTTTCGAACGTGGAGTAGCCTGAATAATTCTGGTAGTACGTGATATCGCGCACGTTGAGCCGGAGCGTGCCTTTGCCTTTCATGATTTGTTTTGATACGCCGAGATTCAATTCACCCATCGGCTTCAGCCATTCCTGCAGATCGATCTGGCTCTTGGTCTGGTAAAAGCCGCTGATCTCGAAAGCCCAGCCTTTTTTCAAACTAAACTGGTTGTTCAGGCTTACGTTTAGCTGCGAGATATGTGCTTCCAGCGGCGCCCATACCACACCTTTGATCACTTTGTGATTGTACACCGCTACGGCCGTAAGGTTCCACCAGTTGGTGATGGCTTGCTGGAACGTCTCGGAAATGCCGAAGTTTTTGAACGAACCCACATTGCCGCGCGTGTAAATGATGATATTGTTATTGACATTGCTGCTGCTCTTGTCGATGATAAATATCTGCGAGAAATAGTCACTGAGTGTGCTGAACGATACTTCAGTGGTCAGCATTTGCTTGTAGCTGTGCATCAACTGGAAGTTCCAGGTAAACTGTGGCTGAATAAATGGATTGCCCGCTTCGTAGGTGTATTTGTTCATCGTGACGATGAAGGGGTTCAGCCATTGAAAGGGCGGACGGTCAATTCTCCTGCCGAGGCGGAACGAGAATACATTGTTGCTATCGGCCTGGTAAGAAACAAAAGCAGTGGGGAAGAGGCTGCCATAATTTCTTTTGAAAAGAGAATCTTTCACCACGCTGTTTCCGAGCTGGTTTGCTTCGTACGAGGTCATTTCATAACGCAAGCCCGTTTGCCAATGCCATTTGCCTTTCTCCATGTCAACGCTGGCATAGGCCGCGCTGATGCGTTCATCGTATAAGAAATGGTTGCTGCGGCTGAGATCGGGAATCCAGTTTCCATTTTGCAGATAGTAATAATCGGCCAGGTTATCGGTTTTGTTGATGGCGGCTTTGGCACCGGCCTCCAGTACAAAATATTTGAAGCGGCGGGTATAATCGGCTTTTACAGTTACAATCTCCAGTTTCGAGGGTATATCGCCTTTGGTAGCCTGCATTTCGCTTCCCACTTCGTCCAGTTGTGTCTGGAAATTCTGATCGGCCCTGTTGCGGAACCAAACATAGTCCAGGTCGGCGCTGATTTCGCTGTGCTCGTCAATTTTATGACGGCCGTTTAAGTTAATACCGTTTCGCCTGAAGAGCGAATTATTTTGTCCCCAGGTATGAATGGTGGAATCAATGTTAAATGCGGGGTCCAGCCAGTCAACAGAAGCGATGGTATTGGCTTTTCTTGAAAAATAACCCCCGGTGTAAAATACGCCCAGGGTAGTCTTGCTGCTCGCAAAAAAATCGATACCCACTTTGAGATTTTGCGCATGCTGCCTGCTTCGGTTCACATTGGGCTGTTCCAGCAGGGCAGAGTCCTGGTGGTTTTGGTCAAAATATTTTCGTAATGTATGCAGGTACATTCTCTCCTTGCTCAGTCGCATACCATAGTTGAGGAAGTAATTGAACTTGCCGTTGCGGTAATTCAGGTTGAGAGAATTATTGGTCTTGGGATACATGCCCTGACCAACGCCCTGGTTCATGTTGCCGTTGAAACCTTTCTGCCTGTTCGATTTCATTTTGATGTTGATGATGCCTGCATTGCCCGCAGCGTCGTATTTCGCGCCAGGGTTTTCGATCAGTTCAATCGCCTCCACCTGCGAGGCGGCAATACCGGAAAGATATGCCTGCAGGTCGGCGCCGCTCAGTTGAGTAGGTTTGCCATCAATGAGCACGGTCACCGCTGGTTTACCTTTCATGATCAGGCCACCATCCCTGCCCACTGTTATTCCCGGCGATTTCTCGAGCACGTCCATCAGGCTGGCGCCTGCATTGGTAATGGAAGCTTCGGGATTGATGACCGTTCTGTCGGGGAGAAATTGTACCGGCGGTTTCTTACCCACCACGGTGATGCCCGTAAGCATACTGCTTTTTGGAAGAAGGGTGATGGTGATGTTTTGGGAAAAATTTTTATCGAGATCAACCCATCCACTCCAGCCTGTTTCATAACCTGCCTGGCTGGCCTGCACGCGATAGGAACCGGGATCGAGTTCGGTGAACTCGATAATGCCGAGATTGTCGGCGGCTCCCTGTTTTACAACAACAGAATCTTTATTGAAAAGCGATACGGTAGAAGAAGGAAGTGGACTCTTCTTTTCATCCGTCACAAGAACCCTGAGGATACGCTTCGGTTGCTCCTGGGCATGGGAAATGCAATACCCAAACACCACTATGAGCAGTAAGGTCAATTTTCTCATATACTTCAGCCCCCAAAATATTCAATCGTCACAACCTGAAAAAATGTTTTATTTCAATGGTAACACTGCTGATACGGGATTTCGGATTTTTACCTGAAAAGAGACCTGTACATTTCCATTTCTGGGCGTAAAGTCTTGAATTTGGCCATCCGGCGACAGCTGCGCCAGGGCCACACTAACGGTTGGCCAGTTTTATCACGCGCTTCGATTTCATCCCAAACTCCGTAACTACCTGCAATATGTAGGTGCCGGCAGGTAGTGAGCCAAGATTGTCCATCACAACTTTGTTCAAACCTCTCGTCATTGAATGGCGCATATACTTCACCCTGCGGCCATGCTGGTCACTGAGAATAATGGTGGCCTGTGTGGCCTGGGGCATGCTTACATCAAGACTGAGTTTGTTATGGAACGGGTTAACAGCAGACAGAATTTCGTATGGCACATCGGTTACACTCAGCAATCTTACCGGGCTGATCTTTTGTCCGCCGGGCTCAGAAATCACAATTCGATAATAGGCATAAGAGTGCAGTTCATCCGGGTCGGTGAATGTATAGGTGCTGGTCGGCTGGTCCAATGCCTCCACTGTTGCAATGGTGAAGAAATTAATACCGTCGCTGCTGCGTTGCACATCGTACCTGGTATAGGATTCTTCGCCGTTTGTTTTCCAGGTAAGCACGGCATGCCTGTTTTTCAGCACCGCATCAAAGGATATAAGATTTGCGTTCAGTATCCATTCACAATTGTTCACCATTACGATAATGTTCACACCATTGTAGAACGAGCAGCCGCCATACAGATTTGCCGGATCGGTAGCCACGCGAATGCGGTATTGCACGCGGTGCTGGCTCGAATCAGCAATGAATGAAGGGAAAGCCGCATTGTACACGTAGTTGCCGCTTTCATATACTGGCGTACCCACGCCCATGGAGAGTGTGTCGTTAAATGTGGCGCCATTATCGTGGCTCACCTGCCATTGATAGTAGGTGTAGTTATCGAAGTAGCTCACCACATCGGCGCTTATATCAAGCTGTTGGTTGATACAGATATTCGAGTTGCCCACCGGCACCAAATTCAGGTTAGGTGTACAGGTTGCCAGGCGAATATCATCCAGTGCCCAGTCGTTGCCACCGCCACCAGGCGCGTTGTTGGCAATTGCAAACACTATGTCAGTTTGCCCGGGTTCTGTCTTAAACACAAATCCTTTCTGCACCCATTGACCGGTATAGGTCATGTTGCCGGTGGTATAATGGTTCACACCATTGATGGAAAAACTGAGGTTGGGATATACGCCCGAACTATCGCCAGGAGCTGTTGGTATATATCCATCCGGCACCGTAACGCCTGAAGCGCCGCGGCCCAGCGAGTCCATACCACAACGCGAACACACGTTGCGCACCCAGAAGGAAATTTCGTAATAGGTATTAGGACAAAGACCGGAAATAGGATAAACAAACACGGTATCGAGGGTATAGGCAGCATTTACCAGCAGCATATATCCGCCCTGGCCGCCATTGGTAGTGTCGGCCGCCTGGTTACCAGCCAGCGGATCGGCAGCGTTCGTATGGTCGCCAATCACATCCCACACACCGAATATGCGATGCACCGCAGGCGACTCTGGCTTGGGCCAGTTATTTGAGGTTGAATAACCCGCGGCATTGTTACTCATGTTGTTGGTAACAGTATAGGTAAAGTCGCCGGGACGGCTGCCTGTCTGCGTTACGTATTCATAACCGGATCCCACGTTGGGTGAGGGTACGCGGTTAATGGTATTGCCCTGTCCAAAAGTGCCGCTGAAGTCGCCGGCCAGTCCTGCGTCCAGCACGTTCACACCGGTAGCATTTGGACAAAGTCCCGTATTCGTATATACTTTTACGTTGTTATTGTTGAAGTTATGGGTTTGTACGTTGGTGATATCGGTCAGCAGTGAGTAAGTGAATGTGCCACCGCCAAGATTGATAATAGTATTGAGCGGGGCCGTCACCTGCACGCGATACGAAACCAGTATCACGTGCGAGCCGCCGACGGTGGGGATATTTCCGCTTTTTAACCGGCCGCGGCGGAAGGGCGTTGCCGGATTATCGCTCTGGTTAAAGCCCAGGTTGATGCGTATAACGCCACCGGATATATAACCCTCATCATCATTAGGCGCGTCGGTAAATGATTTATACACTTTGCCCTCGTTGGTCAATATGGCCAGTGAGCCAGGGACATAATCTACACCTGCGGGAATATTGTCGGTAAATGAGCAGCTATCCAGCACAGTGGTAGGTCTGAGTGTGATGGCAGCGCGCACTTCCAGAATATCGCCGGTTTCAACGGTACCACCGCCATTACCTTTCGTGATATTGATAAAGCTTTTTCCAAAAAATACGGTCGGCGGACTGGCTGTAAAAGGATTGGTAGTAGGAGGGTTGGTAATACAGATTCTGAAATTGGCTGCTGTTACCAGGCGAACGTTATTAGAGCTATATACGCGAACGAAATAAGTATTGCCAACGGTGAGACTGTTGACATATGCCACCCAGTTATTACCCGTTGCTGCTCCACCGCAATACATGGAGGCAAAGGTACCGGAGCAGGTACCGTCGCTTGAAGAAAATACTTCTATAACGGGTGTACCACCGAGGCCTGAACCACTAGCGGCGATATTAGCCTGGAGATTGCTCAGCGTGATGATATGGCTTACGTATTGAGCCGTGAAGGAATACCATACATCATCATCGGCCGCTGCCCCGCAGGCGCTTGCTATTCCTGAATTGCCAGCGTTGATCAGGGTACCATCATGCGCGCTTCCTCCCGAACCGGTGGTGCAATTGGTGGCCGGTGTAAGCGAAATGGCCCCGGAACAATTATCGTTGGCGGGCGGATTGGTTACGCAAATGTTGAAATTGGCATTGCTGGTGAGTGCCACCGTGGTGGTGCTGAAAACCCGTACGAAGTAAGTGTTGCCGGGAACAAATGCTCCATAGGTAGCAGTCATAGTGTTGGTACCGGTGGCCTGGGCGCAAGTAAGACTGGTAAGCGTGCCAGTGGGGGTATTGTCGCTGCTGATGAATACTTCCATCTGTGCGCTGCCACCTGCTCCTGCGCCTGTAGTAACAATGCTGCTACCAAGGCCGTTGAGGCTTATCATATGCGATGAGCTTTGGGCCACAAATCTGTACCATACATCATTGTCGGGTGTGCCCGTGCAACTGCCTACAATGCCCGAATTGGTGGCGCCCACGAGGTTACCGCCAACCTGGCCGGTACCGCAGGTGGCAGACGGCGTAAGCGAAGTGGCACCGGTGGGTTCATCGTTGGCAGGAGGGTCACCCCTGGTAAGACATATGTCAAATGCGCCTGCGCCGGTTCCATTACCGGCGCTGTATACACGAATATAGTAGGTGTTGCCTGGAGTAAGAAAGGGGATAGCGCCCGTTTCAGAATTTCCACTCGAAGTATTTCGGCAGAGTATGCTGGTAAGACTGCCGCAGGTGCCACTGAATACTTCGAAAGCCGGGTTATTCAGATTGCCTGCTCCGCCACCACCATTCACTGTTACCGTAACAGGTCCGCCGGCCGGGGCTACAAACCGGAACCACACATCATCGTCGGCTGTGGAAGAACCATTGCAGGAAGGCATTGATTGAGTAGCGCCAATAGTAGTACCTGATGTAGCGCCACCACAAGTGCCGAGATACACAGAGAGATTGGTCACCACGCCGCTGCACTCATCGGGTTGTGCACTGGCTGTGTGGTAGAATGCTGCTGTTAAAAGGGTGGCGCTTAACAGCAAAAGCTTACTGGATAAGCGTTTAAATGAATTCATAGCATACCGGGTTGAGGTGGTTTCCCAGGGCATCGGCATTATTATAAACCGTGTGATCCGATAAATATTGTCAATAAGGGAAAATATTTATTTTTCGGCATACTGGATTTACATTCAAAATAACCTTTACCCTTACCTTATTTAAATGTTTTCGTCCAATACCCATAATTTTTCGATTAATGCCAGCGTTAGATGTCGCTAGTGTAGCGGTCCGTGCCCACGAATTAATAAAATCCAATATCTATGGCACTCAAACCCTGCCGAGTTCTTTTCGTATTATCCTTCCTCACTTGTCTGCAAAGTCACTTATTGGCACAGGCACCCAATAATACTTGCGCCAACGCAACTACTTTAACTGTAAGTGGTGATTGCACGCCCATACAAGGTGATCTTTTTAATGCCAGTTCCACCAACGTTGGATGCGGAAACAGGCGGGACGTGTGGTACCGGTTTGTGCTTCCATCAAACAGCACATTTGTAACGGTGACGATTACCCCAATTGCTCCTACAAACATCAACCCGAACAATGTGTATGTAGAAATGTTCAACACGCGCAACTGCACGTTGAGTGGCACAGCATTTGGCGGATGCCAGAATATAACCCAGTCCCGCACCTATACCGGCCTCATGCCTGATAGTGTTTACTATTTCCGTATCAATACCACACAGAATACCTCAAGCGGAGTGAACTCGTGGAAATTCAATGTCTGCCTTACTTCAAACGATACCATTTCAAATGCCACCACTATAGTGCCTGGCAATACTGTTGACGGTAACTTGTTTGGCGTTTCTGCTGATCCTTCCATTCCCCTGGGCTGCGGATGGGGCGATCCTGATGATGATGTGTGGTATAAGTTTACTGCGGCGTACCATAATGCCACCATTACGTTGAGTAATATTGGCGACACGCTGCTGAAGTATGGTCCCATGTTGCAGTTATATTCGGGTGCACCCGGCGCGTTGACTCCTGTGTCATGCGGCCAGGGTATTATCAACCAGGCTTCCGGCCTTATACCCGGTGATACCTACTATGTGCGGGTATACTCGGCTGTAAGTGGACAGGCCGGATTTTCGCTGGGAACGGCCGGATTCAGGATTGCTGTTTCTCCCTCCGCACCTACGATGGTGACGGCAGGACGCATGCGCGAAGTGTATAAGCAAACCATTCTGTCAACGGTGAATACCCTCGCCGATCCCTGGGAAATCACCCTTGGTCCCGATAATAAATTATGGATTACCGAATCGAAGGGCTACAGGTTATACCGAATGGACCCCTTAAGCGGAGCAAGAGACACCGCGCTGGATATTTCACGAAACAGCACATTCCTGCTGCCGGGGGATACATCATTTAATTGCCAGTTTACTGTGGCGGGTGTTGCCAACCCGCAGGGCGGATTTGCCGGTATGGCGCTTCATCCGCAATTCCTCGATCCCGTGTCGCCGAAAAACTATGTGTATGTTTCTTATGTGCGTTCCTTCGTTTCGCAAAACGACCCCTATGGCCGCATCTTCATAAACCGCCTGGCGCGTTTCACTTTCGATCCGGTGACGGGCAAATTGCATTCACCCGTTTCTTTATGCGATACGCTGCCCGGAAGTAATGACCATAATTCGCAACGCATGATCATTGGGCCGGTGGATGGTACCTACTACCTGTTTTATGCATCGGGCGATATGGGAGCGGGACAATTTTCGAACAGGTTGCGTCCCAATCGCGCGCAGGATAGCTTGTCGTATGAAGGAAAAATCCTTCGCTTCAACCTGGAGAGCGACGGGGAAGGAGGCCTTGATGGCTGGATACCCAATGATAATCCTTATAATTCCGGCAGCTTTCAAAGCGCGGTTTGGGCGATAGGCATTCGCAATAACCAGGGCTTCGCGTACGACAGCACGCTTGACATTCTGTATGGTTCTTCACATGGCCCTTACAGTGATGATGAAATCAATATTATTGAAAGAAGAAAGAACTATGGTCATCCTATAGTGATTGGGTATGCCGCCGATAACAATTATAATGGCACTACCGCGGGTGCGCCGCTTACCGACAATGGAGGTGTGTCAAGTTGCCCGGAAATCACCAATGAGCAAGGCGAAGCGTCCCTGATCTATAACTATAAAGATCCCTTGTTTTCCGCCTATGCCGCACCGGAAGCGCAGATAACCAATATATGGCAGACCAATCCCGGCAATGGCGGCTGGCCCTCGGAGGGCTGGTCTGGTCTTGATTTGTACCAACACACTTTAATTCCCGGCTGGCACAAATCGCTGGTGGCGGCTTCCCTGAAATGGGGCAGGCTGGTGCGGCTGCGTTTGTATGCAGGCGGCGACAGTATTGCAAAGATCGGTGCCGCCGATACGGCAAGTTATTTTGGCAGCATCAACCGCTTCCGCGACCTGGCACTTACTGCCGATGGCAAGGATATCTACGTCATTATGGACCGCTCAGCCACTACTTCAGGACCAAGCTTTGCTAATCCCGTTATACCTGCCTGCGGTGGCTGCGTGCAGAAATATTCTTTTATTGGCTATGCTGATGTTGGGGGAAAGAGTAATATTCCTCCCACGATCAATATCAGCGCGGGAATCGACAACAGTGTAGCTCCGGCTACTACTGTAACCATCGATTCAGAGAACAGCCACTACTGGGTGCCGATTACGGGTCCTGACGGCGATATTGTGGCGGAGATCTATGCCAATGGTCAAACGCTGGGAAAAGTGACTACCGCATTTTACAAAAACAGTATCAACAAAGAACTGCGCCGACGAGGTTATACACGTTATCTCGATCGAAACATCACTATCAACGCGGAGTTTCCTCCTTCGTCGCCTGTTAAGGTGAGATTTTACATTACAAAAGAAGAATACGATCGGCTTGCCGCCGAGGAGTTAAGTCATATCAACTCACTGAGTGATCTCATGATTCACCAGAACAATGATACCTGCCAGTCGGCGATTAGCGGCATCACCACCATGATTGGTCCTGACTTCCGCGACGCGCATGACACATTGGGCTTTGTGCTGCAGGTAAATAATATTACTTCGCTCTCTTCATTCTATTTCGGAGCAGATAATATTACGTTGCCTGTGAATTTGCTCACATTTACCGGCCAGTATAAAAATGGTGCATCGCATTTGAAATGGGAGACGAGCAGCGAAGTGAATACAGATTATTTCGTGGTGGAGCGCAGCTTGCCGGGTGGAAATTTTGGAGAAACAGGAAAGGTAGTTGCAAAGGGTAGTAGTAATCAAAAGGCCCGGTATAATTATGTTGATGAAAATATTGCGAGCCTTGGTGCGCCGTATTTGCTGTACAGATTAAAAATGGTGGATAAGGATGGCATGTATTCATATTCGCAGATCGTGCAGATTCATTTGCCGGAAATATTGACTACGATCGTAAACATATTCCCCAATCCTGCTAATCACACTACCACGTTATCAATTACTTCACCCAGGGATCAGCGCGTAACCTGGCAGGTGGTAGATAATACGGGCAGGACAGTGCTGAGTAGCCGGGAACAGGTGCGCAAAGGAAATACGCGGATAATCATCGATCTGAGTGCTGTACCTGCCGGCAATTACTTCCTGAGAGTGAATGGGCAGTATGTGAATAGTGTTCAAAAATTGCAGAAGCTATAAGAAATCGTTTCACTCAAAAAATCCTGGTGCCAGGCTGCCCCGGCACCAGGTGGATCACTCGATAACAAGACTATTTCTTCAGGTCAAACCTGTCGAGGTTCATCACTTTTACCCAGGCAGCTACGAAGTCTTTTACAAACTTCTCTTGCCCATCTGAGGCGCCATATACTTCGGCAATAGCCCGAAGCTCGGCATTGGAGCCAAACACGAGGTCGGCGCGGGTAGCAGTCCAGCGTACTCTGCCGGTGCTGCGGTCGCTGCCTTCGTAGAGCTCTTTATCCGGAGTGGCTGCTTTCCATACTGTGCGCATGTCGAGCAGGTTCACAAAGAAGTCGGTGCTCAGCACGCCGGGACGGTCGGTGAACACACCGTGTTTGGAACCATTCCAGTTGGCATCCAGCACGCGCAAACCGCCGACCAGCACGGTCATTTCGGGAGCGGTGAGGGTGAGCAACTGCGCTTTGTCGACCAGCAACGATTCGGTAGAAACATTGCTTTTTGCTTTGCGGTAGTTGCGGAAGCCGTCGGCAAAGGGTTCCAGGAAGCCGATCGAATGCTCATCGGTCATTTCCTGTGTAGCATCCATGCGGCCGGGTGCAAAAGGCACTGCAATGGGAACACCCGCATCCTGCGCGGCTTTTTCAACAGCAGCACTGCCAGCCAGCACAATGATATCGGCAATCGAAATCTTCTTGCCGTCTTTTTGCGCGTTGTTAAAATCCTGTGCAATCGCTTCCAGTTTGCTTAGTACTCTCTGCAATTGCGTGGGATTATTCACTTCCCAGTTCTTCATCGGCGACAGGCGAATGCGTGCACCATTGGCGCCACCGCGTTTGTCGGAGCCGCGGAAAGTTGACGCAGAAGCCCAGGCAACAGAAACCAGTTCGGAAACGCTGAGACCAGATTGCAGAATTTTGGCTTTCAACGCAGCAATATCATTCTTGTCCACCAGCGGATGATCTACCTCCGGAATAGGATCTTGCCAGATCAACACTTCTTTCGGAACATCCGGGCCGAGGTAGCGTGCTCGCGGACCCATATCGCGGTGAGTGAGTTTGAACCACGCGCGCGCAAATGCATCCGCAAATTCTTCGGGGTGCTCCAGGAAGCGGCGCGAAATTTTTTCATATATGGGGTCAAAGCGCAGCGATAAGTCGGTAGTGAGCATAGTGGGCTTGCGCTTCTTATTAGGATCGAAAGGATCGGGGATGATCTCCGGCGCATCTTTGGCTACCCACTGGTGAGCGCCTGCAGGACTCTTGGTGAGCTCCCATTCGAAATTGAAAAGATTCTCAAAGAAATTATTGCTCCACCTGGTAGGAGTTGTTGTCCAGGTAACTTCCAGACCGCTGGTGATGGTGTCAGGACCTTTGCCAGTGCCATAGCTGTTAGCCCAGCCAAGACCTTGCATTTCGAGATCGGCGGCTTCGGGCTCGGGACCAACATGCGTTGCGGGCGCAGCGCCGTGGGTTTTACCAAAACTATGACCGCCTGCGATCAGCGCAACAGTCTCTTCATCGTTCATCGCCATGCGGCCAAATGTCTCACGAATATCTTTTGCTGCAGCAATCGGGTCGGGATTGCCATCAGGTCCTTCGGGGTTTACATATATCAGACCCATCTGCACAGCGGCGAGGGGTTTTTCGAGATTGCGGGGTTTGCTGTGTTGCTGGCCATCGGCATCATCATCTGAAGAAAGCACGCCGCCTTCTTTTTCCACGCCTTCCGAACCATCAGCATAGCGCACATCACCACCCAGCCAGGTACGCTCCGAGCCCCAGTAAACATCTTCATCGGCTTCCCAGGCGTCGACGCGGCCGCCGGCAAAACCAAATGTTTTGAAACCCATCGACTCCAGCGCTACATTACCGGCCAGTATCATGAGGTCGGCCCAGGAAATCTTGCGGCCATATTTTTGTTTGATAGGCCACAGCAACCTGCGCGCCTTGTCGAGACTTACGTTATCGGGCCAGCTGTTGAGCGGGGCAAAACGTTGTTGACCCGTTCCCGCGCCACCACGTCCATCATGCACGCGATATGTTCCGGCGCTGTGCCAGGCCATGCGGATGAAGAGAGGACCATAGTGACCAAAATCGGCAGGCCACCAGTCCTGCGAGTCGGTCATCAAAGCATGAAGATCTTTCTTCACCGCTTCGAGATCGAGGCTCTGAAATTCCTTTGCATAATCAAAATCCTTGTCCATCGGGTTCGACAGCGAAGAATGCTGGCGAAGCACGTTCAATCTCAGCTGGTCGGGCCACCAATCACGGTTCCTCGTACCCCCACCGGCCACATTCTGTTTCAAACTGCCGTTGTGAAAGGGGCATTTGCTGATGTCTGTTGATTCTTTTCCCATAGTTATTCAATTTGCTTTATTACAGCGCCGTAAAGGTATTGGTTTAGGGTAATAATCGTAATTGATTAATTCTATTTTTAGATAGACAAAATCTATCTACGTCCGCGTTTGATCTCCGGGACAGAATCACTGGTATATTAGGCTACGCATGATCGTTCGCCTCGTCATCATATCGTGGTTTTCGATTGGCGCTATTGCTGTCAATGCGCACGAAAATCACTCTTGCCAGCAGGCAAGACCACGGCGAGAAGATCACTCCTCCCAAATACAAAAAGGATGTGCAATTTTTTAGTCGAGCGTTTCTTACTGCACGCCCTTTACCTTCATTCGCAGAGTGTATACCGATTCAGAAGCAGTAATGAATAAAGTCTTCCTGTCTTTACCGCCAAAACAAAGATTAGCAGTCCAGCGCGAAGGAATGGGAATCCTGCCGATATACTTACCGGAAGAGTCATAGATGGTAACGCCATTACCCGTGATGTATAAATTTCCTTCACTATCCAGGGTAATGCCATCCGATCCTCTGTTTATAAAGACTTCCCGGTTGGATAATGTGCCATCCTCATTAATGGTATATCGGTACGTTTTATTTCCGCCAAGATCGGAGACGTACATGGTCTTTCCATCAGGGGTAATTACCAATCCGTTTGGTTTCCTGCAATTGGAGTCTACCACAATGGGCTGTTTAGCGCCGGGTGGCAGGTAGTAAAGATTTTCTTTGGGCAGATCAGGTTTTTTTCTTTCCCAATAATCGCGCTGGTAATAGGGGTCGCTGAAATAAATGCCGCCTTTTTTATCGACCCAGCAGTCGTTGGGACCATTCATTTTTTTACCATCAATATTATCTACCAACACCGTTACTTTTTTGTTGCTGGTATTGATGGCCCATAATTCATTCTTTTCATCGGCGCAGGAAATGATTCTGCCCTTTTTGTCGAAAAACAAACCGTTTGAGCGGCCTGCATTCTCCATAAACACTGAAAGGTTGCCATTGGTATCGTACTTCCAGATCCTGTTATTTGGCTGATCTGTGAAATAGATATTTCCTTTCTTGTCGGGCGTAGGCCCTTCGGTAAATGAAAAATCTTTAGACACCTGTACTAAAGTGGCGCCGGGTGCTACCACGGGAATGGTGTCGACGATAGCTGTTTTTTGTTCCTGGCAAAAAGCAATGCCGCTAACGAGCTGAGTGCTGATGATAAGTGTAAAAAATTTCTTCGTCATGCGCGGAAGATACAAAATTTACCGCGTTGTTTTGGGATGAAATGTCTGCCAGGAATGCCAGAATTCCTGCGAAGCTTTTACCGGAAGCAATTGCTGCCCTTTCATGGATCCTTCAAGGCAAACGCCGCCCAAACTCCACAGGGTGGCTGTACTTTTATCTATTAAACACAAACCCGTGCTATCAGGTTCGAAATGGAGTGTGGTGCCGTTTATGCAGCGGTTGAATGCATGAAACGAAGCGGAATCGGGCTCCAGTATTATCACCAATGGCAAATTAGGCATTGAATCCTGGATGATCTTTTTATCCACCAGCTCATTCCAGTCGTAGGCCTTTGCCTGCCTGCCATGTTCAATACCCACTACCCATGATTTGAATTGCCAGCTGGTGGAATCTCTTTTGGTAAGATGGCTTTTCCCGATGCCTTTGTCAAACTTCGCCAGGGCTTCGTATTCCTCGCTAAATAAAGTGTCGAGCTGCATTACCAGCGATTGGGGGTATTGCCGCAGCCAGGAAGAAAGCGTCATTTGTTGCGAAGGTATTTCTGTGAGCCTCATACCTTTCAGCGGACCGGCCACCGCTTCGCCTGTGGCCTGCATCCACCAGCTTTCAGTGCTGGCATCTTCAAACATGGCATTGAAACGGTCCATACCCACGAGGCGGAAAGTTTCTTCTTTGCCGTTTACAATAGGGCTAAACACCCTGCCGGTTCTGCACACGGTGCAATAGGTGACCATCACCGACGTATTACCCACCGTATCTCTTACCTGGTGATGATAACCGATCAGTTGAATAGGGTAGGCTTTTGCCTCGCCGTTTATCTCAATACCGAGCACCAGCTTACTGCTATCAATAGCATTGTAGGCGGAGCCCAGGAAAATTTTGTTGGTGGGCTGGTAAAACATTTTTTCAGCGAGGAACCTGTAGTTAAAAAAATAAAACACTACTGCGTATAAAACCACGCCCACGGTTGCAAATGCCTTTGGCCATGGCCTGCCTTTTTGCGCCAGGTAGGTAAGTGGCCAGGCCACCATAGCCACGCCCAGCAGTCGCAACCAGAAAATATTGTTGTGCAGCCAGTAGGCAAAATCGAGCGTATCGCTCTGCTGGCTGCCGGGGAAAGGCATGATGAAATACACGCGGAGTATTTCAATGGCCATCAACAGCAGTAAACCGGTTATCAGCAGGAATGTCCTCATTCAGCAATGCATTTATTTATACAGGTCGAGGTCCAGGTAGCCTTCAGCCGGCAATGGATAACAGAGCCTTCATTTTGGATATATCCCATAAGTTACTTGATTTGTTGCGGAAATTGATAACCTTTTTCAACCATTCTTTTGCCCATCTCGGCCAGCACGCCCACATACAATACTGCCGTTGCAGTTATTAAGCATCATACCCAACTCTTTCCTGTATCGTAATTGTACTCATGGTTCAGCTTTTGCCGGCCCGCAACTGAGCAGGCCTTTCTTTGTATTTACAAAATCTGCAATGGCATAGTTAGCTTTCCTGATTTCCCCGCTGCCTTCCTTGATAAATATGAATTCATTGGGCGAAAGGTCTGTGAAAACCTGTTTGGTATTGCTGCCGGGCCACTGTATTTCGAGACGGTCAATTTTCGTAGCCTGGCCGATGCCGATATGCTGTCGCAGCGGGTTGCTGCCAAAGCTGCCGCCCGAGTTTACTTCGCGATACACGAAACGCTTCACGCCATTTTCTTCAAAAAACACTTTCAGCTTGGCGCCAATCGCCGGCCTGTTGCTCCTGGTGCCTTCAAGCGAGATATTGATCCAGCGGTTATTGTTTTGGCCGGGGTTTATGTACAGTGAATTATCGTATGCATCGCCTTCGTAAGCACCGCCCATTTCGATATAAATGTCCTGGTCGCCGTCGTTATCAAGATCAGCGATAGACACACCATGACCTTTCTGCAGGTTGCCCGTGCGTGAAAAAGTGGTGATGTCAAGAAAATAACGACCACCCTGGTTCAGGAACATTTTATTAGGCACCAGCGATTGGTACAGCGGGTTGCCGGTGCCGAGATACATATCGAGGTAGCCATCATTGTTGAAATCACCAAAATTGCAGCCCATTGCAAAGGCGGTCTTGTCGAGACCGGAACCGGTAGTAACATCTTCGAAGGTTCCGTCGCCTTTGTTGCGGAAGAGAAACACTTTTCCCGCATTACCCACTTGCTTCTTCAACGCTTCTGCCGCGGCATAAAAAGCGAGCGAGCTTTCAAATTCATATCCGCAGGCCACAATGTCGAGCCAGCCATCGTTGTCGTAGTCCCAAAACCAGGTTCCGAAACTGCGGGATGTATTTTTGCTAAGTCCCGCTTCAATGCTTACATCCTGGAAAGCAATAGCGGTATCACTCTTCGAAATATTCTTCAGCAGCAGCTTAGCGCCTTCGAAGGTGGAGATAAAGATATCGGGCAGGCCGTCGTTGTCATAGTCTCCCGAGGTTACGCCCTTAACATACAGGGTAAAATCGCAGCCGGCCTTTCTCGCCACATTGGTGAAGGTACCGTTTCGGTTATTGATATACAACTCGCAGGGATGCAGCTCGCCGCCGGGAAAGGTTTCGTTTCCGATAAACACATCCAGCCAGCCATCATTGTTGAAATCAGCCCAGGTAGCCGTCTGCGTAGGGTGAAACGACAGCAATCCGCTTTGTTTGGTGACATCCGTGAAAGTGCCATCGCCGTTATTGCGCAGCAGGGAATTGGGCTGATTGCCGAACCGCCGCATCCAGCCGCCGCGTAATACGAAGATATCTTTCAAACCATCGTTGTTATAATCGGTCTGCTGTATATTCAGTCCCCCGGTAAAAGCGCTCAGTCCCGAAGAGTCCGACACATCGGTAAAACTGCCGTCAGCGTTGTTGCGGCAGAAATGCATGCCTTGTTTCAGTCCCCAGCTACTGGTTACCAGGTCGAGATAGCCATCGTTGTTGAAGTCTTCCAGTATGCTGCCACCGGCCATATTCCTGGTGTTCAAACCGGTATTCATAGCCACGTCAATGAATGGTTTGATGCCGCTTACGGTATCGGCATCCAAACCCGGGATCAGCAGATCGGGCGGCACATCGTGGGGGTAGCCGGCAATGGTCATATAAGCGATATTGAGCAACCATCGCGATTCAAGATCGCCGGGGTTCGCAGCCAGCAGTTGCTTGTAAAAACGGATTGCTTGTTCTGAGCCTTCCCTGTCGTGATGAATACCCGCACCGGCAATAGGAAATATGCACGATTCCACCGCATGTGCATTTATGCAATTGACTCTTTCACCTAAACGCATATGGGCGATAGCCGCAGAGCGATTGACTGCTAACGCATGCTGGTCGTAACTTTTCAGAGAAGTCTGAAGTTTTTCCAGCACTTTGATCGCTTCCTCTTCCTTCCCTAATTCGAGGTAGGTATCGGCAATCACCAACTGCAGATCGGCTGATTGCATTTTCGAATCCGTTTGCGATAGCAATTTCTGGAAATGCTCTAACCTCGCTTCCGGGCAGAATGGGTTTTCTTTATGGTAAGTCTTTTCATAGGTGTCGGCCAAAAGACTTACCATTACTGCATTCGGATCATCGGGGAACAGATCGCTATCGCAAGCCGAGAGGATTACGAGCGACACTATTGCCATTAGTTTCCAGGATAAAGCTGTTTTCATAATACTCATTTATGGTCGTTATTTTAATTGATCATCAACAGAATCTTTATACGGCATAACAAAAATGGCTGCAGAATGAAACAATGAGCGGGGCCCAATGGCAAAAGGCCGTCTGTTTACACTTAACAGGGGTTAGGGTCAGGCTGCTACTACTTCAGGAGGTTGAAATTTCAGTTCAATGAATTCAGACTCATCATACGCAACATTATCCAGTTGCCTCACCATTTGTTCATCGGCCTGGTCAATAAAGTATTCGTAAATAAAATAGTAGCCTGATGTATTCACCAAGAGCACAAAAAGTAGTGTTATGGCAAACAGTTTCCTCAGCAGCAGAAAATTTGATTGAATATAGCCAATTTTTCATTCGCGTTTACCGCGGGGGATCATTTTTCTGCACTTCCCTCGGTTTGCCGTTGGCTTTATAATTGTATTTTTTCGGCTATAATAGTATAAGTCTTATTTTTTGCAGTGGCCAGTCGAAACAAATAATCATCGCTGTTTTGCTCTGCTTGTTTTCCGTTGATAGCAAACTTTGTTGCGCTGCCGGGCCGCGAGTAGGATATCAGCAGTTAGCGGCCAAACTGGTAATACAATACTTCCGTCGGGGCGAAAGCTGATTTTTGTGCGGTGAAGGATGTTGTGTGTAGAAAAATCGCCGGTTGATGTGTTGGGGTTGACTAAATTGTACCGATGAACAAACGCATCCTCTCAATTGATATCGTTCGCGGCCTGGTGATGATTATTATGGCGCTGGATCATACGCGCGACCTGTTGCATTCGCAATCGTTGACCAATAACCCCACCGAACTGGCCACCACATCGCCGGCTCTTTTCTTTTCAAGATGGATAACGCATCTCTGCGCGCCCACTTTCGTGTTTTTGTCGGGCGTGTCAGTTTATCTTTCAATGAAAAGAAAAACCGTGGCCTCCACGCGGAGTTTTTTGCTGAAGAGAGGTGGGTGGCTAATCCTGCTTGAATTCACTTTGGTGAATTTTGCGCTTTGGTTCGATGTCCATTTCCGCATTTTGATTATGCAGGTGATTGCCGCAATAGGGGTGGGATTTATTGTGTTGGGTTTAATGCTGAAATTGTCGCCGAAAGTGATTGGTTTAACCGGGCTGATCATCATTCTTACACATAACCTGTTGCAACTGGTGCCGCCCTCGCAAAATGCGGGCCTGGCAGTGTTGCGCAGCCTGCTGTTTACGCCGGGCGTCCAGGTGGTTTCAAAAGATTTCATGTTTTTGTTTGCTTACCCGCTGGTGCCCTGGATGGCGATCATGTTTCTGGGATTTGGTTTTGGACGAGTGTTTGACAGGGAGCCATCGCAACGCAACAGAATATTGCTAACGACGGGAGTAGGAGCGTTGGTGTTGTTTGTGCTTCTTCGCATTGTCAATATATATGGTGATCCCGCGCCCTGGGGAACCCAGAAAAACGGATTATATACTTTCCTTTCCTTCTTTAATGTTACAAAATATCCACCCTCATTGCAGTTTTGTTTGCTGTTCCTGGGACTGGCGATTCTCGCATTGCGGCTTGCAGAAAAAATTGCCGTCCCGCTGCGAAAGTTTCTGGCCGTATACGGTTCGGTGCCGATGTTTTATTACCTGCTGCATCTTTACCTGTTGCGACTTGCCGTGTTCGTGATGGTGTTCGCGCAAGGCTTCGCTTGGAGCGATCTCAACTTCGGACCTTTTCAGTTTGGCAGGCCGGCGAGCGGTTCGGGTATTAATCTGGCCGGCGTAGTGGGGGTGTGGATATTGATTGTCGCATTGCTTTACCCGCTTTGCAAATGGTACAGCGCCTATAAGAAAAATCACCCGGAGAAGGAATGGTTGAGGTATTTGTGAAAATATTCCCTCTCCACTATTTTGCTAAATCGATTTATTGCTGTTAGTTTTGCTTCGCACAAAGAAGGAAGAATTCCGACTGTGTAAATCAACTATACAGATCAGTACAATGAAAAGATATTTCTGCCTGGCCCTGCTGGCAACGTCCATTACAGTTCAATCACAACTTGTTGCCAAAATCACCGATCCTGTTGAATATGTGAATCCGCTGATGGGCACGATGTCGAAGCCCAGCTTATCAAATGGCAATACCTATCCTGCCGTGGGTGTGCCCTGGGGCATGAATCTCTGGAGCCCGCAAACCGGCGCCATGGGCGATGGATGGATGTACCGCTATGATGCCGACAAAATTCGTGGATTGAAACAAACACATCAGCCTTCGCCGTGGATGAATGATTATGGACAGTTTGCCATCATGCCCGTCACAGGCAAGGCCCGCTTTACACAAGACGAACGCGCCAGCTGGTTTTCGCATAAAGCAGAAATATCGAAGCCCTACTATTACAGCGTGTACCTGGCCGATCATAATGTTACTGCTGAACTCACACCTACAGAAAGGGCCGCGCAGTTTCGTTTTACTTTTCCCGAAACGGATAGCTCATTTATCGTGATCGACGCCTTTGACAAAGGCTCATATATCAAAATCATTCCGCAGGAAAAAAAGATTATTGGCTATTCCACCAGGTATGCGCGCGGACCGCTGCCGAACTTCAAAAATTATTTTGTGATCTATGCCGATAAGCCATTTACCACTTTTTATACCTGGCGTGGCAATGTGGCGGTAAAGGATTCGCTGGAAATGAATGCCGATCACAGTGGTGCCATTGTAGGTTTTAAAACCAGCAATGGTGAAAAAGTGCATTTGCGCGTGGCCACTTCATTTATCAGCTTCGAACAGGCTGAGCTGAACCTGAAACGCGAGTTAGCCAATGATCATTTCGAGCAGACAAGAGCCAAAGCAAAAAAACTCTGGAACGATAAACTCAGCCGTATTGAAGTGCAGGGCGGCACCATCGACCAGGTGCGAACTTTCTATTCTTGCCTTTATCGCACTTTGTTTTTCCCGCACAAGATGTACGAGATCGATGCAGATAATAAAATCGTTCATTACAGTCCATACAATGGCAAAGTAATGCCGGGTTATATGTTTGCGGGCACTGGTTTCTGGGACACGTTCAGGGCCTTGTATCCTTTTCTGAATCTTGTTTACCCCAGTATCAATAAAGAAATGCAGGAAGGATTGATCAACGATTACCTGGAAGGCGGCTGGCTGCCTGAATGGTCGAGCCCGGGATATGCCAATATCATGATCGGCAACAACTCCGCCTCAGTGGTAGCCGATGCTTATATAAAGGGATTGCGTGGTTATGATATTGAAAAATTGTATGAAGCGCTGATTCATGGCGCCAACAACGAAGGACCAATCACTGCCGTTGGCCGCGCGGGAGTGGAGTATTATAATAGTCTTGGCTACGTGCCATACGATGTAGGTATTAATGAAAATGCTGCCCGCACCCTGGAGTATGCTTACGATGATTTTGCGATTTACCAGCTGGGCAAAGCGTTGAATAAACCGAAATCAGCTATCGATATTTACCGTCAACGCAGTCTTAACTACCGCCACCTGTTCGATCCTGAAACCGGTTTGATGCGCGGAAAAAATAAGGATGGCAGTTTTCAATCGCCTTTCAATCCCTTCAAATGGGGCGATGCCTTTACCGAAGGAAATAGCTGGCATTATAGCTGGTCGGTTTTTCATGATGTGCAGGGACTGATCAACCTGATGGGTGGGCCCAGGCAATTTGTGAAAAAACTGGATTCTGTATTCACGCTGCCACCCATATTTGATGAAAGTTATTACCGCAGCGTGATTCATGAGATCAGGGAAATGCAGATAGCGAATATGGGACAATACGCGCACGGTAACCAGCCCATACAACACATGATTTACCTGTACAATTATGCCGGCGAACCCTGGAAAGCGCAGTATTGGGTGCGCGAAACTATGGACAGAATGTACAAAGCCACTCCCGATGGTTATTGCGGCGACGAGGATAATGGACAGACTTCAGCGTGGTATATTTTTTCAGCCATGGGCTTTTATCCTGTTTGTCCCGCCACCGACCAATATGTGCTGGGTGCGCCGCTGTTTAAGAAAATTATCTTGAAACTGGAGAATGGTAAAACGGTCACTATCGATGCGCCAAACAATAGCGCCGACAACCGCTATATAGCCAATGCTACTTTCAATGGAAAAACATACACCAAAAACTGGATCAGTCATACCGAACTGATGAAAGGCGCGGTGATCAATTTTACCATGTCGCCCACACCTAACAAAACAAGAGGGGTGAAGCCGGAAGATTTTCCGTATTCATTGTCGAACGAGAAATAAGAGACAAGAAGCGTTTAAAAAATTAATTACAATTCAAGTCCTGTTTTTCCCATTTCATACACCATAGCATATGGCGTAGAGATTGATTTGCACAGATTTGCCGCGCAAAAATCAATCTAAGAAATGGAAAAAAAATTTACTCTTGTTCTCTCACTTTTGCTGTTAAATCTTTTCAGTTTTGCGGCAGCACCCACGGTCAGCGCCAGCAACCTGGAGTTTACAGTAATTGAGGGTGACAAGCTGACATTAAGGTTTACGAAAGGAAATGGTCAATTCAGAATTGTTGTAATGAAAGAAGGTGCTCCCATCGGCGCATTGCCGGTGAACGGAGTAGATTATGCATTCAACCAGGCTTACGGCACTCCCGGAACTGCCTTTGCCGACAACGATGGTTTTGTAGTGTACAAAGGAAGCGGTACCAATAATCTTATCACCATACCTGTTTCCAACCTTAACTCGGCCACCACGTACTATGTAAGTGTTTTTGAATTCAATGGTTCGGGCGCTGCTACGGAATATTATATGGTGGCGCTCACAGGAAGCAAGGCCACTGCATCAGCACCTACCACGCAGGGAAGTTTTAAGCCCGCCACTAATATTGTGGGCAATAGCGCTACACTGAACTGGAACCTGGGCAATGGCGCGCGCCGTTTGATCCTCGCCCGTAAAGGCGCCCCGGTAAACGTGTTGCCGGAAGATTTGAAAGCTTATACCGGAGATTCTGATTTTGGCGATGCTACCCCCATCGGAGGAGACAATTACCCCATTTACTCGGGTGCCAGTACCACTACATTGAATGTAAATAACCTGGAGCCCAATACCACCTACCATTTTGCGATGTTTGAATACAATGGCTCCAGCGGACCGGTTTACCTCAAAGATCCCGTTGCCACGTATTCTTTAACTACCAGTGCCGGACCTACCAGGTCCACCGGTGCGCTTTCTTACCCCATAGTGGACGGCACCAAATTGCAGATCAGTTTTTCAAAGGGAAATGGTAAGCATCAATTAATTATCGCTCGTAAAGGCGCACCGGTTACTGCAGTGCCTGAAAACGGAAGACTATATGAAGCCAGCACAATATTTGGAAACGGAGAAGAAATAGCCGACGGAGAATTTGTGTTGAACTCGCTCGATAATAGCCGCACTTTCACTAATCTCGAGCCCCGAACTGTTTATTATTTCCGCGTTTTTGATTTTGATATCGACGCCAATGGTTACACCTATTATCTCACCAGCCAGTTTGCGCAAGGCAGCCAAAGCACCGCTGTGCCGCCGGTAAACTCGCCAAAAGATATCAATATAACGTCGGTTACCGGCACCAGCTTTTCCATAAGCTATAATCCCGGCGACAGCAAATACAGGCTGGTGGTGGTGAAAGCTGGCTCTGAAGTGGATGCTGTGCCGCAAGACCTCATCAAATACAGTGGCAGCTCCAACTTTGGACAAGGTAACGAGATTGCGCCCGGCAATTACGTGATATACGGCAGCACCAACTCGAGTGCCGGAAGCGTATCAATGCTTACGCCCGGTGTGACCTACCACATCGCCATCTGGGGATGGAACGGGTTGGATTTTCCGGTTTATAAGCAGGAGCCTGCACGTGCATCGGTAACCATTCCCAATGAACCCGCATCGCCGGCCACCAACTATATTGCCAACCAGATCGAGGGTAATTCATTTGTTAATAGCTGGAGTGGTGGTGATGGCTCGCGCAGACTGGTAATCGCGCGTATGGGACAACCGGTAACGGCCAGGCCTCAAGACGGGCAGACTTACACTGCTTCATCCAACTTTGGCGAAGGCACCGAGGTGGAAGATGGACAATTTGTGGTGCACGATGGTATTGGACGTAGTTTCAGTCTGAAAAACCTCCAGGCAGGCACCACTTATCATGTTGCGATATTTGAATACAATGTCACCAACGGGTTGCCTGACTATCGCACATCCACTTTCCTCGCCGGCCAGGCCACTACTTTATCGGCACCTACTGAACAGGCCACCGGTGTTTTTGCCGACCTGGTTACGGCTACTACCGCAAGAATCAACCTCAGCAAAGGCAATGGCAGCCAGCGCCTGGTAGTACTGCGTGCCAATAGTCCCGTGTCGGTAGAACCGCAGAATTTTGTAATGTATCAGTGGAATCAAAGTTTCGGGACACCTGTGGCTCATATGGGTGATGGCAATTACGTGGTAGGCTCGCCTGCTTCTTCAGGCCCCGTTAATGTGCTGGCATTGCAGCCCAACACTACTTACCATATTGCTGTATTTGAATACAATGGCGGCAGTGGCCCTGTATATCTTCGCCCGGGCGCGGTAGGCCAGTTTACAACCGAATCTGATGGTGGTATAACAGCACCAACTCTGAACGCCAGCAATCCGTCATTTACCGCTGATGGAAACAAGCTCACTTTCAAATGGAATAAAGGTAACGGCAGCAGGCGCATTGTGGTGATGAAACAAGGTGCAGATTTCAGTTTTGTGCCAGCCAATGGCAGCGATTACCCGGCTAATGCAGCTTTTGGCAGTGGTACAGATCTCGGCGGAGGACATTATGTGGCATATAACGGCACTGCGGAAGAAGCAGAGATCACCAACCTGCAAGCTGCAACCAGTTATAGTCTTGCAGTATATGAATACAATGGAACCGGCGCGAATATCAAATACCTGGTGACCGACGCGCTTGCCGTGCAACAATCTACTGCGGTGGCGCCCGCTACCGGCAGCTCATCACCAGAAACCCAGGTTACTTCCGGTTCCATTACTCTTACCTGGCAGAAGGGCAACGGCGAGCGCAGGCTGGTAGTCATGAAAGAGGGTAGCGCTATTTCAGGTAAACCCACTGATTTGAGCAAGTATACAGCCGCCGCACAATTCAAGCAAGGTTCACAGATTGCCGCTGGCGAATACGTGGTGTATGCTGGTACTGGCAGCAGCGTGACTGTGACAGCTCTTGAGCCGCAGAAGACTTATCACTTCAGCATATTCGAATATAATGGCCAGGACGGACCGGTTTATAACACAGTAAACGTGCTGTCCGGGCAGGTAGTTACCACCGGCGCACTGCCGCTGACCTGGGTATATTTTACCGTGAAAGAAAAACAAGGCAAAGCCGAACTGAGTTGGGGAACGACTGATGAATTACACACAGCATATTTTGTAATAGAGAGAAGTGTGGGCGGTTCGTTTATAGCAATTGACAGTGTTCCTGCAAAGAACGTATCCGGCGATCATGACTATAGCTATTCCGATGCTGCCGCTCCCGCCGGTACTGTTCGATACAGGATCAAGCAGGTAGACCTGGACGGAAAGTATAGTTATTCAAAAGTGGTGGTGATTTCTATTGCTTCGCGGCAGGCAGCGATTAGTCTTTATCCCAATCCGGCAAAGGAATCTTTGAAAGTTGTATTGCCTTCAGGTGTGTTGCGCGCCGCGCTTACAGTATATGATGCAAATGGAAAAGTAGTGATGAATACTGCAGTGAACAATGGCGAAGTCATTTCGATCAGCAAGCTTCCCCAGGGCATGTACACTGTGTTAGTGCAGGAAGGAGAGAAGAGATGGGTTGAGCGATTGATGAAGCTCTAGTCAAGTATAGAAAACTTCCTTTGAAGGAAGTGGCAAAAATGCTACCAGCTTATTTGGTAGCATTTTTTTTTGGTTTCTATTTGCGCTGCTAGCGTTCAAGACTAAGACTCATGGTCGATGCACAAAAAATACGACCATGAAAAGTTCAGAACTGGTGCCTGAATATTTTACTTTTGACCCACATCATCCATTTCATGCAGGAATACATTATATCAGTTGGCCAAATTGAAGAGCTCCAAATGCTGAACGATCGTAACGCGCTCGACGCTATCTTCAACCGCGCGAAATCAACGATCGTGAACGGGGAAATTGTTGCGCTGGTGCGCGAGACAAGGACAGGTGAAGTTTACCGCTTTGAAGAAATCTCTAACCTGGCCGACCTGGAAGTGTACAAAAAGAACGTGTACAAGTATGTGAAGTAAGTTTTGGCGCAACGCAGGCACTTTGCAAAAACAAAACATCCCCCGAAGGGGATGCTTCCTGTTGCTTGCCTATGAGTAGTGTTGCCGGTAATCATCTCTTTTTTGTATTCCGAAAATAGGAAAGCTCTGTACAGACCACGCATCGCCGCTGCCCCGATTTTAAAATGATCAATACATTTCCGGATAGCCGCTAAGTGATTTCCTGTATATAACCCGGCATGCCTGGCCTTTACCTTGCCGTGGTGATCAGGTAATTGTTGCTGGCGGAACAATTATATCCCACGGTATAAGTGGCCACCGGAAGTTGTTCGCCGGCCCGAGCCGTTCTATACTGCAACAGACGGTCAGATTTATCATATACGTGATCTCTCTGCTGATAGTCGTACGCCTGGTATGGGCCCCAGTAAACTGTTGTGCGCACACGCGGGTGAATGGGATTCAGCTCAGGGAAAAAACCTGCGACGTGCAGAATGGTAAGTACGTTAAAACTAAACCCGCGCGCTTCGTCCATATAGTATTGCGGCTCGCGCTTTTTTCCATGGGCATATTGATATACATGGTTAATGCGCGGCATGCCGTCGGCGCTGTCGGTATAGATCTGCGTATTGTTGCCATGCACATCGTACCGAAACCAGATGCGCATCCAGCCATTGTCTAGGTTGATATTATGCAAACGATTATTGGAGTAGTAAAACTCCTGGGGGCCAAAACCATCATCGATCATTTTTCCGACTTCAGCGCGAATGGGACGGCCGTAGTTGTCAACCTCCAACACTATGCCGGTATCGCGCAGGTTATCTGCCGAAACAAAATAAATGGTGTTGAAATTGTAAGAGATGTTGAGATGTACGGTATCCCAGATGGATCCGCCGCTGTACAATCCTGCGTCGATGCGGGCAAGTCGCTGGCCCGAAAAATCATAAGTCTTGCTGAAAATAAATCCGGGCTGTCCGCCCTCGTATTGCTGTGAGAAAGAAGCTACCTCGCAGTGTTCGTTTCGGTTCTTTTTTCCATTGGGTTCGTCCAGGTTGTCTTTTGAGCAGGATACAGATAAAAATACTGAAACACACACACCGGTAAGCGTCGCACGAGTAAAGTTGTTCATGTTATAGCGATTAAGTTGGAGGCAAGTGCCCTGGCTACATTAATTATAATTTTCAGACCAACCCTGCGCGAAAACAGGAAAGCGCCTATCGATGTTAGCGCGCCGAATAATTTTGGGGAATCATTTCACCAAAGCAATTCAGGCGTCAGTTACTACATCAATTTTACCATCTGCTGCCAAGGCACTGCCGTCTGCTAAAACACGCTGGCTATGAATTTACCTCGCCGTTTCTTTGCAAACCATAATTTTATACCCCGCGGGAGGGGTGAAGATTTATGCCTTGGTAAAATCTGAACCCTGGAAGGTGGTCACCCGCTGCTTAAAGAAGCCACTTATATCTACAAGAAAGGATAATCAACAGTGACGCACAGCCATGAAACTGATCTATTCGGTGATGATAATAATCACCGCCAGCATCCTGTTTGCCTGGACCAAAAGCAGTCCGGCCGCAAAGCCCGCCAAATTCACATTTCTCAACGGCACCTGGTATGGGCAATATTCTTCCGAAAATGATAGAGCTACAAAACCATTGATGTTCGTATTTAAGGAAAACGGAAAAATGCTGGTATATGAAGGCGACACCTGCCAGGGCGATAAGGCAAAAGGCACTTATATGCTAAGCGATTCGATACTTTACGGCAATTACCAGTTTATTCAGGACGGTCCCGTAATCAATATCCAGGCAACAGTCAGCGCCACTAAAATTACCCTGAGCGGAGCATGGTATTGCGGTGCTGATGGCGGCACGTTTGCTGCGATGAACCCCTTACCTTCTCCGCAGCGCAGTAACCGCGATCGCCAGAAAGGGCCGGACACGAAATAAAACCTACCGCCTGCTAAACTGCGGTAGGAGGCCTTTCCTGCGCCTCGTTACTTTGCTGCTGTAAAAAATTATGTAAGCAATGTTATTTATTTTCCTGGCAGGCTCTCTCGCAGTAGTGATCGTATATGCTTTGTTATGCTGGACAATCATTCCTCGTATCCGCCAGGCCAGAAGCAGCGAAAGACTGGCGCGTCACGGCGCCGAAGCAGAAGCAGTAATATTGAGTATTGAAAAGACCGGTCGCTACATCAATAATGAACCCATGGTAAGAATGCTGCTGAAAGTGCAGCCCGAATCGCGTACCCATTTTGTAGCTGAAGTGTCGGAAATACTTACGCTGATGGATTTGAGCACTATGCGCAATGGCACCATTTTGAAAGTAAGATACAATCCCGCCAATACCCGCGAAGTGATGCTGGTGCGTAAACAAACACCGGGTTAATTTTTCCTTTACTTGTCATCCCACACGTGGCTAAAAATATCCTGCAGGTTTCTTTTTAGTTCTTTAAGGCTCGACGGCTTCGATAAAAAATAAGAAGCGCCGAGTTCCTGCGCCTCAACCTTATCTTCATACGAAGATGAGGTGGTAAACACAATCACCGGCACTTCTTTATACATGTTATTGGTGCGGATGGCCCCGAGTAATTGTCTGCCCGAAAGCTTGGGCATATTCCAGTCTAAAAAAACAATATCCGCCAGCGGATCTCTTTTTTCCGTCATCCGGCGCAGTGCAGTCTCACTATCGTTGTCGTAGAGAATTTCAATGGAAGGATCAAACTCGTTCAACCCGATACCGAAGAAAAGATGATCGTCTTCATCATCGTCAATCAGGAATACGCGTTTGGTAGTAGGTTTCATACAATAAGTTAATGGTGATCGTTTAAGGCCTATAGTCGTGTTGAATCTACGTAAAGGCTCTAAGGGGAGAAGTGCAGTTAGTGACCAATTTGTGTGAGACAATAATTATGCCAGTTCGATAATAATATACGCTAATCTTCAGGAATTGCTGACAGGCAAATAAACTGTAAATATGGCTCCTACATCTTCTTCGCTATGTGCTAATATAAAGCCTTTATGATTTTGTGCAATTTTGCGACAAAGCGCCAGGCCGATACCTGTTCCCGAGTAGGTAACCTTATCGTGCAAACGCTGGAACAGGTCGAATACTTTTTCCGCGTACTTCGCGTCGAATCCAATGCCATTGTCGCTCACCGTGATTCTATAAAATTCTCTTGGCTCTGCATCCGTGTCGGCGCCGGGTTCGCGGGTTAAAACTTTTTCTGACCTGATGGCAATGCGTGGTTGACGTGCGGGGTGATGATACTTCAGCGAATTACTCAGCAGGTTATCGAATAACTGCATCAGTTGAAAAGGTATTCCATCCAATTCGGGCATCGGGCCAACTTCTATTTTTGCTTTTAAATCGCGGATGGTATCAGAATGCGCTGATTGTATTTCGGCCAGTATTTTTCCCAGGTCAACTTTCTTCAGTTCTTTCTCGATGGTCGAAGTCCTGGAGTAAGTGAGCAGATCATCTATCAGCACCTGCATGCGGGCGGCGGCGGTTATGGTGCGCTTGAGGTATTCTCGTTCTTTCTCGGGCAACAGGTGACCTGCATTATCAAAGACCATATTGGTGTAAAACCTGATCTTTCGCAGCGGCTCCTTCATATCGTGGGCAGCGGCATAGGCAAATTGTTCCAGCTCCTTATTCTGAAACTCCAGTTCATTATTGTACTGGCGAATCTTATCTTCGGCGCTTTTTCTTTCTGTGAGGTCGCGGGTCACTTTTGAGAAACCGACCACATTGTTCTGGTCATCATGCAGTGCGGTGATCACCACGCTTCCCCAAAAGGCAGATCCATCTTTGCGCGCGCGCCATCCTTCGTGCAGGGCTTTTCCTTTGACGGCAGCTTCGGCAATGAGTTGGTCGGGAAGACCTTTCAGCTGGTCTTCGGGCAGGTAAAACACGCGGAAACTTTTTCCTACAATTTCTTCTTCCTTATACCCCTTGATTTTCTCGGCGCCTCGGTTCCAGTTTTGAACAATGCCCTCCTTATCGAGCAGCAGGATGGCGTAGTCTTCCACCTCCTCGATCATTTTGTGATAGCGCTCTTCGCTTTTGCGCAGTTCCTCAATGATCCGCTGCTCAATGTCTTGTTTTTCAGTCGGGGGGGTGCTAATGTCTGGTACCATATAACAGGCAAGGTAGGCTAAAGATATTGATAAATTACGTTGCTGAATCATCCTGTCGCATGGAACAATTATTGCATGCGCTAACGAAGTTTCCGTTTTTAATCCTATTATAATTTGACCAGGTCCAGGCCCATTTCTTCCTATTCATAACTGTCAAAATCCTTCATGTATGAAAAAATTACTGGTGATCGTTCTACTGCTCGCCTGTATGGCCGCCGTAGCATTTGCAAGTCTCTCAACACGCAAACAAAACGACAGGGTCCAGGAAAAGAAGGAGCTAAAAGAAAAGAAGGAGAAGAAAGAGAAAAAGAGCGGATGCTGGCTGTCGGCTTAGTGGGTGAAGAAGTTGACAGGTTAACTGGTGACCGCGTCCACAGGCCTTGTCAACTTTTTAACTTGTCAACTTTTAAACTTACTTTTGCTTAACACACAGCCTATTATGCAGGAAAACATTATTGAGCTCAAACACGCGAATATTTACCAGGGCAATAACCTGATTCTGCAGGATGTTCATTTCACCGTGAAAAAGGGCGAGTTTGTGTACCTGGTAGGCAAGACAGGCACAGGTAAATCAAGCCTGTTGAAGACGTTGTATGGCGACCTACCCCTAAAGGAAGGTGAGGGCACTGTCGTGGGCTTCAACCTCAGGGAAATGGACTGGAAGCGTGTTCCCTACCTGCGCCGCAACCTGGGCGTGGTGTTCCAGGATTTTCAATTACTCACCGACCGCAACGTAAACGACAATCTCAAATTTGTGCTGCGCGCCACCGGCTGGAAGGATGAAAAGCTGATGGACGAAAAAATAGTGGACGTGCTCGATAAAGTGGGGCTGAAGGCAAAAGGTTTTAAAATGCCTTTTGAACTGAGTGGCGGCGAACAACAACGCGTGGATATAGCACGCGCTTTATTGAACTCCCCCAAACTGATACTGGCCGATGAGCCTACGGGTAATCTCGATCCCGAGACCTCGGATGAAATTATGCAGTTGCTGATGCATATCTCGCGCGACTTCGGCACCGCCATCGTAATGGCTACGCACGATTATGTGGTGATCAACAATTTCCCGGGCCGCGTGGTACGCACCGAAAGAGGACGCGTTATCGATAATGCCACCATCAATTCGGCATGATCTCCATACTGATTCCCGTTTATAACCGCGATGTACAACAACTGGCCTCCACGCTCAGCAGCCAGCTCCAGGCAATCGATACGCCGGGCGAAATTATTTTGCTCGATGATGGCTCTGCCAACGAATACCGGCAGGCAAATGCATCAACGGCCGGTTTACCTCATATAAAATACCTGGAATCGGAGAAAAATCTTGGCCGCATACTTGTTCGGCAACAACTGGCGGAGAAAGCCGCCTACGACTGGATGTTGTTTATAGACTGCGACAGCACGATCATCTCATCTCAATACCTGCAGCAATATTTCAACGTCATTTCTTTAGGCAACTACTTTCCAGGTCAACCCGGCGTAATTGTCGGGGGGCGTATCTATCAACAGCAACCTCCCGGCGACTGCGCGCTGCGACTGCATTGGGACTATGGAAGGAAGCGCGAAGCCATCGATCTGAAAAAGAGAAATGATGATCCCTGGCGTGGATTCATGTCGAATAATTTCCTGGTGCACAAAACGGTCTTTTCGCAGTTTTCATTCATCAATGATTGGGAAGGTTATGGCCATGAAGATTCCTGGATAGGCATTCAGTTGGAAAATAAAAAAGTGAGGGTTAAATATATCGATAACCCCGTCCTGCACGATGGACTGGAGACAGCCGATGTTTTTTTGCGAAAAAGCGAAGAGGCCTTAAAGAATTTGCGTAAGCTGCAACAACTGGTTGATGACACGCAATTGAAATCGCACATAAAATTATTCCGGGTATATGCCCGCCTGAAGCAATCCGGTTTATTATGGCTTGCCTCAGCTGTTTACAATTGGCAAAAAGGAAAAATAGAGAAGAATCTGAAAAGTTGCTCGCCCTCCTTATTTTACTTCGACCTGTACCGGCTGCATCACTTCATCCGGCTTATGCGCTCCACATGAACTGCATCAGTTTGCGGCTGTTTGCCTCGGTATTATAATGCTGATCCAATACATGCTTACGCAGTTTTATTTCGTGCTCTTCAAAGGGCTTGTGCCGCAGTTGTACGATGATACTTTGAAAGGCTTCCGGGCCTGAAGCAATATGACAGCAGGGGGCGAGTGCGCTGTCGGCGATCATATCATCATTTACCACCACATGGCGGCCGTTGTACAATGCATTCAGCAATTTCACCTGTCCGGAATGATTACACAGGGAAGGCAGCACGTGTATATGCGCCTTGCGGATCATATCCTGCAATTCCTGTTCGGAAGGATTGGCCACAATGCAGGCATTTTTTGTTTGCATGGCCACGCGCATTAATTTCTTCGAGGGATTCTTGCCGGCCACTATAAAGGGCACATTCAAATGCTTAAACACGCGATCAAGTAACCACAGTGCAGCTTTCTCGTTCGAAGGAGCAGTGAGATTACCGTGGTATAATGTATAACAGCCTACACCTTCTTCTGATGTTACTTCACTGTAGGGCAATAACGGTGGCAAATAGACGACATTCTTTGCATTAAATTCCTGCCTGTACTGGTCGGCATCGTGGCGGCAGCAGGCCAGGAACAGTGCCTTATCGCTGATCTGTTTTTCATACTCCCGCATCACGCGGCTTTCGCGGCGGTAAAATAATTTTTTGAAAACGGCAATAGGAGAGGTGCTTTCCGAAAGTTCGCGGTATTTCTGGTACTCGGTGTGCAGGAGTCGCACCGCAATACGGCGGCCTTTAAAGCGGTCGTCGGTCAACAGGTAAGTGCAGAGAATGCCTTGCAATAAGATGGGATGATCGTCTTGCAGCAAACGCTCCACCAATGCCGGCGAAGACCCTGCAGCTACCGTATAAGGCAGCTCCATTGAAACGCACTTATGCCCGGTGAGACGTGGGTAATACTCTACGCTGCTGCAATAATTTTCCAGCTCCTCCTGTTCGTAATGGCCGTTTTCAAAACAATGCAAATGCACTTTTACACCGGCCTGGTGCATGGATTTTATGATGGAAAAAATATCGGCCGTCCCGCCGCAACTTACGGGCCAGGGCACATCGAATGAAACAATATGAATATGTCTTTCCAAGCGCTAAGGTGTTAATGAGGTTTGAATGCCGGCTGCATTGGGTGGGTCACTCCCTCAGCATTGTATGGACCAGGCCCGCTGCGGGAGTGGCCCACCCAATGTAGCTTCTATATTCAACCCGCCAATAATTTTGCATAAAAAGCCAGTAATCTCTTTTCTTCTTCCTGCCAGTTGATCGCCTTCCTGGCCTCCAGGCAATTCCGCTGCAACAAATCGTACAACGGTTGATCATTCAGCAACGAATTCAACCGCTGCGCTATTGCTTCGGGTGATAGGTCGAACAATAGAACAGCTATCCGGTGCTTATTGTTTATTTCTTTATAAACAGGGTAATCCACACAAAGTTGCGGCACCCCGGCATGCATATAGTCAAAGAAACGATTGGCGAGTGAATAATAATTACTTCTGCCTTTATTTTCAAATAAAGTCAGCCCCAGCCACGCTTTTTCGGTGATGGACCGTAATTCATCCGGCTGCACCATACCCTTGAAAATTATTTTTTCCTCCAGTCCGAACTTTTTAACCAGTTCGCGCGTTTGCTGCATAAAATTGCCGTCGCCACAAATTACGAGAGGCAGGGGCACCCACTGCATGGCGGGGATCAATGTCTCAAAACTACGGCCCTCATTCACCGCGCCCTGGTACAAAATATATTTTTCCGGCTTTTCCGGTATAGTCAGGGGTTGCAATAGGGGCACGTTACGTATCACTTCATAATCCACGCCGTACATTTTTTTAAATTCCTCTGCAATGGGCCCGTTCACCGTGTAACCATATTTATAATGTGGGACTGTCCATTTTTCCACTCGTTTCCACCACCTGTATATCCGCGGCCTCGTCACCACCTCCTTCATTTCACAAAATAATTCATGCGCGTCATACACGCGTCTCAACCCCCTGATCTTCGACACCAGGTAGCCCGGCAGGATGGTGTCGAGGTCAATAGAACAAATAAGGTCGGTCCTGGTAAACAACAGGTAAAAGAAAAGCCTGAGGTTGTACTCCAGGTAAAAGCCTTTCCCTTTCCGGAAAAAACAATACAGCCGCTTTTGCCTGAAAGGCTGCTCTCTCAATGGCGTTTTGGAGCCCTTTCGTCTTACCCCCACCAGCGTTACCTTATACCCCGCCTTAGCCAGCGATGTACAGATGCGTATCATCCGCTGGTCGAAGCTGAGCTCATTGGTGACGGTGAAAGTTAGATGTTTCATTATGAAGGGGTTAGTAAAGGGTTGCGGGTTTCGGGTTCTTCAATATGGGCATACGTCACGAGTGCGGCAGCCACCCGAACTGCAAACCCCGACCCCGAAACTGCGTAAAAGTAGGCGTTTTTTATAATGCATCTAAATCGCTACCTTTGCCGCCAATTTATAATGAAGAAAAATTTTGGATGCTATTTTAAAAAAAATTGAGATGCCTTATTTAACTAAAGAGAAAACCGCAGCAATCTTCGCAGAATTTGGCGGAAGCGCCACCAATACCGGATCAATTGAAGGACAAATAGCCCTTTTGACCGAGCGGATTAACCGCATTTCTGAACACCTGCAGAAAAACAAGAAAGACTTCTCTACTCACCGTGGACTGATGAGACTGGTAGGTCAACGCAAGCGTTTGCTGAACTACCTGAGCAAGCACAACCTGCAGGGCTACCGCGCTCTGATTGAAAAGCTTGGAATCAGGAAATAATTCCAGGTACTTTATTAACCAGGTTGTTGATCCAATCCCGATTCCCACCTTTCGTATTTCGATCCGCAACCGAAAAAGCAATTAATTATGCTTTCGCAACCGATTAGTGTCACATTTGACATTGGTGGCGACCGTGAAGTGACTATTGGCACGGGCAAACTCGCCCGCCAGGCCCATGGTGCCGTTACCGTTACACAAGGAAAATGTATTATCCTGGCAACAGCAGTTGCCAATACCGAACCCAAGGAAGGACAGGATTTCTTTCCGCTGGTGGTCGATTACATGGAGAAATTTGCAGCAGCCGGTCGCATACCCGGCTCTTTCTTTAAAAGGGAGGCTAAGCTGAACGATTATGAAGTGCTGACCAGCCGCCTGATCGACCGCGCACTGCGCCCGCTGTTTCCCGAAAATTATTTCTGCGACGTGCAGGTGCTGGTGACCCTCATTTCCAGCGACCCTGAAGTAATGCCCGACGCGCTTGCCTGCTTAGCTGCCTCTGCAGCACTGGCAGTTTCGGATATTCCTATCAAAGAGATTATATCTGAAGTACGCATCGCCCGCATCGATGGTAAATTCGTGGTAAACCCGAGCCGCGCTGAGCTGGCGAAGGCCGATATGGATTTCATGGTTGGCGCCACCGAGAAGAACCTGATGATGGTGGAAGGCGAAGCCAACGAGTGCAGCGAAGAAGAGCTGGTAAAAGCCCTGGAAATTGCGCACGATGCTATCCGCATACAGATAAAAGCACAGGAAGAACTGCGCAGGAAAGCTGGCGTAACCACCAAGCGCGAAGTGCCGCAGCCTGAAGAAAATGCTGAACTGCAACAGAAGGTGATCGACATGTGCAAAGACAGGATCTACCAGGTAAGCCGCGCTGGTCTTGGCAAAAATGAACGCACCGAAGCGTACGATAAAATAAAAGAAGAACTGATCGCCAGCCTGGGTGAAGAACCCGATGAAGAACTGGTGAAGAAGGCCAAAAAATATTTTGAAGATTTGAAGTGGGAAGTGGTACGTAACATGATTCTCGACGATCGTGTTCGTCTCGATGGCCGCGACCTTACCACTGTTCGCCCGCTTTCAATGGAAGTGGATCCGTTGCCTTCACCGCACGGTTCTGCATTGTTTACCCGCGGCGAAACACAATCGCTCACCACTGTCACCCTCGGCACACCGCTGGATGAACTGCTGGTAGAAAGTGCCGCTGTTTCCGACTACACAAAATTCATTTTACACTATAACTTCCCGCCTTTCTCAACCGGTGAAGTGAAAATGATGCGCGCCCCCGGCCGCCGCGAAGTGGGTCATGGCAACCTTGCCATGCGCTCATTGAAGAAGATGATGCCCGGTAACGAATATCCTTACACCGTTCGCGTAGTGAGCGATATTCTTGAATCGAATGGCTCATCGTCGATGGCTACCGTTTGTGCCGGCTCGCTGGCGCTGATGGATGCCGGTGTGCCGCTGGCCAAACACGTAGGTGGTGTGGCCATGGGGTTGATCACCCGTCCTTCGGATGGGAAGTATGCTATTCTTACCGACATTCTCGGCGACGAAGACCATCTCGGAGATATGGACTTCAAGATCACCGGTACACGCGACGGAATTTGCGGCGTGCAGATGGACATCAAGATCGATGGCCTGAGCATGGACACCATGCGCGAAGCATTGGCGCAGGCTCGCGTGGCCAGATTGTACATTCTCGATGAAATGTACAAGTGCATCAGCGAACCGAGACCTGAAGTGAAACCGCATGCACCGCGAATGGAAAAACTGTTTATCGATAAAGAATTTATCGGTGCAGTGATCGGGCCGCAAGGAAAGATCATCCAGGAAATTCAGCGCGAAACCGGTACCACTATCAACATAGAAGAAGTGGGCAACTATGGCGAAGTAAGCATTTTCAGTCCTGCCAAAGAAGGCCTGGACAAAGCCGTTGCCTGGATCAAAGGCATTACTGCCATGCCTGAAGTGGGCGCCGTGTACGAGTCAGTGGTAAAAGGTATCAAGGAATTCGGTGCTTTTGTTGAATTCCTGCCCGGTAAACAAGGTTTGTTGCACATCAGCGAAATCAGCTGGAAGCGTCTCGAAACCATGGAAGGTGTGTTGAAAGAAGGCGATAAGGTGAAAGTGAAACTGATCGGTATTGACCATAAGACAGGTAAATTCAAGCTGAGCCGCAAAGTGCTGATGCCAAAACCCGAAGGTCGCAAGCCCGAAGGCAATGCACAATCATCCGATAATAAGTAATCAGACATAAATAAATAACAGTGGCTGCGCATACACGTACGCCACTGTTGTTTTTCTTTTATGCCCATGCCTAATTATCTCCAGGTAAAATATACAGGTCTTTCTCCCGACCAACAGGATCTGCTGATTGGTTTGCTCACACAGGCAGGATACGAAGGATTTGAAGAAGGGCAGGGATTTTTGGCTGCATATATTCCACAAGAAAACTTTGATGAAAGCGTCTTAAAAAATATTGAGACGCAGCAACAGGTAAAAGGCAGCCGGGAAATAATAGAAGAGCGCAACTGGAATGAAGAGTGGGAAAAGAATTTTGAACCAGTAGTGATTGGCAGTTTTTGCGTGGTGCGCGCATCATTTCACAGGCCGGTAAGTGGGGTAGAGCATGAAATTGTGATAACGCCTAAGATGAGTTTTGGCACAGGACATCATGCTACTACGCACCTGATGATTGATATAATGCAGCAATTGCCGATAAGGGGAAAACAAGTGCTCGATTTTGGAACAGGCACAGGTATATTGGCGATCCTGGCGGAGAAGCTCGGCGCTGCAGCAATTACTGCGATCGACAACGATGACTGGAGTATCGAAAATGCAAAGGAGAATATCGCGGTAAACAATTGCCAGGCGATTGAGTTGAAAAAGGCGGAAAACTTAGCAGGATTAGCGCAATTTGATATTATCCTCGCTAATATCAACAGGCATGTGATACTGGCAAATATGCTTGATTTAAGACAACATTTGCGTGCCGGAGGCGTTCTTATACTTAGCGGTTTGTTGCCCGATGATGCACCAGTGATCGCAGAAAAAGCAGCAGCTGCAGATTTAAGATTAATTGAAGAGAAACATTACAACAATTGGATTGGCCTTGTGTTAGAGTGATTGTGACTGAATTTTTTATACGTTTTTTCATTATTTTCGTTATCCAACATCAACCAACTTAACAATGAAAGAATTTCTACTCATTGTTATCGCTTATTTGATCGGCTCTATTCCCACATCGGTGTGGGTAAGCAAGGCTTTCTTTGGGGTTGACATACGCGATTACGGAAGCGGCAACGCTGGTGCCACTAACACCTTTCGTGTGTTGGGTTCGCGCTGGGGTACGTTTGTAATGGTGATCGATGTGTTGAAAGGATTGGCTGCTACCAGTCTTTACCTGTTACTCCCGTATTATGTAGGACAGGAGAATGAATGGGACCGTACCAACCTGATGGTTGGCCTCGGGCTCGCTGCTGTATTAGGTCATATATTTCCAATATGGGCTGATTTCAGGGGTGGGAAAGGAGTAGCCTCTTTATTTGGTATGGTGCTCGCTATTCAGCCGATAGTGGCTGTCTGCTGCGTAGGTGTTTTCCTGCTCGTACTGTATCTCACCCGTTTTGTATCACTGAGCTCTATCCTGGCAAGTATTGCATTTGCCGTTTTCATACTTGTTATCTTCAACGAAAAGGAACCGCTTTACCGCGCGTTTGCTATTGCAGTGGCCCTGATGGTACTGCTGACCCATCAGAAAAATATAGGCCGTTTATTGCGTGGTAGCGAGAGTAAAGTGCCCATCCTGAAATACCGCGACCGCCGCAGAGCACGCCGCCGCAATAAGGATATGTCGGATTGAGAATTTTAGATTTTTTGCAGGAAAAGGAAACCCGGATTTAGCTCGGATTAAAGGATTACACCTATTGAGGGCCCGTGAGTTAGCTGCTTTCTTCTATGCAGTCAGGGAGATTTTTTTTCACAGATTTTTTAGCTGTTCTCGTTGATTTTTACGGAGATTGGGCCGATTTATGCATTATAAACATTAATGTGCGAACTTGCGTTAAAGAAAATATCCGCGCAAATTCGCTCAATCCATTTCAAATTTGCGATCCTTATCCGTGCCATCCAATCATCCAAAAAATCCGTCAAACCCGTGGTATAATCCTTGAATCTATGCTCATAAAATTTTCTGTGATGAAAAAAATACTCGCAGCAGCCAGCATTGCAATCATGATCGTGGCTTGCAGTCAAAACCCGATCACTGGCAGAAACCAGCTTTCGCTATTCAGCGAATCTGACCTGATGTCAATGGCCGATCAACAATACCGACAATTCCTGTCGGAAAACAGGGTGGTTAGTCCCAGTGGAAGCAAAGACGCCGAAATGGTGCGCCGTGTAGGTCAGCGTCTCGTAGCGGCCATTAATCAGTATTACGCCAATAATCCTACAGTATCGGCCGAACTGGCCAATTATAAATGGGAATACAACCTGGTAGATTCCAGGGAAGTGAATGCATGGTGTATGCCGGGTGGCAAAATTGTAGTGTACACCGGGCTTTTGCCGATTACCCAAAATGAGGCAGCGCTGGCCGTGGTGGTAGGGCATGAGATTGCTCACGCGCTGGCCAAGCACGGCAACGAGCGCATGAGCCAGGCTTCGCTGCAGCAATTGGGCGGACAAGCGCTTTCAGTGGCTGTAGCCAACAAGAGCCCGGCCGCACAAAACTTGTTGTTAACAGCCTATGGCATCGGTAGCCAGGTAGGCGCTTTGCTGCCATTTTCGCGTAAGCAGGAACTGGAAGCCGACAAACTGGGCCTGATCTTCTCAGCCATGGCCGGCTATAACCCGCAGGAAGCAATTCCGCTGTGGGAACGCATGCAGCAGGCCGGCGGGGGAGGCACTCCCGAATTCCTGAGCACACACCCCTCGGAAAACACCCGTATTCAAAGGCTGAGAGAAATGATGCCTGAAGCACTGAAGCATTACAAACCAGTGGCTTCTAATTAATTGAAGACGGTTAGTTATTAAATAACTTCAATATATTGTGGCGCTTGATAATTTTCAATTATCAGCGCCTTTTTTGTGTAAAATAGCCCGATAGGGGGATTTTCTTTGCAAATTTTTAGGTCTCGTAGCCGTATTTACCTACCTTTGCAATCCCGTCTTTGATAACCCTAACGCTATAATTAAACCTCTCAGGCATGTCGCAAAATTTGTTGGAAAAGTTACAGCTCCGGGACGAAAAGAACATACTCATCCAGGGGCTACCCTCCTCTATTGAGAAACAATTTGTGAAACTCTCGTTTGCAAAAAATGTAACTCCATTGCTGAAGTCGCGCAAAATTGATTTTGCTTTGGTGTTCGCAGTTAACGAGTCGCAATTGTCAGGCATCCTCAGGGAAGTATTGCCGGCTTTAAGGGATGAAGGGAAATTCTGGATCGCATTTCCGAAAAGTTCTTCCAAGATCGTTACCGATCTGAACAGGGATTGCAGTTGGGATTGCGTGCGCACCGCCGGTTATGAAGAAGCCGGTGAGGTTACGCTCGACCATGTCTGGACCGCTATGCGTTTCTGCAAATGCGCAAAGCCCGGCAATGGCCGCAGCGCTCTCTCGCGCAAACGCGTGGCAGCCGTTATGGCCGACTAATTTCTGAGCAGTTAATGAGCGTCAGTTACTTGATTCCCGTACAGGCGGGAACTGATAAAATTATATAAGCCCCGATCCGTTCGGGGTTTTATTTTGCAGTTATGCAATACATCAACTTCGAGATAAAAGCGCGCACCAGCCAGCCTGATTTTGTGCGCGAATACCTGTGAAAAGCGGGCGCCGATTTTAAGGGCACCGATATTCAGACCGAAGTTTTGGAATCCCGGTCAGCTATTTTAAAATAACAGTTCCAAGCCGCTTTGTCAGCTCGGTCTCCATTTGCTTCAAATGTTGGTGCGTTTGAATAAGCACCAGTTGTTCTTCGGGAGTGTGAGGTTTTTCGAGGTCTTTTTGGTTCATTTCAATCAGCCGCTTGATCTTGCGAAGCTTCAGGTAGTTGAGCGTGCTCGAGACTTCTTCGCGATACAAATCTTCACGGGTAAGAATTTTTCCATCGTAATGCTCACTCCAGTTGGGACTTAATTCATATGGGAAATCCATTACAGACAGCACCAGTCTTCCCAATTCCTGGTCTTCGTGGTATAGAAAATTCTTTGGTCCGGGTTCGAGGCCTTGCTGGTACCAGTCTTTATAAATTTCTATAATTCTAACCAGTTCTTTGTTGTCGATCATTTCCTGGTCCAGCTCACTAAAAACGATGTCGGCCACGGTCTGCGTTTCATCCCAGGGTTTGGTGCCGAATTCCAACAGGCAGCGCACGATGCCGCGCTCCTGCAGTTCGTCTTTGTTCAGCAACGTGAGCGTATCCTCTTCCATACCCTGTTTCGCCTGTTCCTGGAAATAGGCGGGCGTCTCCGCAGGTGCGGTCCTGGCAGATTTCTGCGCTTCTTTGGAAATCTTTTCCTGGATGAATTTATTGACCAGGGCATGTAAACCACTTTCTTCGATGCGAAGAATTTCTGCGCATTTTTTGATATAGTCTTGCTGCCTGGTAAAATCTTCCAGCTTATTGATCCTGGAAATCGTTTCCGCCACCTGGTTCACCACGGCAGCTTTGCGGTTGGTATCATTGCCCGCATCTTTCAGGGATACTTCCAACTGGAAAAGAATGAAATCTTTTTTATTCTCTTTTATGAATTCCTGGAATTTCAACGCGCCCACCTTGTTCACGTAACTATCCGGGTCTTCATTATCGGGTATCAGCACCAGTTTTACATTCAAGCCTTCTTCCAAAGCCAGGTCCAATCCACGTAGTGCAGCTTTTACACCGGCCGCATCGCCATCGTAAATGATGGTTAAATTGGAAGTATATTTCTTAATCAGTCTCAGCTGATCGGGTGTAAGCGAAGTGCCGCCCGACGCCACAACGTTTTCAATACCTGCCTGGTGCAGCGAGATCACATCGGTATAACCTTCCACCAGCAGGCATTCATCATTCTTATCAATGGCCTGCCGCGCAAAATAGGAGCCATACAGAATTCTACTCTTGATGTATAGTTCGTTCTCCGGCGTATTGATATACTTTGGAGCACGGTCGTTTTTCCCAATAATTCGCGCGCCAAAACCAATCACCTTACCGGTATGGTTATGAACGGGGAAAATGATGCGGCCGCGGTAATTGTCGATATACCGTTCGTCGCGCAAAACGACCAGTCCTGTTTTCTGCAGGTATTCAGGGTTATATTTCGCGGCAATCGCTGTTTGTGCAAAGGCGTCGCGTTCCTGCAGGCAATAACCAAGTTGAAATTTTTTGATGATCTCTTCCCTGAATCCGCGCTCTTTCAGATAAGTGAGGGCGATATCCTGCCCTTCGTCTGTATCAAATAGATTTTTGGAAAAATACTGTTGCGCAAACTGGTTGATGATATACAGGCTATCGGCCACCTGCTGCTGCTGCCTTACTTCCGGGCTTACCTCCGTCTCTTCGATTTCCACATTGTACCGCGCGGCCAGCCAGCGAAGCGCCTCCACATAAGAATACTTCTCATGCTCCATCAGGAAGCCGATGGAATTCCCACTGCGACCGCACCCAAAACATTTGTAGATTTCTTTGGTGGGCGATACCGTAAAGGAGGGTGTCTTTTCATTATGAAAAGGACATAGTCCCAGGTAGTTGACCCCTCGCTTCTTCAACTTCACAAAACTGCCGATGATATCGATGATGTCGATACGGCTCTGGATCTGCTGTATGGTCTGTTGTGATATCAAGATGTTCTAAGTCAGGACTTAACCTCAATCGCCGATTCCGGATGCGGATACGGAAAACGGGGTTACAAATTGAGGAAATTTATTGGAATTATTGGGGATTTATCCAGGATTTTTGGATTACACGGATATCCGAACGTAATTCGCCCCTTCGGGTGAGACATCCCCCTCATCTTTATTCGAACTTCACGTTGCACGGACCCGTTGCAGGTGGGCTACTGTTGCGAAAACTCGGCGAATTTCACCGTTCCTTTGCCTGGTACAGCCGCTCTTTCGACGCATTTCTCAGGTTGAATGATACCCGTGAAATGACTAATGGCGCGCTGGAAATGGCCAAGGCGCAATATTGTCGCGGCAACTACCGGCAGGGCATGCAGCATTATTCGCATGCGGTGGAACTAATGGCGGAAAACAATTTTACCGACAAAGAAATAGAAGCACTCGAAATACTGGGTCTTTTCTACAATGCGTTCCAGAATTTCAGGTCAGGCGCCAGCGCCTTCCGCAAATCGCTCGATCTGAAGCGACAGTTGGGTGATGAGCAGGGCATGTTATATACACTTGAAATTCTAAGCAGCATTTACTACCGTCAGCATCAGTTTGATTCTTCGCTTGTGTTTGCCACACAGGCCCTGCAGTTCGCACAAAAACAGCACAAACAATCCGATGTCGAGCTATGCCGCCTCAACCGTGGTGCAGCATTAGTGCGATTAAAAAAAATGCCAGCAGCCTATGCAGTAATTAGAGAATTGTCGAGGCTCGATGTGCATGGTACAAACGTGAATCTTGTCGTTCGCTACAATGTGCTGGCAGGAAATTACTACCTGGCCATGAACTACGATACCAGGGCAAAGGAACATTACGATGCCGCTCTGAAACAGGCCGATATCAACCAGTTTCCCGAACTGTACGCCCTTATTTTCAGCAATATCTCCGATTCCTACTTCGAACGCGGCGACCTGAACCTTGCCTATCAATATTCGCGCAAGTACACCGATATGGTGTCGGAGTTATATACGGGCGAAAATGTAATTCGTCTCGGCAACCTGGAGACCGTGTTAAAAACCGAGCGCTCGGCCGACGAAATTCGATTTTTAAACAATGAAAATAAACTAAAGCAACTTCAACTACTTCGTGAAGCTGAACTGAGAGCCAATCTTGAAAAAGAAAATATTCTGAAGGATTCCATTTTGCAGAAGGAAACGCAGTTGCGGGAGGTGCTGTCGCAGGAAAATGAAGCGGAGAAAAAGTTGCGCCAGGTAATGAGCAATGATATCACGCAGCAAAAAGACAGGCTGAGAAGTGAACGTAACCTTCGATTATTGTTGCTCATGGCCGTCACCGCTATGCTGGTGTTGGGCGGTATTATTTTTTATCTCTACCGCAAACAACGCAGAAAAAATGCCATCATTCTCAGGCAGGCCGAAGATATGCAGGTGTTGATGAAGGAAATTCATCACCGGGTGAAAAATAACCTGCAGGTGATCTCCAGCCTGCTCGATCTGCAGGCGTTAACCATTAAGCACGACCAGGCCGCGGAAGCGGTGAAAGAGGGGAGAAACCGTGTGCAAAGCATGGCGCTGATTCACCAGAACCTGTACAACGAGGGCAACATCAAAGGTATCAGGGTGCAGCATTATATCGAAACACTGGCACAGGGACTCTTTCATTCATACAATATCAAACCGAAGTCGGTTCATTTGAAAACGGATATCGATGATCTGAACCTGGATGTGGACACCGTGATTCCGATTGGTTTAATACTGAATGAACTGATCACGAACTCGCTCAAATACGCATTTCGCGATAAAGAGCAAGGTGAAATATCAGTGACCCTGAAAAAAAACGGCGACAACCTGGTTTTGAAAGTGCGCGATAACGGCGATGGTTTTCCGCCCGATGCCAGCGTGCATCCCGAGACGAGCTTTGGTATAAAACTAATAAAAGCCTTTGCGCAAAAGCTGAAGGCACGGCTGAACATATACAACGATAACGGCGCCTGCGTGGAGATGCAGATAGCAAAATATAAAATAGCAGAACTAACAAGGATAAGCGAATTAGTATGAGCGAACTTAAAGTCCTGATCATCGAAGACGAGCCGGTTATAGCCGAAAATATTTCTATGTACCTCAATAATGCCGACTTTAAGGTGTCGGGCATTGCCTATGACGATGAAGAAGCGATTAATCAGCTTCGCAACAATACCCCCGATGCAGTGATCCTTGATATCAATCTCGACAGTGCGATAGACGGCATCCAGATAGCAGATTTTATCAATAAGAATTTCCAGTTGCCATTTCTTTTCCTTACATCGTATAGCGACAAGGAAACTTTGCAGCGCGCTAAGGTGGTGGAGCCGAGCGGGTATATAGTAAAACCTTTTAATGGTCAGACATTGCTGGCCTCGCTGGAGATTGCCATCTCTAATTTTGCGAACCGCAGCAACCGGCAGGTGCCGGAGCTGAATTTTGAAAAGATCAACAAACACCTGCGCACACCGCTGACGGACAGAGAGTTTAAGGTGCTGCAACTGATTTACCGGGGAAAAACCAATAACCAGATTGCCGAGGAACTTTTCGTGACCATCAATACGGTGAAAGTGCATATACGGAACGCATACCTGAAGCTGGACGCTACTTCCCATTCCACGGCTATTGTGCGCGCAAGAGAATTGATGCAACGTTAGCTTACTCTCCGATTTCACCCATATGGGCGAAAAAACTCATCCAAAACTGTAGGAAATTACGCGCGAATGCCTTTCCTATGGCCATGCAAATCAAGTTGCTGACATTCCTGCTGTTATTATTTTGGTCCGTGAACCTGCCGGCCCAGGAGAATAGGGTGGACTCCCTGGCGGAACTTGCTGAATCGGCTCCTGTCGATACTATTCGCATCGATGCCCTGCAACATCTCGGCACTCACTATATGGAAGCTGACCCGGCAAAGGGCATTCAATACGGCCAGATGATGCTGGAGCTGGCCCGGGACATCAAAGATTCTTTCCGTATAGCCTCCGCGCTGCAACTTCTCGGCGTTTGTTATGATTACAAAAACGATCTCGATTCCTGCTTCCACTTTTTACGCAAGGCCGATTCAATTCATATTGCTATGAACCATCCCGACCGGCGCGCACATATTTTCAGTGATATGGCACTGGCTTATTACCTCCGCGGCGTGTATGAACTATCACTTCGTTATCATTTGCAGGCGCTTGACTTAAGAAGAAAAGCCAACAATAAAAGCCATGTCTCAAAAAGCCTGAACAATATCGGGCTGCTGTACAAGCAAAGAAAGGATTATGAAAATGCGGTGAAATATTACCGTGAATCTATCGAGCTAAAAGAAGAGTTGAACGACGAACAGGGGCTGGTAAACACATACATGAACATCGGCAGTATGTATCACAGCCTGAAACAGTACGACAGCGCCCATAGTTATGCAAAAAAATGTCAAGACCTGGCAGCTAAACTAAACCTCGATGCGGATGTTGCCGGCGCCAAAGGAAATATGGGAAAGGCGCTCATTTCACTCAACCGGTTAGCTGAAGCAAGAGCTTTGCTTTTGGAAGCGGAAGCACTTTCTCAGAAAACCAGTTGCCGCAATTGCCTGCTCACGATTTACCAGGCATTGGGTCTTGTGCATATTAAACGAAACGAACCCGCCAGGGCTTTGCCATTTTTCAGGAAAGGTCTGCAACTGGCCACAGCACTCGGCCGCACGCAATCGCAATATGGCTTCTATACCGAACTGGCTGACTGTTATAAGCGTCTTGGCAATTTTGCTATGGCTTATGCTTCGCTGGACAGCGCGGGACAGTTGTCGGAGCGGCTATTAAATGAAGAAAACCTTCGACAGATCAATGAAATGACAGCGGTATATGAGACTACCGAGAAAGAAAAGGAGATCGAAAAGCTGAATGCCGAATGGGCGGGCACGCTGGCGGAAGCACGAAGACGAAAACGAGAGAGAAATTACTTCATTATTTCTTCCATACTATTCCTTGGGCTGGCAGTTACAGCTTATAAAGCCTATTCGGCGAATAAGCAGAAAAAAGAGTTGCTCAATAAACAGAACCTCATCATTGAAAAATCACTGCGCGAGAAAGAAATACTGCTAAAAGAAATTCATCACCGCGTTAAAAATAACCTGCAGCTGGTATCAAGTCTGCTCAGCCTGCAAACTGCTTATATCAAAGACGAGCAGGCGCTGGATGCAGTGAAAGAAAGCCGCAACCGCGTACACTCTATGGCGCTCATTCACCAAAATCTTTACCAGGAAGATGACCTCACAGGAATACAGGTGGAGGAATATATCGGTAAGCTTTGTGAAAACCTGTTTAATTCATATAATATCCGTCCCGGAAAGATCAATCTCATTCGCCATATACAGCCCATGCAACTGGATGTTGAGATTGTGGTGCCGTTAGGACTGATGTTGAACGAGCTGATCTCCAATTGTCTTAAGTATTCCTGGCGGACAGGGCACCATCAAAATCATTTTTGAAGAAAGCAATGATCACCTGGGAATTTGCGTGTATGATAATGGGGTAGGACTTCCACCGGATATACATATCAACGAAGCGGGGACTTTCGGATTTAAGATGATTCACGCATTTATTCAAAAGATGAAGGGAGATATGAAGATATACTCCGAAGACGGCACCAAAGTGGAACTCATTATTCGCAACTATAAAAGGCCCGTTCATGAATGATATCAAAGTGCTGATCATTGAAGATGAGCCGCTGATAGCGGAAGATATTGCAGCCTGCCTCAGGCGTTGCGATTATCGTGTTACAGGAATCGTGTATTCCGCTGAAGATGCATTACCAGAACTGGCACGCAATCCGCCGGATATAGCCATGATTGACATTAACCTCAATGGCGGGCAGGAAGGCATTTCGATCGCTAATGCCATCAATGAACGGTTTTATATTCCGTTTGTATATCTCACTTCCTATAGCGACCGCAAGACCCTGGAGCTGGCTAAGCATACAGGCCCTTCGGGATATATTGTAAAACCCTTTACTGAAGCGGGACTGTGTGCCACGCTGGAAGTGGCCCTGCACAATTTCACGCAAAAAAATAAGCACCAGTTTCCCGACCTGGTGCTGCATAAGATCAACCAGCTCCTGCCTTCGCCGCTTTCCATGCGTGAATTCGATGTGATACAACTTATCTATGAAGGATTTAGCAATCACCAGATTGCGGAGAAGCTTTTTGTGAGTACCAATACCGTAAAAGTTCATATCAAAAATGCCTACCTGAAGCTCGACGCTATTTCGCGCGCCACCGTAATTGTACGCTTGCGAGAATTGATGTTAAAGTAGTTCCCGCAAATTTTTAAAATCACCCCAAGGGGTAACGGCCTCCTATGTTTCATGAATGAATTTTGGTTTGTCGAATTCATTAACCAATTAAAATTTTCATCATGAAAAAGTCTGTAAGGCCGTTTATGCTTTTTGCTTTCCTCATTTTTACCATCACGCTCGTGCATAGTTCAGGCTGCAGCAAAAAGGGTGACGATAATGGCGATTGTCGTACCTGCAAAGCCTTTGGTGTAGATGGCGTGCAAGATGAAGCCAAAGTCTGCTCAGAGGCCGAGGAAAGCGCATTCCGAAGCAAAAATGCCGGCAAAGAAATCTCCTGCAATTTTTAAAATCCTCTCATCTCCCTTCCTGATCACTGCTTTTATTATCCAATACGCTTACTGAACACTACTGTTACTGGTATCAGACCAAATCTTTTTTATTCATTAATCATTAAATCTATCACAATGAAAGCAAGTTGTCAGAGCGTTACCTCAGGCCTCTTAAAAGTGGCCGGTAATTTCCTGGGTAAATACCAGGATTTAAGAAAAGAAGCCGCAAAAGTATTCGCGGAGTCCATCATTCCCGGTGAGCCTGGTTATGAAAAAAAGCTCGATAAACTGATCGACAAAGTCGTCGATCTGCAAACCGATCTCTTCAAGGCTTATGGCGTAGTTGCGGGCGAGGGCTAAGCACCGGTTAACTACGTAGAGGCGCAACGAGATTTGCGTCTCTACTCTTAAAATTTTAAAAGGCATGAAACAACTCTTCATAATATGGATCTTTTCCTGTGCATGTTTAATGTCAAATGCGCAGGCACCGGACAATGATAACTGCGCCGACGCCACCTTAATAAGCACTACGCCGTTCGGAGCCACCTGCTCCGCCTCTGTCAGCGCCAGCACTTTGAACGCTACTCAATCTGTTCCCGGGCCATCATGCACCACACCGCCGGATGATGATACCTGGTATCGGTTTATTGCCAGCTCCTCGTCCATTGTTTTTCGCTACAGCAATGCGAGAAATGCGGCCACGGGCAAACAGACATCGCCAGGCTTTGCCCTGTACGAAGGCGGTTGCCCGACCACTACCGCCAGTTTTGTTTGTTTCGCGGTAAATACAGCGGGTACGGGACTGCGCATTGTTGACGGACTCACGCCCGGCACAACTTACTATTTGCGTTTGTGGTCGCTTACAGCGGGCATAGTGATGGAAATTGATTTCTGTATCCAGGAAGTGCCTGCCGCGCCTGCTAATGATGAGTGTGCTGGAGCCCAGGTTATTAATCCTTTGCCGGCAGGAAGTGCCTGCACTTCACCAATACCTGCATCTACAGTCGGAGCCACGCGATCCACTCCCAATGCATCGTGTGCAGGTACCAGCAGCAATGACGATATATGGTACTCATTTACCGCTAACACAAGCGCGGCGCGCATAGTATTCAATAATGCAAGGCTGGCTACCAGCAATGCCAACGCAAATGTTGGTTATGCGCTGTATGAAGGAACTTGTCCTGCTACAACTGCCACCTTCAGCTGTAGCGGCAACCTGGGTTCAAACAGTGGTTCGGTAACGGTGGGCGGCCTCACTGCCGGAGAAACTTACTATATCCGCTTTTTTTCACTGGCGGACAATAACTACATGACTTTTGATTTTTGCGTGATTGATGTGAATGTGGCCGCCAACGACGAGTGCGCGAATGCCATACCATTAAATACATTCAACCTGGGCGATGCCTATACACCGACAAGGATCAGCACTTCGGGCGGCACGGAGTCGCCCAACGAACCTGGCTGCGCTGCCAATGAAAACAACGACGATGTGTGGTATAGGTTTAGCGCCACTACGCCAACGATTGTGTTGGGCTTAAAAAATGCCATCGTGAACGAAACCGGGTCAAACGGAACCGCAGGTTTTGCGTTGTATCATGCTGCGTGCCCGACCAGCTCAACCACACTGGCTTGTAATACGCTGGGCTCTGCTGTAGGTGAAAATATTATCAACGGCCTGGTGCCTGGAGAGGAATATTACCTGCGCTTGTGGTCGACGCTTACGGGCGGCAACACGGTTTCTGTAGATGTTTATATCCTGAATGTTCCGACTGCACCGAATGATGAGTGCGCCAATGCTATACCGATAACATTGCAGGAACAGGACAGCGATTGCAGTAATCCCATCCACGCGTCCACAGCAGGCGCTACCAGGTCGTCACCCGATCCATCCTGTGCGACTTTTAACGACGATGATACCTGGTATTCCTTTTTGGCTACTTCCAATGCAGTGCGAATCAATTTCAGCAATGTGACAAAACTGGCAGGTACAGGTAGTCCTGCACTGGGCGTTGCAGTGCACCAGGGCGATTGTGCATCGTTACCGTCGGCATTGATATGTTCAGCCAATGAAGGAACAAACGGCAGCGTATTAGTGGGAGGATTGATAGCCGGGAAGACGTATCTGTTGCAATTCTTTAGCTATGATGTAAATAACTTTATAGAATTTGATTTTTGCGTGGTCAACACCGGTTTGCCGCCCAATGATGAATGTTCCGATGCAACAGTCCTGTTGACGGGTGATGGATTCTGCACAACGCCCGTAATGGGCTCACTGAAAAATGCAACCACTTCCCCTGGATTTGGCGCTCCTGCCTGCTCGGCGGGTGGCACCAGCGAAGATGTGTGGTTCAGGGCAACTGTGCCGGCTTCGGGTAACCTGGTAGTACAAACATCCGTGCTCAGCAACAATGCAGCGGAAGACCTGTTGATGGAAGCTTACTATGGCGACTGCAGGTCGCTGACTTTTATCACCTGCGATGATGACGGCAATCCCGAGCCCTCGCCCAATGAGCTGCACCCGCGCATTTCATTAACAGGCCGCACGCCCGGTGAAACCATTTATTTCCGCGTGGTAAGAAAATTCCCGCTGGCCTATGGTGAATTTGCCATCTGCGCCTGGGATCCTACCGTGCTGGTGCCGATAGCAGATGGCGGCAGTTGTGTGCCGGCAGAACCACTCACCATTGATGCAGCACATGCCAATACGCACATGTGGGTGCCGCTGTTGGACGGGAACAACCGAATCATCGCCGAAATAAATGCAAGGGGTGCAGAACTGGGAGTAGTGGATGCCAACTTGTTTGTAAATACAAGTGGTTCGGTGCGCAACCTGAATGGTCATTATTACCTCGACAGGAATTTGTCGATCAACCCTCAGAATGCCGGAGGCGCGAGAGTAAGGTTTGTATATCAAAGACGCAGAATTGCAGGCACTTCAGGCTGTTGACGCAAACATAACCGGTGTAGGGTCCTTGAAAATAAACAAAACCAACGCTCCGTGCGGACCGGTATTCGCGGGCACTGCCAGTGTGATATTGCAAAATACCAGCGGCAGCTACGGCCAAGATCATTTCATCGAATTCACTGTTCCTTCATTCTCCGGCTTCTTTCTCGAAGGTGGACAATCTGCGCTCCCGCTTGAATTTGTTTCATTCAAGGCCACCAGGGAAGATCATGCCATCAACCTGGAATGGGTAGTGGTGCAGGACGAAACCATCGACAAGTTCTATATCCAGCGAAGCGATGATGGTTTGTCGTTTAAAGATATAGGTGAGAAAACGAGGAACCAATTTTTGTCTGCTGCAAACAATAACTGGCAATATATATTCCGCGACGAAGCTGTGAAAAAAACTGTTTATTACCGGGTACGAATGGTTGATGTAAATGGGAAACAGGTTCACTCGAAAGTAATAGCAGTAAATGCTGTTGCCGACTATACGGGTATTATAAGTGTTTACCCCAACCCTGTAGATGCTTATTGCGTAGTGAGAATGCCCGCAAATGTGACCACCGCTTCATTCACACTTTACAACGGCTCTGGCATGGTGGTTAAGCAACTGTCTCAGCAGGTTATATCAAATGGAGTTTATACACTGGATTTAAGGAAGGAACCATCGGGCGTTTATTTCTTACAGGTAAGGCATAAGGGAGGTCAATTTCAATTTAAGGTGATAAAGCGATAAGAATGAGGGTTTTTGGATTCAAGGCCCCTGCATCGGTCAACCATGTTCCGGTGCGGGGGCTTCGTATTGGGTACTGATGTGTTAACGGGGTGCATAATTTTTTTATATAAGGTCATGATTATTTCAGCAAATCTTTCTTAAATTAGGTTACACTTTTGAAACTACCCTGCCTCCTTGAAAACAACCTGGTTCTTTCTCAGTGTTACTTTATTTCTTCACCTAAATTTTTTCTCCCATGGTAACTACAGAAGTCGCACAGCTTTCTAAAGAATGCAATGCCTGGAGGGAGACATTGCGTTCTTACAAAGACGAATTCAGCAGGTATAAACTCCGCCTCCAGGACCTGGCCGGACGTCAGACACAAAGAGACGTTTTACTCGAAGTTGAACATCTCGACAATCAGTTCCACATTCAGCTCATTAACATTCACGACCTCAAACAAGCCATCAAAGTTCACCAGCGACAACTCGAAGCCCAGATGGCGGCCACCGGATCAGTTTCAGACGACATTGTAGCGCATCACGAAAATTTATACGAAGAGTTCCAGCAACTGGAACATACGTTGCAGGATCTCCGGCAGGAATTTGAACATTTCAACACGGTGATCCACTAAGGAATTTCGAAAACATAAGATCGAAATCCGGAGAAGATATTCGACTGGTCAGACTCACATTACGGAGTTCGGATTACTATTCGATTTCCGCGTTTTCCTATTCGGATTTTCATAATCATACCATTCACCTTCTCAAACATATTGCTATGCCAGAGTTTGATACCTCACACGTAAAAAATATAGTCTTGCTGGGCCATGCCGGCTCCGGCAAGACCACCTTGGCGGAATGCATGCTATATGAAGCAGGCCTCACTACCCGCCGCGGCACGATTGCGGAGAAAAACACAGTGGGTGATTACCACGAGCTGGAACAAGAGCGTGGTAATTCTATTTTTTCAAAACTGCTGCACACCAAATGGCGCGGCTATAAGATCAATATCATCGATACGCCCGGTTATGACGATTTTGTAGGCGAAGTGATTTCAGCGCTGCGCGTGGCCGATACGGGCGTAATGCTTATCAACGCGGCCATGGGTGTGGAAGTGGGCACTGATATCATTTGGGATTATACGGAGCAGTTTAAGACACCGATGATATTTGCGGTGAACAAACTTGACGACGATAATGCCGATTTCGACAGATGCGTGCGCGAAGCCAAGGCGCATTTCGGAAATAATGTAGTGGTCGTACAATACCCGCGGCAACAGGGCGCCGGTTTTCACGAAATCATCGACGTGCTGCGCATGACGATGTACAAATTCAAAGATGCCGGCGGCAAACCCGAAAAACTTCCCATTCCCGACGAGGAAAAAGAAAGAGCCGAAACTCTGCACAAAGAACTGATAGAAGCAGTGGCCAGCAATGACGAAACGCTGATGGAAAAATATTTCGATAAGGGCGAACTGGACGAAGATGAAATGAAAACAGGTTTGAAAAAAGCCATGATCAATCATGATCTTTTCCCATTGTTCTGTCTGTCGGCCGAGCGCAATATGGGCAGCGGCCGCCTGATGGGTTTCATTGATAATGTTTGTCCCAGCGCCAATGAAATGCCGCCTCAGCAAACCAAAAGCGTTGAAAAACTGCCCTGCGACGCCAATGGACCGGCCTGTATGTTTATCTTCAAAACCGTCTCGGAACCGCATGTTGGTGAACTTTCTTTCTTCAAAGTGTATTCAGGCACCATCAGGAGCGGTATGGAACTGGAAAACGAAAGCACGGGTGTTACAGAAAAGATCAACCAGTTATTCCTGGTAGAAGGCAACAAACGGACACCTACGCAGGAACTGGTAGCGGGCGATATAGGAGCTACCCTCAAACTGAAAAATACGCACGTCAATAACACGCTTCATGTTAAGGGCAGGAACTATGAACTGGCGAAAATAGCATTTCCTCCGCCCAACATGACCGTGGCCATTGAGCCCATCAGGAAAGGGGAGGAAGAAAAACTGGCGCAGGCATTGCACCAGGTTCGCGAAGAAGATCCTACGCTGATTGTGGAAGTGTCACCCGAGCTGAAGCAGACGCTCATCCATTGCCAGGGCGATATGCATCTGGCGGTGGCTAAATGGAAAATCGAACACCTGCATAAGGTAGAAGTGAAATTCACCCGACCGCGCATACCTTACCGCGAAACCATTCGCAAGATGGCCGAGTCCAGTTATCGTCACAAGAAGCAAAGTGGCGGCGCCGGACAGTTTGGCGAAGTGTATATGCGCATCGAGCCCTGGTATGAAGGTATGCCCGAGCCCGCAGGACTAACCGTGCGCGGACGCGATACCTATGAACTAGACTGGGGCGGAAAGTTGGTGTTTTATAATTGCATTGTTGGTGGCGCCATAGATGCACGCTTCCTGCCGTCGATACTGAAGGGCGTGATGGAAAAAATGCAGACAGGTCCGCTCACCGGTTCATACGTGCGCGATGTGCGTGTGTGCGTGTACGATGGTAAGATGCATCCCGTTGACAGCAATGATATTTCGTTCAAGATTGCCGGCCTGATGGCTTTCAAACAGGCCTTCCAGCAAGCCGATCCGCAACTGCTGGAACCTATCAATCACGTGGAAGTGTTATGTCCCGACGAGCTTACCGGCGCCGTTATGGGCGATCTGCAAAGCCGCCGCGCCATTGTGGAAGGCATCGACACGCAGGGACATTTCCAGAAAGTAATTGCAAAAGTGCCGCTGGCAGAAATGAATGGTTATTCTTCTTCTCTTCGTTCTATAACGCAGGGCCGTGCCAAATTCACGCAGCGATTTCACGAATATGCGCCTGTGCCGTTTGATGAACAACGCAGGCTGATTGATGAATACCAGAAGACGGCGAAAGAAGAGCTGGTGTGATGATTGAAGATCGAACGGGGAATGTTGACTGGGAATGTGAAGGAATTAAAAAGGGTGAACTCCCTGGATGAAAATCCTGGGGAGTTGCACCCAAACCATCACATACCGAGTTTGTGTTTCTTGTTCCGCGTGTCGTGTTTCGGGTCCTTCAGTTCGGGCCGCGATTATAAACCGTGGCAGTAACCTGCAACTCCAAACCCGAAACGCGAATCTAAATAGCCATTCCTGCGAATCTAAACCCCACTCCCTGCACTCGCAAGCGCGCGACTGCGTACGCCGTGCTGGTGATGGCAAACAGCAGGTGCGATACGGTCATGAGCGGTGAACACCAGGCGGCCAGAAGAAAACCTGCGTACAGGGTGATGCGGGCAAATCGATAGTGCAGGGGCGTGCGCGGGTCCGGTTGGCCGTTTGATTGCCCTTTGTAGTGCAGCCATACCTGCCGAAGGCCGAAGAGCTCGAAATGATTCACCAGCATGGTGCTGATAACCACCAGCCCCCATCCCAGGAAAAAGAAGAATTGCAGCAGGCCTTTCCCTCCCTGGCTTGTCACCGACCACACAGTGCCCCCGATGGGTTGCCACAACCACATTACTAGCAATATTACCAGGGATCCCGACAATACCAGGTTGCTCCTTTCAGCAACCGGAGTAGTGAGCTATTAAGGCGGTTCAGAAGGCCGGGTTTGGAAACATAGCTGCAAAGCAGCGCACACACCAACAATAGCATGCTGTCGGCAACCAAAGCCGCACCTACGGAAGTGCGCGGCGCGCTGTCGATGGTATCTTTCACCAGCAGGTTTCCGGTAAAGGCGATGGCGTATAAGAAAACTGTCATGGAGAACAGGTACACCATTGTGCCGTAAGTCAGTAGTAGGAGCTTCTTCATATTGGTTCGTTTGGCAGGTGGCAGTTGACAGTGTCGAGAAACGAAGGCAAGATTAAGTCAACGCAAAAGCATAAAAATCAGCAGATGATTGAACAGGTGGCCATAATGTTACAGCAGTCCTTTATTTTGAGCGAGACCTGGTTTTGGTGAGGAAAATATTTTGTTATGAGCCTGCTCATCCAAACAGCCCTGCCGCTCATGAAGCAGGCCCGTTTACGCGAAAGGCCCTGTATTGCATTTCCCGGCAGATCAGAAAAATCGTAATTTATGCGAACTTCAGGTTTTGGTGAACCATGGCCTGGCGTTTAGCTTTCTTATTAACCCTTACTCTCTGGCTTACTGCTGCGCCCAGAATGGCAGCGCAGTTCAAGTTTGATAAAGCGGCCCTGCTCGACAACAACACCGGTCTTCCTTCAAACGATATCCGCGCCATCACCAAGAGCGAGGACGGATTTATGTGGATAGGAACCAACGAGGGCCTTTGCCGCTACGATGGCATCCAGTTTTATTATTACAAACCCGATGAGGGCAACCCGCACTCGATGTTCGCCAAAGACGTGAACGCCGTGCTGCGAGTGGGCAAAGAAGTATGGCTGGGCACTTCCATGGGCTTATCGGTACTGGATGTTTATACCGGCAATTTCCGCAACTACCAGTTCAGCAATAAAGGAAGAGCCGACTCGGTGTTCAAACGCCCGGGTATGGATGCCACGGCGCTCTGTAAGGATAAGGCGGGCGATATCTGGATCGGGACAAGACAATTTGGTGTATGCCGCTACGATCGCAAGAATGATGATTTCGTGTTTTATCCCTATAAAGCCCCAGACACCGCGCAGTTTGTGCCCGCAGGCGGCAATACCGTACTGAGTCTTGAATACTCGCGCACCAATGACTCCATCCTCTACGCCGGTACTATTGCGGGCCTGCTGGAGATCAACAAGTACACCGGCCGCGTCGACCGCTATTATTATACTAAAGACTTCGATTTGAATTACCGTCATGTGAACGCCTTCCGCCGGTTGTATTTTCATGATGACGGGTTGGTATATGCCGGTACCTGGCGCGCCGGCGCCAATGTTTTCAACCCAGCCGACAAATCGTTGCGGCCGCTGGTACCCGATCAGTTTTCTGAAGAAGTGGTGCAGTATGCGGTAAGCAGCATCGTACGCAAGAGTAAGGAAGAAATATGGTTCACCACTACCGGGGGACTGATATTATACAACAGCACCACAAGGCAGATCACCTGGCGCAAACAAAACGATTTGCTCGGTGGAGTATTCTACGGCGTTGAATTTGTTGACGAGAGCAACCGCACCTGGTGCACGCACATGAACGGTATCAGCATTTTTGACCCACTGATGCAGCAGTTCCGCAATGAATCATTTGCACACCTTTTCCAAAAGGGCAGATGGACGTTCTGCTTTGATATGGACTACGACAGCGCTACGAACACCATCGTCACCTGTCCGCGCTTCGGTGATGGATTATACCTCTATCATCGCGACAAGCAAAGCTGGAGCAGCATCCTGTATTCTCCCAACGGCGAGCAAACGCTCACCGTACGCGGCTTTGCGCAGGAGAGGCCGGGAGTATATACCATCTCTTCTGACGAGGGACTGTTTCGCATTTCCTTAAAGACAAAAAAACCCGAACCCCTGAAACTTGATTATCCTTTTCAATATAACCGTTTCGGTCCGGTGATATGGGACAAGAAAGGACGTCTGTGGTTATTGGCCGATATCGATGGAATGATCTGTTGGGAACCTAAGACCAATACTTTCAAATCTTATACTAGAGAGCTGGGGCTTACAAGACCTGGTGATGGGCGCGCGTAACGGCATCGTACTCGGTAACCCGCATGAATTAAGGAGAAACAGTGAACTGCCGAGACCATATCTCACCAACGTGATGGTGCGGCAGCAGCCTTACCACGGCGGCGTGCCGGTATTTGGCGAATCGCCTTTGAAATTGAAATACTGGCAAAACTTTTTCTCCTTTAGCTTTTCGGCGCAGTCGTATAGCCTGGGTAAAAAAACAAAATTCCGTTATCGCTTAGAGGGCTTTGATGACTGGCAGGAGACTACCGATCATTATTTCGCCAACTATACCAATGTGCCAGGCGGCAATTATGTGTTCCAGTTGCAGGCCGCGAACAATGAAGGCATATGGAACGAAGAAATTCTTTCCGTTCCCGTGTCTATCACCACTGCCTGGTGGACTACCACCTGGTTTTATGCATTGCTTGGCATGGCAGTGCTGGTGACCTCATGGTGGCTGTACAAACGCCGCATCAGGCAGATCAGGCAACAGGAACAGGTGCGCTCCGAATTCGAAAAGAAACTCGCGAATGTAGAGATGAGCGCATTGCGCGCACAAATGAATCCGCATTTCCTTTTCAACTCCCTGAACTCAATCGATAGCTATATCATCCGCAACGAATCGAAAAAAGCTTCTGAATACCTCAACAATTTCGCACGTTTGATAAGATTGATACTGCAGAATTCGCGTTCGAACTATATCAGCCTGAAAGATGAATTAGAGACGCTTGAGTTGTACCTGCAGATGGAATCATTGCGGTTTAAAGGAAGATTTGAATATGAAATAAATGTGCCGGAAGGACTTGATACCTCGTCCATCGACATACCGCCCATGCTTATTCAGACTTATGTGGAAAATGCCATCTGGCACGGACTGATGCACCAACAACGAGTAAGTGGCGGAAAGGTGAAGGTGAGCATACAGGAAAAAGACGGCATGCTGCTTTGTATTGTAGAAGACAATGGTATCGGAAGAAAAAAAGCGATGGAGCTGAAAGCAAAGAAATCGGGCATATCCCGCCGCTCAATGGGTATGACGATTACACAAGACAGGATGGAGATTATTAATAAACTTTACGACACACAAACCGCCGTAGAGATTACCGATCTCGAAGACGAGAGTGGTAATGCTGCAGGAACCCGGGTCGTTTTAACTATACCAGTATGATAAAAGCCGTTATTATAGACGATGATCAACACAGCATTGAAACGCTGAAATGGAAACTCGAAAACTATTGCGGTAACGTTGATGTGGTGGCTGCATTCGACAATTCATCGGAGGGCATAAAATATCTGAAGAGTCATTCGGCCGATATTCTTTTCCTCGATATCGAAATGCCTATGCTCAATGGGTTTGATGTGCTCGAAGAACTGGGCCGCGATTTACCCTTCGATATCATTTTCACCACTGCCTATGACAATTTCGGCATACAGGCGGTGAAGTTCAGCGCGCTCGATTACCTGCTGAAACCCGTTCAAAACAAGGACCTGAAAGAAGCTATCGACAAACACCTGAAAAAAGCAGGACAAAAAGCGCCCGCCGCTCAAATAGACGCGCTGCTAAACAATGTGCAGGCAGAGCGAAAGGGCAGGCCGGGTAAAATTGCGTTGGCTTCGAAGGAAAGTATCGAGTTTGTAGAACCTGGTGAAATCATCGTATGCGAATCTAACAGCAACTATACCACGATTTATTTATCTGACGGAAGAAAAAAAGTGATTTCAAAGACACTGAAAGATTTTGAGGAAATGCTTTCTCCCTTCCGTTTTTTCCGTACACACAACTCGCACTTAGTTAATCTTGACCATGTGCGCGAATTTATTCGTGGCGATGGGGGATATCTTGTCATGGAAAACAAGATGAAAGTGCCTGTTTCCAAAAACAAGAAAGAAAAACTGCTTGAAATGCTTTCTTAGCGCTCATAAAGCGGGGCTGTTTACTCAACGCGCGGCCTATCTTGATAATTTGCCGAACACCGGCTCGCTATTCTTTTGCATCTTCAAAGTATGATCGGGTCGGAAGTTATACGTACGCGCGACGGGAAGAAATTGTCCGTATCGGTTTACAAACCACAAGAAGATAATAATAGCGTGCTGGTGATCGGGCCTTCCCTTCATTGCACACAAGACACCTACCGCAGCCTGGCTAATTTTCTCTGCGATCATCATTACACCGTTATCACTTTCGACTATCGCGGCACCGGCGCTTCTGCCGGCAGAAGCCTGAGAAACGATGACTCCCGTTTGCATCAATGGGCCCGCCTCGACCTGGACGCTGTATTGCTGTTTGTCAAAAACAACCACCCTGAAAAAGAAATCATTTTCCTCGCTCATGGCATCAGCGGCGAGCTATCAGGACTGGCCGCTGCCAGCCAGTACATCAGCAAGATGGTGTTGATCAATTCGGCGCTTACCTGCTCGGCATTGTGGCCCCTGAAAGGAAGAATACGCAAGAGTATTATCAAGGTATTTGTGCCTGCCCTTCACTTTGTGTTTGGCTATTTTCCCCGTATCAAACCCCTCTCCATACCGCGTCTTCCCAGGGGCGTGATGAATGAATGGGTGAGCTGGTGCAATAGTAGCAATGGGGTATTCGAACTTTACAGCGACAACAATTACCGCAAGCTGCAGGTACCTATGCTGGCACTCAGTTTTTCTGACGATCCCCATTCGCCGCGCCGTGCGGTGGCCGCGTTGCTGGGCCATTTCACCAGTGCCCAGCTGACCTGGCAGCATACCGATCCGGGCGATCATGGCCTGGATAAAGTCGGGCATACCGGCTTCTTTCATGCACAGGTAAACAACGTGTTGTGAAATTATTTGCTAAGCTGGCTGCAGGAACGTGTGGTAAGTAGCAGTCCTAATGAACCCNATACAGTTCGNTCATAACCAGTTTTTTACTGTATCAGATTNTGTATTAAATTCAGTAAAATTACCATGGTATAAGAATTGCAAATTCTTATNCATCTCATCGCCCTCTGAGAGACCCTTTGAGCTGTAACAAGCTGACATAAAAAACCTATATTCATTACCATTAGCGCCGGCCTGATCCTTAATTATTTGATTCAATAACCAAGAATGGGAACCCGACCTGTAAAAATTCGCCTGAATAAGTATGCCAACTAAAGCCGTCAATCAATCCAAACCAGCAGAAAAGAAATCTGTGGAGAAAGGTCCGCGTAAAAAAACGCGGCGAGTAGAAGATATGAGTGCCCAATTGAAACAACAGAAGGATTTTGTAGAAACTATCCTCAACGCATCCGTAGATCTGATAGCAGTGTACGATATGGAGACTCGCCTTATCACTATGAACAGGCAGTATGAGCAGGCTTATGGCATCAGCAAAGGAGAATGGATTGGCAAGACCTTCCTCGAAATATATCCTGACGGCAAGGATTCGCAGGCTTACAGGGACCTGCTGGATGCTTTGAGTGGCGAACTGGTGCACAATTTTTCCTTTCATTCTGCCCTCCCTAAAAAATACTATGAAAATTTTGTGATCCCCCTACGATATGAAGATGGCGAGGTGTACGCGGCGCTCGTCATGTCGCATGATAATACCAACATTATCGAAGCCGCTGAAGAGATAAGAGCGGCCAACTCTGAGTTGAAACTGCTCAACGAACAATTACAGCGCAGTGAAGAACGCTATGCCAGCATGATCAACGAGGTGGAAGACTATGCCATTATCATGATGGACAGCCGGGGCATCATTAATCACTGGAACAAAGGTGCGGAAAAAATCAAAGGTTATACTTCAGAGGAAATTTTAGGCAAACACTTCAGTATATTTTATACGGCGGAGGATATGGAAAAAGATATGCCGCAAAAAATGCTTGAAGTGGCTATCAAAGAAGGTAAAGCGGCTTTTGAAGGTTGGCGTGTGCGTAAGGATGGCTCCATATTCTGGGGTGCCATTGTGATCACTGCCTTGCATGGTCCCGATAACAATGTGATCGGCTTTTCGAAAGTTACCCGCGACCTTACCGAGAGAAAAATGAGTGAAGACAAACTGCAAATGTTTGCAGAAGAGTTATTGCAGAAAAACAAAGAGCTGGAGCGAAGCAACAGCGAGCTCACCTCATTCAGCTACGTAGCCAGTCACGACCTGCAGGAGCCGCTGCGCAAGATACAAGGTTTCGGCAACCTGATACTGAATTCAGAAGTATCGAACCTGAGCGATACGGGCAGGGACTATTTCAACCGAATGATCAAGGCGGCCAACCGCATGCAGGCGCTGATAGATTCGCTCCTGGAGTTTTCGCGCACCAACACGGAGATAAAGAATTTTGAAGCTGCTGACTTAAATGAGCTGGTCGATGAAGTGAAGAGAGATCTGAGGGAGCTGATTGAATCGAGTGGCGCTACCATTATATGCCAGCCACTGCCCATCGTGTCTGTTATACCATTCCAGTTTCGCCAGCTAATGGCAAACCTCATCGGCAATTCGATCAAGTATGCCAGGAAAGACGTGCCGCCCGTTATTGAAATTTTCTCTCAATTTATCGAGACAAAAGATCTTCCTGAGCATTATGCTGCAAGCGCTTCAAATGGCCCGGCTAGTTATTATCGCCTTACGGTACAAGACAACGGCATAGGCTTTGAGGAGGAATATGCCGAGAAAATTTTCGAGTTGTTTCAGCGGTTGCACGGCAAGAATGAATATACAGGCTCCGGAATCGGTCTCGCTATTTGCAAGAGAATCGCGGAAAATCACGGCGGCTGGATACGCGCAGAAAGCGAGCCAGGTGTTGGCTCATCTTTTCATGTGTATTTGCCCGTAAAGGAAAATATAAAAGCCTAAAACATCACTTTCGCATAGCAACCGGGTTTCAGATTTGTTTGACAATCCCGAAACCCGGCACTTGCATCAAGTATATGTTACGCATTCTTTGAGTTCGCGCTCGGTGTAGGCAAGACCGTATTGCTGCAGCACGTCATCGGGCACGCCGTTCCATTTATTGGGTTTATTGCCCTGGTAACCAATATCGGCCACGCCGATCGGAGAGGTATAGAAACCGCTGGCGGTGAGGTTGCGCATCAGGTTGAAGAAGGCAACACCCTGCGCCATCTCGGGTTTCGCTTTTTCAGGATATGCAATCTGGTCAATAATTTCAAGGCGTTCTGTTTCAGTACAGTCCTTAAATGATTTTCCCTTTTGTTTCAGCGTGGTTACTTCCAGCCAGCGCAAACCGCCGCGCATGGGTACCTGCAGTTCGGGTTTGTCTTTCACGATAAATTCGATGAAATCGGGCACACCCGCGTCGCTGGCACTGCCGCTCACTTCATCGCGCGGAATGATAATATCGCCGAGAATGGTGATAAGCGCCATTTCGTCGGGCGTGAAAAATGTTTCGGCGATCAGTTTGTTGTAACGCGCCACTTCATCGGGGTGACGGTCGATCGTGATTTTACCTTTATCATCTTTTGACTGTACACCTGCCTGCTTATCGCCGGCATCTTTGCATGATTCCAGCAAAACGCCGGTTGCCAGTGCGCCTACAGCTATTGTTTTGAGTGATTGTCTTCTATCCATGTTGCAGTGTTTAATGGTTTAGAGATTGCGCTTTTTCATTTCATCAACAATATATTCTGATGTGCGCATCGAAAGCGCCAGGATAGTCCAGGTAATGTTTTTGTCGGCCTGCGACACAAAGGGACCGCCATCTACGCAGAACAGGTTTTTGCATTCATGCGACTGGCACCATTTGTTCAATGCCGAACGACGGGGATCATTACCCATACGCACGGTGCCTGCTTCGTGAATGATCCTTCCCGGAGCGGCCAGTCCCCAGTTGTTGTGGGGACCATCTTTATCTCCATAAGTAATGATTGCGCCCATGGCAGTAAGAATTTCCTTGAAGGTTTCCTTCATGTGTTTCGCCTGCTTGATTTCATAGTCGCTGTGCTTTACGTGAAATCTCAAGACAGGAATACCGTATTTGTCCACTGCGTTGGGGTCAATTTCGCAGTAATTGGTTTCTACCGCAATCATTTCACCACGACCAGCCATACCAACACCCGCGCCATAGAAGTAGCGATAATCTTCTTTCAATGATTTACCATAGCCACCCGCTTCTTTTTTCACACCGTTTACGGGAAATCTTCCGTTCAGGCTTTCTATGCCGCCGCCAAATCCGTACGAAGGCATGCCCATGCCGCCCCAGTATTCAATATGATAACCGCGGGGGAAATCCAGTTTTTTATCGGCGGCCCACCAGGGAGAATAGATATGCGCGCCACCCACACCATCTTCGTTATACCGCTTGCGGCCGAAGAGCTGAGGAAGAATGCCGCCCATATCCGCGCCGGTTGAGTCGTGCAGGTATTTGCCTACTACGCCGCTGCCGTTGGCAAGACCGTTGGGATAACGAGCCGATTTGGAGTTGAGCAATATCCTCGCCGATTCGCAGGCACTGGCCGCCAGTATCACCACGCGTCCCATCACCTGGTATTCCTGTAAATCTTCTTTGTTTACGTACGAAACACCTGTGGCCAGTCCTTCATTATTGGTCAGCACCTCGCGTGCCATGGCATTCACTATTACATCAAGGTTTTTGGTATTGGCTGCCGGCCTTATTAATACAGATGACGAAGAGAAATCGGCATAAGCCACGCTGCACGCGCGGTTACACTGACCGCAGTAGATACACTCGCCGCGCTCTTCATTGATCGGTTTTGTGAGAATTGACAACCGTGAAGGTATAACGGGCACGCCTACCTTCTGGGCGCCTTTTTTGATAAACAGTTCGTGCAGTCGTGGCCTGGGAGGCGGCAGGAAAATTCCGTCGGGGTCATTTTCCAGCCCTTCGTTACTTCCAAAAACTCCCACCAGCCTGTCGAGTTTATCGTAATAAGGTTTTATATCTTCATAACCGATTGGCCAGTCATCACCGAGACCATCGATGCTGCGTCTTTTAAAATCTTTGGGACCGAAACGAAGAGAGATTCTTCCCCAGTGATTGGTTCTGCCGCCGAGCATGCGCGCACGAAACCAATCCCATTTGGTACCGCTGATATGTGTGTAGGGTTCGCCATCGATATCCCATCCACAGTAGCAGGCATCGAAGTCGCCAAAAGGACGGAACTTGGTGCTTGCACCACGACGTGGCGATTCCCAGGGATTTTTAAATTGAGTTACGTTTGTACGCGGATCATAAGTAGGGCCGGCTTCGATGATGCAAACGCTCAGGCCGGCATTAGCGAGCACATAAGCTGCCATGCCGCCGCCAGCGCCAGAGCCTACGATAACCGCATCATATTGTTTGGCATTTTTCTTAACCTGGAGTGATCCCATAGTGAGGATTGGTTTTTAAAGTTTGTATTGGCAGTCGTAAAAATATGGAAATATGAATTGCATATGTTTATACTCAGAAAATTTATTCTTTTTTTACTCACGTTTAGCATTGTTGAGCAGAACACGCTGGCGCAAAACAAACGATTGCGCGAACATGGCGTAATGATCGGCGTAATGTCGCCCGGACCAAAGAATGATATCACCGATGTGAAAGGCGTACGCGTTGGTCATGTAACGCTCATCAGTGGGAACAACATACGCACGGGCGTCACGGCGATATTACCACATGGAGCAAATATATTTCGTGAAAAAGTGCCTGCGGCGATTTTCAACGGAAACGGTTTCGGTAAACTGGCCGGCAGCACGCAGGTGCAGGAACTGGGTAATATTGAAACACCCATCATTCTCACCAATACACTCAGCGTGCCTGTGGCCATGGATGCCGTGACCAGTTACATTCTGCAGTTACCAGGCAATAGCGATGTACAATCGGTAAATGCAGTGGTAGGCGAAACGAATGATGGCTGGCTGAATGATATTCGTGGCAAGCACGTCACTCGCGAACATGTGCTGGAAGCAATCCGCAAAGCCGATACCAGCAGGGTAGAAGAAGGCAATGTAGGTGCGGGCACCGGAACGATCTGTTTTGGATATAAAGGCGGCATTGGTTCTGCCAGTCGCAAGCTGCCCGAAAGTGTAGGCGGCTACACCGTAGGCGTGCTGGTGCAAACCAATTTTGGTGGCGTACTGCAGATAGATGGTGTGCAGGCAGGAAAAGAATTGAAAAAATATTACCTCAGCGATCAGCTCAATGATAATGCTGATGGAAGCTGCATGATAGTGGTAGCCACCGACGCACCCGTTGATGCGCGCAACCTGGAAAGGATTGCCAAACGGGCCATGTTAGGACTGGCGCGCACCGGCGGCATTGCCAGCAATGGCAGCGGCGATTACGTGATAGCTTTTTCCACCGACACCGCCTTGCGCATACCGCATAACAGTCCGCCATTGCTTCAAACAAAAGTGCTGAGCAATGATGCGGTCACCCCTTTGTTCCTGGCAGTCATAGAAGCAACTGAGGAGGCCATTTTGAACTCGCTTTTTATGGCCAAACCCTTGGAGGGCAGGGAAGGACACCGTGTGGAAGCCCTGCCTGTGGATAAACTGCTGGAGCGGCTGAAAAGGCCTCGGTAAATTTCTATACTACTGAAAAACATGTATTTAGGCGTAAACTAACCTCTCAGTCATAGCGGGAATGGTCAACAATTGCGCAATTTTCTTTTTTCGGAATCGTTTATATGGGTGTTCAATCCAACCCTATGAACCCATATATTCAAAACAATACCGATTACCTCGCAGAAAAATTCATGATACTGGAGTATCATGTTGCACACGCCAGTAAGATCGCCCTTCTCAAAATTCAGAGCTGGAAATTTGCCATGAAGACGCCCGAAGTGGGTTCGCGCTACCAGAAGGCGGCCGAAGATATGGTACGCCAGTCTTTGCTGCACTACGTGCCCGCCTCGCATGTGCTGAGTGAAGAGGGATTCTACTTCCGTCCCGTGTACAACTAATATCTCGGATGGTAATGATCACCCATCCGCGCAATCCTGTAATCCGCGCTGAATCCGCGATCTTCTATTCATGATCGGGCCTGGTATCGCTTTTGCTGCAAAGCTCCCAAACATCCCATCATGAAAAGCAGAGCCAGTATCAAAAGCCACCCGCTGCATCCCATCCTGATTGCGTTTCCTATAGCATTTTTTACCGGCACCATCGTGTTCGATATACTCTCGCTCATTTTTGATGACGTGGTGTTTTGGGTAACGGCTTACTATATGCAAATCGCGGGCATTGTGGGCGCGGTACTGGCAGCCATACCCGGGTTGATCGATTTTATCTATACCGTACCTCCCGGGAGTAGTGGTAAGAAAAGAGCTGCGCAACATGGCCTGCTTAACAGCACAGTATTAGTACTCTTTATCATCGCCGTTTTATTGAAACGCAATCCCGGCGAACTGCCCGTGTTGGTAATGTTGCTGGAAATAGTTGCCATATCCCTGATGTCCATCGCAGGCTGGATGGGCGGCACGCTGGTATATCGCAACCAGATAGGCGTTGATCCCCGCTATGCCCATGCAGGCAAATGGAAAGAATTGTATATCGATAGTGAAGCAGGTGAAGTAGAGGTGGCAGACATTGACGAGCTAAAAGAAAACCAGATGAAACTCGTGCATATCCGGGGCAAACGAATCGTGATAGCGAAAACAGATAGTGGTCATGTGGCATTCGACGACCGCTGCCCGCATCGCGGCGGCTCACTGGCTGGTGGCGCCATGATGTGCGGCACAGTGCAATGTCCCTGGCACGGCTCGCAGTTCAATGTGAACACCGGTATCGTGAAAGCCGGTCCTGCCAAAGAAAAGATCAATACCTACACAGTATTGGAGGAGCGCAGTAAGGTGATACTCGTTCTCTGACATATAGCTCCCGTCTTTATGCAACAAGACTTGTTGCATAAATTTTTCCCCGGTGGTATAGCTGTTTCATTATATTTACCCCTACAAAAAATCAAACAACGATGAACCGCTACATCACTGCAATGATGTTCGTATTGCTGGCCGCTGCTTGCCAGGATAGCGAAACTGCCAAAGATGATTCTACTGCTGCTGACAGTTCAACCAACAAATTACCGACGCCTATAGCCGAACCATTGGTAACACATATTTATACAGCCGACCCATCGGCACATGTTTTCAATGGTAAAATCTATATCTATCCTTCACACGATATAGAAGCGGGTGTTCCGGAAAATGACAAGGGCGACCATTTTGATATGCGCGATTACCATGTGTTGTCGATGGACAGCATTGGTGGCGAAGTGAAAGATAATGGCGTAGCCCTCGACATTAAAGACGTGCCCTGGGCCGGCAGGCAAATGTGGGCGCCCGATGCAGCTTATGCTAATGGAAAATATTACCTGTATTTCCCCGTAAAAGATAAGCAGGACATTTTCCGCATTGGCGTAGCCGTGAGTGAATCACCCACCGGTCCGTTTAAAGCGGAACCCGAGCCCATTAAGGGAAGCTATAGCATCGACCCCGCCGTGTTTAAAGACGATGATGGCTCGCACTATATGTATTTCGGAGGAATTTGGGGCGGTCAGTTGCAACGCTGGCAAACTGGCCAATACGATTCAACCGCCGCCGAAGAGCGCAGCGGCGATACACCGGCCATTGGCCCGCGCGTAGCCAAACTGGCTGGCAATATGCTGCAGTTTGCAGAGCCGGTAAGAGAAGTCCAGATCGTGGATAAAGACGGCAAGCCCATTGCCGCCAAAGACCATGAGCGTCGCTTTTTTGAAGCTGCCTGGATGCATAAATACAATGGTAAATACTATTTATCCTATTCCACCGGCGACACTCATTTCATTTGCTATGCCATTGGCGATAATCCTTACGGCCCCTTCACCTACCAGGGCGTGATATTGCAACCCGTTGTGGGCTGGACAAACCACCACAGCATTGTTGAGATCAATGGTAAATGGTACCTGTTTTATCACGACAGCATTTTGTCAGGTGGCAAAACACATTTGCGCAGCGTAAAAGTGACCGAGTTGAAGTATAACCCTGACGGTACAATTCAGACCATCAATCCTCACAAATAAGACTTATTAGCGCGAGGCTATGGATTCAACCCTGGCCTCGCCTTTTATGGCTACCAGGGTGATAGCGGGAACTATCACCTTTTTCATTGCTATACTTTTTTTGAATAAATGTTGGGCAAAAATGGCAATGAAAAACGCCCGCGACAAGCACGGGCGCTATGAAAATCGGTATTTATTGTTTGAATTGAAAGAAGCAGGTTATTTGGTTCGGCTTACCGTTCCGCCTTTGCGGCTGTCGACGGTTACAGTATATTTTCCACCGCCCTGCACAATCCAGCGCACTTTTACGGCGCTAAGTCCCGGGATGTTAGCTACTTCCACAGTTTCAGGATTGTTCTTTTGTTCGCGGGTAATGCCCATATCATCATTTTCCACCACCATGCCGGCAACCACCTTTGCTCCGCTGAGCGTGATATAGTCGGGGCGCTCAATCTTAAACTTCAAATCCTGGCTGCTGTGTGTAGGCATCAATCGCTGGTTGGCCACCACGGCGGTCACCTCTTTTAAGCCGCCACCCAGGTCTTTTTCGATAATGGTATCAATCACCAGTTTGGGAGTGTGGTACGCATGATAAATGGTGAACGACATGTTGCGGTGTGCATCGCTTTCGAGCAGGAAACCCGGGTGTGCGCGGCCGAAGTTTTTCTTGAAACCACCTATCTCAATTTTTCCGTATTGCGGATGATCATATTCATGCCAGTCAATCCAGGCATCATTAAACAACAGAAAACGGTCAAACTCAAACGAAGCATCATCGCGCGGGCTGCGGGTGGCTTCTTTCTGGAACATCTGAAACGGCGTCCACAATTCATTTGAGTAGGTGAAAATGCCGCGGCCGCCATAGAACCAGTCCAGCTCGCCGCCGTACACAGAATAAAGATCTTTATACACCACCAGGTATTTGTAGCCGGGTATCAGCTGCTCACCTTTTTTACCAATTGCATCGTATACTTCCAGGTCCTGCGCATTGTAAGTGCCCACGTCTTCCTGCGCACCGGGCCCGCGCAAAATCTGTCCGCCCGCATTATGATAACTCTGTGCCGCAGCAATGTTAGGATGCTTCATCACAAAGTTCATGACGTTGCGGTTTTCAGGAAGTGAGAAGGGATATTTATACGCACCGCTCTGGATATAATTGGGCTGCCAGCTCCATCCCCAGTCGCGGTTGGGATCGTATTCGAAGGTATAACCATCTTCATTCACCAGGCCGTCGCCATCGTTGTCTATTCCTTCAAGACCCAATATTTCATAATCGCCTTTTTCTTCTGGTCCCACAATAATCATCTTACGCGGATCGACGGGGTCAACCTTATACCTGCCATTGGGATTTTTGCGGCGCATATACACGATATGACCATCACCATCGAGATCATCATATCCGTCTTCATCTACCAGTCCATCACGATCATTGTCTATCGGAATCAGGCCCGAGCGCGGCGAACTGGCGGTATTGGGTGCGTGAAAATAGTTGTCGCGGGCATCGGGATTAATAGTAGGGATGATGTAAAAAACTTTTTCCTCGAGCAACTCCTGTACAAACCTCGAGTCGGCAAACGATTCGGTAAGATACCAGGCGGTATATAAGGCAAACTCGGCGCCCTGCACCTCATTACTATGAATGTTGCCGTCTATATACATGCCCGGCTTTTTATCGGGCGAGCCTTTTTTGAAATCAGTAATGGTGAGCACCCACATGTCGCGGCCCTGGTATGACTTACCGATACTTTCCATCTTACAGAGATTGGGATGTGCGGCCGCAATCTTCTTGCATATTTCAGTGAGGCCCGCATAATCGTAATACCTGTTCCAGCTGACATTCACCTTGGGATGCGAGGGACTGCCCGCTGCCTTGAATATCTGCTCTGCTGTTTGCGCATGAGCGCCTGCGGCGAAAAGCAGGGAGAAAATGTAAATGCAATTTTTTATATAGCGATTCATTGTTTGAAAATTTGTCATTACAAATTGATGTCGATCGTCTTGTTGCCGGTAGTGGGACTGCCCGCTTCAATCGTTAGTTTTCCGCTTCCCTTGATCAGCCATGAAAGCTGCGCGGCGCCACGCGGTTCGAGTGAGTTGAGCACCTGGTTTTTCTTACCGCTGATTATGGTTTGGCTGCCGATGTTGTTTACTCTTACGGCCACGCGTTTTACCCAATAACTTCTTTCACCCAGCTTAGTATGCGAGCCGATATTGCCTTTATTGATCACGTCGAGCGTAATACGTGTAAGACCATTTCCCAGTTTTTCTGTTCTCACATTCACAATATCAAGCGAAGGCTGATAAGACGCCAGTTTCACCAAAAATTCACTGTGTTTCTTAACAAGATCAGGAATCAATGTATAAGGAGGGTTGGTAAGCACAAAAGGATGCACGCCGCCTACTTCCACTTTTTGATTGGGAAAATCGGGGTGTTGCACGGTTTTCCAGGGTGTGAATGTATTGGTGATGCCCTGCTGTTCTGCCCAGCGCAGGTAATTGGCGGCAGGGTCATCTACTGAAAATGGTTTTTGATTTTTGGCCGAATCGGGCTTTGCTTTGGGCACCCACCATCCGGGTGTGCTGAAACTATAACGGCCATAATGGTAGTAGACCCATTCCCACACACTGCCGCCTGTAGTATTTGACCGCGGTGCGTCTTTCAGTCCCGTGGTTTTGTTGTACAGCTCTGAAACCATTTTGTTGATGTTTACATCGGGTTCCAGCCAACCGGAGACAATGCGCTGGTTGGCAGCCTGCGGGTTAAAGGTGACCGGTGAGGAGAGGTTGTTGTTGCTGCCAAAACTCACTACTGCATATACGTTAAACAACTCGTAAAGAACATCCAACAGCGCGCGGTTTTCATTTTCCGATACAGGAAATTCGCCGGCGCCGGGAGTGAAGGAGGGGTGTTTGTAGGTAAAATTTTTATTGAAGATCACACCGCCTTCTCCGTCTTCATTAAACTTACCGTCTTTATCGTTGTCGCGGCCTTCGGTAAACAAAAGGTATTTCCCGATTTCACCTTTGCTTGCATCAGCTTTTATTAGCACACGCGGATCATCGGGATGCTCCCTGTACATGCCTACGGGTGATTCAACGCGCATCCAGGTGATCTTTCCGTCGCCGTCAAGATCATCGTAGCCATCTTCATTCATTTTGCCATCACGGTCGTCATCGGTAGTGGTGGCATTGCCGAGGCGTTCGTACTGCAGCGAAGCAAAGTATTGCTCCATAGCATCGGGGCTAAGATTGGGAAAAATGTAGAAGGTGGTGTTGTTGAGCAGCGCCTTGATGCTGTCGCTATTGCTGGCCTGCATCAGGCTTTCTGCAAAACCGATGGCGAGTTCGGTGCCCAAGAGATGACTTCCTTCCACTCCGCCAAGAATGGCGATGGCAGGTTGTTTGTCGGCATTGGCACCACCCACGGTGATCATCCAGATGTCTTTACCGCCTGCTGTTTTAGTGAGCGATTTTGTTTTGATCCAGTTCGGATAATTTTTTGCCAGTGTTGCAATGCGTGCGCTCTGCTGGCTGAAGTTGCTGTAACTGGTTTGGGCTTTGAGGCCAGGTGAGAATCCCAGCATGACTAAGAGAAAGCCAAGGTAACTTTTTCTCATGCAGTAGTAATTTTTGATGGTTAAATGTAATGATAAATACCACAAACAGGGTATTCCGGCTCGTTGATTAATTGCAGAATTTTAAACTAACTCAATTTTATAACCATGGACCTGTTCCTTCATGCACGCGGGCGGCGTGCAAAATGGCTGCTGATTCCTTTGCTGATTGTTCTTCTCACCTCCTGCTACTCCGTAAGAATCGTCAACAAAGATGGCGTGCCCGAGCCGGACCCGCTCAATCAGTCGGGCAATTTTTACAAAGGTTTGAAAGTACATACCCTCGACACCACTATTAAGCTGAAGCTGGCTGAGGGCGAATTTCATCTGATAGAACGTTGTGCTTCGGGCGGCTTCTTTTCATTTGAATACCGCGTCAACCTGGGCGGCGTGTTATTAAGCGCGGTTACGCTGGGAAAACTGCGCCGGGTGAAGATAAAATATGTATGCTTAAAAGAACAAAACTGATTTATGGCTACCACCACCAAACACGAAATAGGCAAGTGGGACACGTTTCATAGTAATGGTCCTTTCGATACGAAGGTCTTATATAAAACTTCTCTTGCCGGCAAGGGCAATATGCCTTCGTGGCTCGACCGCTACAATGATGCCGTTGCGGAGATTCAGCGATTGTTGAAAGAAGCGCTCGACCACCAGGAAGGTTTCAGGGCCTACGGCTCGGCGTGGAGCATGAATCATATCGCCCATCACAATGACAATATGCATTTCAATGCGGAGATGAATTTGAAAAAGGCTATCCTGGATGATGAAATGCACCCAGACTCCGCTTTCCAACGCGAGAATTTGTTTTTTGTACAATGTGGTAATACTATCAAGGAACTGCACAAGTTTCTATTTGATCATGGCAAGGCTCTTAAAGCCAGCGGAGCAAGTAACGGACAGACAATTGCAGGTTGCATTTCTACCGGCGTACATGGCTCTGCCATTGATGTCGGCTCGGTACAGGATTATGTGGTAGGACTCAATCTCATCATTGGTCCCGACGCCAACGACATCGTTTATCTTGAGCGTGCCTCTGAACCCGCACTCAATGATGTGTTTGCCGATCGCATTAAGGCACGCGTAATTCGCGACGATGATTTGTTCAATGCGGCGCTGGTAGGACTTGGAGCCTTTGGATTTATTCACGGCGTGTTGATAGAAGGTGAGGATCGTTATTTGTTGAAAAGATATGTAAGAAAAATACCAAAGGAGCTGGCGCTGGAGCTGGCTGAGACCATGGATTTTGCCAATTCTGCCTTCGTCATTCCCAGCGAGACAGACGCCAACGGCAAGGGGCTTCGGCCATTTCACTATAAAATATTCATCAATCCTTACCGCAATGATCCGGAATACGTGGTAGAGGCCATTTACAAAAAACCTTATCAACCCGATTATCCCGACCCGGTGCCGCGCATGAAGACAGCGATTTACCGCGACCTGATAGTATTGTTTACAAAGATTGCAGAGAAATACAAGAACAGCATACCAAAGCTGATCAGGCTACTGCAAAACTCCGTTTTACCGCCACCCGATTTAGATGCCACCGGCACCTTAGGCGAAATATTCTGGGATGCCGGCTACCAGGGACCCGCATATGCCTGCGCAGTAGGAATTGATCACAAAGATTCTCCCAGGGCTTTAGCCATACTGACCAAACTGGCCCGCGAAGAAGGTCCCATCCCCGGCATATATGCCATGCGCTTTGTGAAGCAATCACGCGCTACGCTGGCATTCACCAAATTTCGGGTTAACTGCATGTTGGAGATCGACGGACTAATATGGAAGCCGAAAAAAAACAACATGATTTCACTGGAGAAATTCTGTACGCGCACCATTGAGCTGCTGCTGCAGAATAATATTCCATTTACCATTCACTGGGGTAAAAATGCCGATTGGAAATTCCCCGGTTTGGTAGCGCACATGTATGGTGTGAAGGCCGGTGAATGGATGCACCAGCGCCGGAAATTGCTAAGCAAGGAGCAGGCGAAACTGTTTTCCAATGGATTTTTGTACGAGGTGAATTTGGCGGAGGCAGTGGTGTAAATATCCTTACCCAAACAAATCGCTACTCAAATACCGGTCTCCTCTGTCGCACGCGATAAACACGATTACACCCTTGTCAATTTCCTGCGCCAGCCTGATGGCGGCCGAAGCGGCGCCACCACTGCTCATGCCCGCAAACACGCCTTCCACGTTGGCCAGTTTGCGCGCCATTTGCGTGGCCTCTTCCTGCGACACGTCGATGATGCGGTCAACGCGCTCGGGTTCGAAAATTTTAGGTAAATATTCTTTCGGCCAGCGACGGATACCGGGAATAGATGAATCTTCGGTGGGCTGACAACCGACAATCTGTATAGCAGGATTTTTTTCTTTCAGGTACCTCGATACGCCCATGATGGTGCCCGTAGTACCCATCGAACTCACAAAATGGGTAATTGTTTGCCGGGTATCGTTCCAGATCTCGGGACCGGTGGTTTTGTAGTGTGCCAAGTAATTATCAGGATTGGCAAACTGGTTCAGGATATAATATTCACCGGTGGCGGCTTTCTCCTCGGCGTAGTCGCGGCAGATTTCGATGCTGTCGAGCAAAGTCACCTTTGCGCCAAAGGCTTCCATGGTAAGCGTGCGCTCGCGCGTGGACGAGGAGGGCATTACCAGCTCAATTTCCAGGTCGTACAGTCGCGCAATCATAGCCAGCGCAATGCCGGTATTGCCGCTGGTGGCTTCAATAAGCCTGGTGCCGGGTTTGATATCGCCGCGCTCAAGGGCAGAGCGGATCATATTCAATGCAGGCCTGTCTTTCACACTGCCGCCGGGATTGTTACCCTCCAGCTTTGCATACATCTTTACGTTTGGATTGGGATTCAGCTTCCTGATCTCTACCAATGGCGTATTGCCAACCAGATCTATAATTCCTGCCATAACTGCTAAACATTGTTTTGTTTCACAACATCTACTAATGCTCTGTGGTAAACGGTAGAGTAGGGCGGCACGCTCTTCGTGAGCCATACATTACCGCCGATAGTGCTGTGATGGCCAATCACTGTTTCACCACCCAATATGGTAGCCCCTGAATAAATAATGACATGATCTTCTACCGTCGGATGTCTTTTTATAAAAGCCATATCCTTATCCACACTCAGCGCGCCGAGTGTTACGCCCTGGTACAGTTTCACGTGGTTGCCGATAATGGTGGTTTCGCCGATCACTATGCCAGTACCATGATCGATGAAGAAATGCTCCCCGATTTCTGCGGCGGGATGAATATCGATGCCCGTCTGCGAATGTGCGTATTCAGTAATGATGCGCGGCAGCAACGGGGTTTCCAGGTCGAGTAATGCATGCGCAATGCGGTAAAAGCTGATAGCAAAAAAACCGGGATACGCTCGTATTACCTCGAAACGATTATGCGCGGCAGGGTCACCCGTCACAATAGCATCAATGTCTGTATTGAGCACGCGATACAACTCGGGAATCATTTCAAAGAATGTACTGGCTTTTTCTGCATTATCATCATCGCAACAAGCCTTGGTAGCATTCAATAGATCCACCAACTCATGTTCCAATTGTTTGAATGCCTTTTCTATTTCCGCAGGGGACGAGAATTTTGTTTCAGATCTCTCGGGATATAAAAGGCGAATAAGGTTTAATGCCCAGTTAGCGATCGCCTGGTTGGGCGGCACCACTTCTGTCTGTTGCTGAGCGTTAAAAATCTGCTTGTAAAATTCCGGGCTCATGTTGATTGTTAACGTTTACCGCTAAATTACCACTAATTGTAACAGGTATCTTGTCAAATGCTTCTTTTACAACTCTCTTCACAAATTCTATCGGTATGGTAGAGTAATAGGTTAAAAACTAACAATTGTTATCTTTGCCGGGCTAAGTGATTAGCATTTAAAACAAGCTTATATGAATAAAAAGGAAGTTGTTATAGTTTCGGCAGTCAGAACGCCCATGGGCAGTTTTGGTGGTGCTTTAAAAGATTTGTCGGCTACAAAGCTGGGCGCTATCGCTATAAAAGGCGCTTTGCAGAAGTCAGGCGTTCAACCCGAACAGGTACAGGATGTGTTGATGGGCTGCGTGATCCAGGCTAACCTGGGACAGGCGCCTGCGCGACAAGCCGCTCGCTTCGCGGGCCTGCCCGATTCAGTGAATTGTACCACCGTCAACAAGGTGTGCGCCAGCGGCATGAAGGCCATTGCGCTGGCTGCTCAGAGTATTGCCCTCGGCGATGCCGATATAGTGGTGGCAGGCGGTATGGAAAGCATGAGCAATGTTCCTTTTTATGTTGAAAACCTCCGCTGGGGAAATAAATATGGCAATACCACCCTGATCGACGGTCTCGCGAAAGATGGCCTTACCGACGTGTACGACGGCCAGGCTATGGGCAACGCCGCAGAACTCTGCGCCCGCGAATGTGGCATCAGCCGCGAAGAACAGGATGCGTTTGCCATCGAAAGCTACAAGCGCTCGCAGGCTGCCTGGGAAAGCGGACGCTTTGCAGCCGAAGTAGTGCCCGTAGAAATACCTTCCAAAAAAGGTGACCCCGTTGTGGTAGCCAAAGACGAAGAACCCTGGAATGTAAAATTTGATAAGATCCCCTCGTTGAGACCCGCCTTCCAGAAAGATGGCACTGTGACGGCGGCCAATGCCAGCACTATGAACGATGGCGCCGCTGCGCTGGTGCTGATGAGCGCTGAAAAGGCAAAGGAACTGGGACTGAAACCCATCGCCCGCATTGCTTCTTATGCGGACGCGGAACAGGCCCCGGAGTGGTTTACCACCACGCCCTCACTGGCCGTGCCCAGGGCCGTGCAGAAAGCGGGATTAACCATGAATGATATCGATTTCTGGGAGCTGAACGAAGCTTTTGCCGTAGTAGGCATCGAAAATACAAAACGCATGAAACTCGATCCCGCTAAGGTAAATGTGCATGGCGGTGCGGTTTCACTGGGTCACCCGCTGGGTGCCAGCGGCGCCCGCATCATCGTTACCCTGATAAATGTGTTGAAAGCCAACCAGGGCAAATACGGCGCTGCGGGTATCTGTAATGGTGGTGGTGGCGCCAGCGCCATGGTGATTGAACTTCTTTAACCATTAACATTTAAAATACCTCCAGCCAATAAATGACAAGGCCTCGGCTAATGCCGGGGCTTTTTTCATTTACCCCGGTGGCACGATTTTTTTGTATTAAGAGAAAAACAAATTATTATGAAAATGAATAGCCTCAGCAATTTGCTTGCACATGAAATAGTCGATCTGTATTCGGCCGAAGAACAAATTATAGACGCTCTTCCGCAAATGATCGAAAAAGCCCAAAACCAGGAATTGAAGAAAGCTCTGGAAGAACACTTAAGGGTGACTGAAAAACAAAAAAAACGCCTGGAGAAGGTACATAAACTGATTCAGCAGCAGGATGACTCTGACGAGGAGCTGGGTGATACAGAATGTAAGGGAATGAAAGGCCTGATTGAAGAAGGTCAGAAAGCGATGAAAGAAGATATGGAGCCCGAAGTGATGGACGCCGCTATTATTGCCAGCGCCCAGAAAATTGAGCATTATGAAATCTCTGGTTATGGCACAGCACGCGCATTTGCCCGCGAACTGGGTATGAGTGAAGTGGAAAAACTGCTTTCTCAAACACTCGATGAAGAATACGAAGCTGATGACCTGCTCACCACACTGGCGGTAGGTAAAGAAGATATCAGCGTGAAAAAACTGCCCGCCAGCAGAAGCAATAGTCGAAGCAAAGCAAGCGCAAGCCGCTCAACCAGCCGCGCTTCTTCCAACGGCACTACCAAACGTAGCAGCGGAGCACGTAAATCACGTACCAAGAAAAGTTCAACCGCTTCACGAGGAAGCAAGAGCACTTCTTCGAAAAGTAAGAACAGCAGCCGCTCACGCAGCAAATCACGCGCACGTTAAGCGCAGGCAGATCCGGCAGGTGTTACAGTGTGGCTGTAACCGGGCCGTCAATATAAAAGAAAAGCGGATATCAATATATCCGCTTTTGCTGTTTTAGCGGCTTCAATCACCTTGAGCACGCTGATTTTCCCATAAGTCATTTGTCATTTTCATGGCATAACGACTCTACCATCCTGGTGGTTTTTTGCTATATGATTCTCAAATTTCCCTGATTGTGGCTCGCCTTGTGTGAGAATTCAACCAATGGCAGGTATTGGAGGACAAACAGCAGGTTTTTCAGTTTATCGGATTCTGTCAGTGCCGCCCGACTCTGCCATCAATTCCGTTTTTTATGAGTTTAATGCTTATGTTTCTCCCGATGAGTAGTTCATCACTATTTTTTAAGCAGCTTATGATTAACGATTCGCTCCATTACTTCATCTTTTAAGTATTTGGATATCGGAACCTGGAATTTCCCGATATGGAGCAGATTTCCCTCAATGGAATTAATAGCAGATATATTGACGAGATAAGACTTATGGGGTTGAATAAATTGTTTGGCCGGAAGATTCTCCTGCATACCTTTTAGTGTAGAATGCGTGATGAGTTTCCTGCTGGCGGTGTGAATGGCCACATAGTTTTCTAATGCCTCCACAAACAGAATTTCATCAAAATTTACTTTTTCCAGCCGGCCATCCGATTTTACAAATATATAGGGTTGATCGGCTTGTTGCCTGGTTTGGAAATAATCATAGGCCTTATTGGCGGCTTTCAGGAAGCGGTCGAAAGAGATCGGTTTCAACAGGTAATCCAGCACATCCAGTTCATAGCCTTTGATGGCGTATTGTTCATAGGCGGTGGTAAAGATCACCTTGGGTGGGTTAGGCGTGTTTTTCAGGAAATCGATGCCTGTGATGTAAGGCATTTCAATATCGAGAAAGAGTAGTTGAACGGGGTCTTGTCGTAACAGCGAATTCAACTGCACAGCGTCTTCGCACACACCCACCAACTGCAGGAAATCTATTTTTTCCACATAACCCTGCAGGCCTTTGCGCGCCATGGGTTCATCATCAGTTATAATGCACCGGATTGCTTGCTTCATAACGCGAGTTCAAGTTCGGCAAAAAAGCCGTTATTTCTTTTTTCTGCAACAATTTGATGTTTGCCTGGATATAATAATTCTAATCTGCGTTTGAGATTTTCCAGTCCGATTCCATTGGCTTTTTCTGCGGTCTTCATCACGGTGGGATTATAATTCCCAGGCAGAGAATTCTCCACTGTAAACCGGATAGAATTTTTATCCTTTTTGGCGGCAATGAAAATTTTGTATTCTCCGCCTACATATTTAAACGCATTTTCAACCAGCGGCAGAAATAGTAATGGGTAAACCTGTTCGCCGTTGAGTGCCGGATCAAAATCCACTTTCAACTGGAGCTTTTCGGAAGTACGCACTTTTTGCAGTTCAATAAAATTTTCGAGATAATGCAGTTCGCGGCTTACGGGAACCGTTTGCTGCTGATCATACAGTTGGTACCGCAGCAGTTCTGAAAATTTCTCGATACTCCTTTTGGCATCATCCACATTCTCATCCATCTGGAAATAGATTGTGTTCAGTGCATTGAACAAGAAATGCGGGTGGTATTGCGCTTTCAGAAATTTAAGCTCAGTTTGCAGGTGATCATTGGTAAGTTTTTCCAGTTTCATCTTATTGGTGACATAAGCGGCGAGCAGCTTATTGCTGCGCACGATGGCGTAGTAAATGAAGTTGAACAAGAGCGGGATCACATTGATCACCGCGAAATCGCCCCAGCTGAGGCCGTCATCGGTGAGCGCTGCCATAGGTGTTACGAAGGCATTCATCATCAGTTCGGTGACGACGAACACCCAAAACAATTCCGTGGCCACGGTCTTATAACTCACATCTTTATGCAGCGACTGATCGAAGCGGCGGAACAGTTTTCTGAACACAAGCATCATCATATATGCTGCCACGATGCAGGTTCCGATTTCTATCGCCAGCACCACCGGATCGCGTCGCCAAAACCTGTCTTCCGCGATCGTATCATTGATGAGGCGCACCACCATATAGATCAGCATTCCGTATACGCCGGGGAACAGGTATTTCCAGAAAAATTTCATCGTGCTCAAATTAGGGAAAATCGCGGGGCGATTTCCGGTTTCAGGTTTGTGGTTTCGTGTTTCGGGGTTTGGCTGCAGGGTCGGGCAAGTGATAAGAGGCTCACCTGTCACCTGGCCTTCCCGTTTGGGACTTCGTTGCGCTTGCTTTGCTACGATTTGCCTGGCCGATCCGAGTCTTGTTCCGGTCGTTCACGTTACAGGTGGGCCACCGTAGCCTTAGACTACCTGCGGCGCTATCTCCATTGGAATTTCCAGTTTCTTTTCCACCTTGATTTCTTTAGTTTTCTTTTTGGGCTTCATGCCAAATAAAAACCTCATCACGTTGTAGGGCCTTATGAAGACATGAAGAATTATCATGGAAATGATGAAAGACAGAATGGTTGTGAACAAATATTTGGCGATGATGGATTCTTCGGTACGCACAATGTAATACACCAATACTACAATTACTGTTTGATGCAAAATGTAGAATGGATATACCGCCTGGTTAATATAGTCAAGTGATTTGTGTGGTCTGTTCAGGTATTTTTTTCCGTATCCTATGGCGGTGAAAACCCAGGCCCAGGCAGTGACGGGACCCAGCGCGAGGTATCCGTACGTGCGCCAGTCGCCCCGGAAATTGGGAATTACATCCCATGGTTCGATGCCATTCCAGCGAATGTAATTGATGGAAATGATAGAAAGGAATGCAATTGCCAGCGAAAAACGCCTGTTGCGTTCCAGGCTGCCCATGAATAATGGGTGTGCGATGCACAGAAATCCAACCAGCAGGAATAAGGGCCAATACACGATTTGGTTCCAGTCGTCGACCAGGTTGTGCGTGCCGGGATGGTCCAATGCCATGCAGGAATACCAGGCTACACTTGGAATGATGAGCAGGTAAATATTCTTTCCCGACGCCAGCCAATTGAGTTTCTGCATGATTCTTTTCCCTTTATCGCTAAGCAGCCATTTGAACAGGGGGGTAAACAAGACATCGTATATGAACAGGTAAAGAATAAACCACAGGTGATGCCAGCTCAGGTTTCCATCGGGATAGGCGCCGGTGGTAAATATGGTAGGGTAGAAGTCCAGGTAGCTCCCGGTAAATCCCTGGTTGAGTCTTTCCATATATACTTGCGGCGGGACTATGATCAGCATTCCCGCCAACAGCGGAATAAACAATCTTCGAAATCTTAACCCGACAAAACTGGCGCCGCTTCGGTTTTTAAGCATGAAATAACAGACCGTGCCGGAAATGAAGAATAACAATGGCATGCGGAAACGGCTGAGCCAGAAATTAAACTCCATCAGCAGGTAACTCGTCTCCTTGTTCTTGATATGCCATTCCCATTCGGCCACGAATGCCATTGCCGAGTGGAAAACCAAAACGCCGATGATTGCCATAATTCTGAGCCAGTCGAGGTAAGATTGCCTGGTTGTTAGTTGCCGGTGCATAGTGTATAATTTTAGGCAAACCTATCGGCCCCGTCGTCCACAGTGAAATCAGTTTGACGTATGGACGGCCTGCTTTGACCAATAGACCGGGCTGCATACTTATTTGTTATTCTGCCCCGCAACGAATAATTTTGCCGCGCTCGCCGGGACTGATAATAACCGGCGGACTCACAACAAAAAATATCTACGGAATGGCCAGAACAATAGCATTTCGCGACGCCTTGCGCGAAGCGATGTCAGAAGAAATGAGAAGAGACGAACGCGTGTTTCTGATGGGTGAAGAAGTAGCAGAATACAATGGTGCTTACAAAGTGAGCCAGGGTATGCTGGCTGAGTTCGGACCCAAACGCGTGATTGATACGCCCATTTCCGAGCTCGGTTTTGCCGGTATTGCCGTGGGCGCCGCTCAGAATGGATTGCGTCCCATAGTTGAATTTATGACCTGGAACTTCGCCGTGCTGGCCTTAGATCAAATTTTAAATACGGCTTCTAAAATGCTGGCAATGAGTGGCGGACAAGTGGGATGTCCGATTGTTTTCCGCGGACCGAACGGTTCGGCCGGCCAGCTGGGGGCACAGCACTCTACAGCTTTTGAAAGTTATTACGCCAATATTCCGGGCATTAAGGTGGTATCGGTTTCCAATCCATACGATGCCAAGGGACTGCTGAAATCAGCCATCCGCGACGACGATCCGGTGATCTTTATGGAGAGCGAAGTGATGTATGGCGACAAAGCCGAAGTGCCCGAAGAAGAATACCTGATACCAATTGGCAAAGCCGATGTGAAAAAGCCCGGCAACGATGTAACGATCGTTTCATATAATAAAATGATGAAGGTAGCGCTGGGAGCCGCCAGCGAGCTGGAAAAAGAAGGGGTGAGCGCCGAAGTGATCGACCTGCGCACCATTCGCCCGCTCGACTGGATGACCGTGCTGGAAAGTGTTAAGAAAACCAACCGCCTGGTAATCGTGGAAGAACAATGGCCCATGTGCTCCGTTTCTTCTGAACTGGCCTACCGCATTCAGAAAGAAGGCTTCGATTATCTCGACGCCCCCGTGCGCCGCATCACCGCCGCTGACGCACCATTACACTATGCACCCAACCTGGTAGCAGCCGCACTTCCCGACGTGCCCCGCACCGTGAAGCTGTGCAAAGAGGTACTTTATATGCAGAAGTAGAAAGAATGTTGAATTTGAATTTGAACAAGGAATTTGAATTTGAATATTTAAAATCGAAAAGGCCGAAGTGGTGAATTCAGTTCGGCTTTTTTGTTTTTATACATTTAGCTTCATATTCAAATTCTGTATTCAAAAAAAATCCCGGTAATCATTCGATAACTACCGGGTTGAAATTGCTTGCTCGATTGTATTATTCGAATAAGTTGACGATTGTAGAGCAGAATTCTAAGAACAGCCAGGCAAACGCTAGTGCAAATCCACCAAGAATAGCAACCCTTTTCACAACAGGACTTGCTGAATGTTGACGGGCATGTAGGTGAGCTTTCATAGTTACTGTTTTTTAATTTGTTACGGTTTTCAAAAGATATCGCTTCTAAAATAATACCCGTCTGTCGTTTTTGCAAGCAAACTTTAACAATTTTTCTTTCACCAGCGCCGAAAGTGTTTTTTACTAAAAGTCCATTCCGGGCTGTAAATGAGCGAGTTATGGGAATTTGCAGAATACCGGGGATTTAGGTCGCCGCCAGGGTTTACCAGTATATGTATATCCTGCGCCGGCATATAACTCTGCGCCACCAGGAAGATCTTATTAATCGCGGTATCAGCCGCAACATCCATCACTATGACGGCATGACCTGGAAATCCACCCTGGATGATTATATCACCTGCTTGTATTTCCGTGAATAGCGAAACGGGTTGCAGCTGTTTTTCCCTGTTGGAGATCCTTTTTTCCGACAGAAGTATCAAGCACGGCAAACTGTTCTGTCACATAAGGCGCAGCGGGTTGACATTGAGCAAAAAACGGCAAAATTATTGCCACTAGTCATCGAACCTTCATATTGGCTATTTTTGGGGTTTCCGATTAGAGAAAAGGCCTTAATTTTTCCATAGCAAATGACTGTTAATTGTATATGTCAAACATTTTAATCATCGACGACGAAAAAGCGATTCGCAAGACATTGAGTGAGATACTTTCTTATGAGGGCTACAAAATTGAAGAAGCGAGTGATGGGGAGGAGGGCCTGAAACGTTTCCGCGAGAAAAATTACGACGTGGTGCTTTGTGATATCAAAATGCCCAAGCTCGACGGCATAGAATTTCTCGACAAAGCACGCGAGTCCAATCCCGATATTCCGGTGATCATGATCTCTGGTCATGGTACCATCGAAACCGCGGTGGAAGCCGTGAAAAAGGGCGCATACGATTATATTTCCAAACCACCAGATCTGAACCGCCTGCTCATCACGATCCGCAACGCGATGGATAAGACCAACCTGGTGGCCGAGACAAAAGTGCTCAAACGCAAAGTGAGCAAGGTGGAAGAAATGATCGGTGAATCGGGACCCATTGTAAAGATCAAAGAAACCATCGATAAAGTGGCGCCCACTGAAGCGCGTATTCTCATAACGGGCGAAAATGGTGTAGGTAAGGAACTCGTGGCACGCTGGGTGCATGAAAAAAGCAATCGTGCATCGGGCCCGCTGGTGGAAGTGAACTGCGCCGCTATTCCCAGCGAACTGATCGAAAGCGAATTGTTCGGTCACGAAAAGGGATCGTTCACTTCTGCAGTAAAACAACGCATCGGGAAATTTGAACAGGCACACGGCGGCACTTTATTTCTCGATGAAATTGGCGATATGAGCCTGAATGCGCAGGCCAAGGTGTTGCGCGCATTGCAGGAAGGCAAGATCACCCGCGTGGGTGGCGATAAAGATATCAACGTGGATGTGCGCGTGATTGCCGCTACCAATAAAGATCTGCTGAAAGAAGTGGAAGAGAAAAATTTCCGCCTCGACTTATACCATCGTCTCAGCGTGATCATCATTCACGTGCCATCACTGAACGACCGTCGCGATGATATTCCCTTGCTGGTTGACAAATTCCTGACCGATATCTGCAGCGATTATGGCATAGCAAAGAAAGCGATCGATAAGGAAGCGATTGACGCGCTGAAAGAGCATAACTGGACTGGAAATATCCGCGAGCTGCGCAACGTAGTGGAGCGGTTGATTATTCTGTCGGGGAAAACAATCACTGCAGACGACGTACATACTTACGTCTTGCCGAAGCGGTAATGCTACGCCTATGCAGGTCTTGCGAATTCCAGCAATTCTTCATTGCAGCCAAGCCTGCGCACGTTGTCGGGTGCGCCCTGGCATTGACAGGCGTGTGAGCCGGAGAAAATGATTTCCTTTTCAGGGAAGAGGCGCGAAAGCCGGCATAAATATTCCTTGATATCGCAGCGGGTGAGATTGGTGATTACATGGAAATAAAGTTGGTTAACCTCGTGATGTTGGCATATCAGTTCCAACATTTCCAACGATACATTTTTTCCCAGATAAACCTGCGGCACACCGTTTTTCTTCAGCATATAATGCATAAAGAGAAGTGGAATTTCATGCAATTCTCCAACCGGCGTAAACAGCAACACTCTTCGATTTTCATTCGCCACTGGTTTTTCCAGTCCATCGATGGCCACCAGCAATTTTTTGATGATGAGTGCGCTGGCAAAATGTTCCTGGGCTGGAATCACATTGCCCGTAAGCCACAAGAGGCCGATCTTTTTCAGCAGGGGAAACAACACCCTGATCACGCTTTTTTCAAAACCAGCGTGCAATACCAACGTATGCAGAATTTTATCGAAACGTTGCTGGTCGAGGTCAATCGCCGCTTCGGTGAGCAGGTTGATATAGATATCGAAATTGTCGTCATTAGGTTTTAATTCCAGTGCCAGCTGCATGATCTGGTCCTGGGTAAGACCGGCAATTTGAGAAATCTTATATCCATTATTATAAAGATAGGCTATGCGAAGAATGTACTTTAAGTCTTCATTATCATAGAAACGGTGCTTGCTTTCGCGTCTTTTGGGACAGAAAAGCTGGTACCGCTGTTCCCAGATGCGCAGGGTATGGGCTTTAATTCCGGTGAGGTTTGCTATATCTCTTATAGAAAAAAAGTTCATGATTGGGTTACAAAAAGTAAGATATTACAACTTTTGCACCTGTTCAAATTAAATCAGGCGTTGATACGTTTACAGGTTAGAATTACACCATTTTTAGCAAATTGTTCGTAATCAGCCCGTTTAAGTCACAATTAATATGGTATTTTTGCCCGAATTTTTATAAATAGCTCCGGAATGAGTTTACACGATCTGACGATTATCATACTGATCTCGCTCTTAATAGTGCTTTTACCAGCCGTAGGTTTATTCAAAATGTTTCAGAAAGCCGGTATCCCGGGATGGAAAGCCTTCGTACCATTTCTCAATACCTGGGAAATCGTAAAGGCGGCTCATATTTCCCGTCATTGGTGGTTCTGGCAGTTCATACCTATCGTTGGCTGGTTTATCAGCATGTGGCTTTTGGTGGAATGGGTAAAACTGTTCGGAAAGTTCGGATTCCTGGAGCACGCAGCCGCCGCACTGCTTTCCGTCATATATTTCCCTTACCTGGGTTTCAATGAAAAGGAAAAGTTCCTTGGATATAAAGCTGTCAAAAACCATAAGAAATCTACCGCCCGCGAATGGCTCGATGCCGGCGTATTTGCCGTGGTGGCAGCCACGCTTATCCGCGTATTTGTGTTTGAAGCCTATACCATTCCCACCGGCTCGATGGAAAAGACCCTGCTGGTGAACGATTTCCTTTTCGTGAGCAAGCTGAGTTATGGCCCGCGTATTCCCAATACGCCGCTGGCTGTTCCTTTCGTGCATCATACCATTCCGCTGCTGAATGTTAAATCATATACCGAGGTTATCAAGTTGCCCTATACCCGCTGGTTTGCCAGCCCGGTAAAGCGCAACGACGTAGTGGTTTTCAATTTCCCCGCCGGCGATACGCTCACTAAGGAATTTGATTCGGCAGACCCGTATTATGATATTCTGCTGCGACAGGAAATGGCGGAACAGGTTCAGTTAAGGAGGCAGTTCCCCAACGACGAAGCAAAGGTGCGCGCGCTGGCTGCACAACGTGCCCGCGATGCCGTTTGGGATCAATATACCATTGCTACGCGCCCCGTTGATAAGCGTGAAAATTATATCAAACGCTGTGTTGGAATTCCCGGCGATACAATTGAAATAAGAGACGGCGTGTTGTATGTGAATGGAGAAAAAGCTTTCATATCATCCACTGCGGCCACTGAGTACAACGTTATCACCAACAATAAGATTCTAAGTCCCGAAGAACTTGAAGAAGCAGGAGTAAGATTAAACAGGGACGGTTCTGACTATCTTACCGGCGGCAACCAGTATGTGCTTAACCTTACTGAAACTGAAGCGGAAATTGTTCGAAAGATTCCCGGTGTAACCAGCATTACTCCTCATATTGATACCAGCTATGAGCCCCGCATTTTCCCACGCGATACCTCAGTTGCCCGCTGGTCGGTTGACCGCTTTGGAAAATTGTGGATTCCGAAGAAAGGCGCCACTATTGAATTGACGAAGGAAAATATTGCATTCTACAAACGCACGATACAGGTTTATGAAAACAATCAATGGGAAGAGCGCGATGGTAAGATTTTCATCAATGGCCAGGAAGCTACCACCTATACTTTCAAGATGAACTATTACTGGATGATGGGTGATAACCGTCATCGTTCGCAAGACAGCCGCTTCTGGGGTTTTGTTCCGGAAGACCATATTGTAGGCGAGGCCTGGCTGATATGGATGAGCTGGGAAAACGGCCCTCGTTGGAAACGCCTTTTCAAAACGATACAATAAAAAGGGCGGTATGAAAAAAGACGAATACAAATTTGCGTACGAGGTGTATGACTCCATCGACGAACTGAATGATGAAGATGCCTGGTTGTTGCAGGAAGCGCGCGAAGTAACCGAACATGCCTATGCTCCATACTCGCAGTTTCGCGTAGGTGCCGTAGCCAAAATGGCCAATGGCGAAATTGTGGCGGGTTCCAACCAGGAGAATGCTTCCTTTCCCGCAGGTCTCTGCGCCGAACGAGTATTACTGGCTTCTGCTTCCTCCTTATATCCCAAAGTTCCCATTGAATCGATGGCCATCAGCTACCAATCGGCCAATGGCCCCAGCGATCATCCCATCACTCCCTGTGGCATCTGCCGGCAGGCATTGCAGGAGTTTAGTAACAGGGTGGCGCACCACATCAGGTTAATTTTGGGCGGATTGGAAGGGAAGATATATGTGATTACCGACGCGGCGATGCTGTTGCCGTTAGGATTTAGCAGCGAGGAACTGCGCTAGAATAATATAAGTACGTAAGACTATTGCGACGGCAAGCGCGAGTCGATCGTGCGGAAAACTTGGAAGAAATCCAATTCAGAATTCTAACACTACATCCGTTTCCGCATAACCAACACAAGTCAGTACCAACCCGTCTGCCAGGTCTTTTTCTGTCAGCACGTCGTTTACGCTCATCTTCACCGACCCGCTCACACATTTTGCCACACAACTCGAACATCTGCCCGCGCGACAGCTATAGGGAAGCGTGATGTGGTTATCCAAGGCAGACTGCAAAATATTGGAAGGGTAGGTGGTAGTAAACTCATACCTGTCGCTACCATATTGCACCGTCACTTGCCTCGGCACCGACTCCATCGTAAACCGTGGAGTAGGAATAGATTCTATGGTAAAATTTTCTTTCCGCACCTGGGATCCTTCAAATCCCATCACCCGCACGGTAAACTCCACCATTTTCATAAATAATAATGGTCCGCAGGTATAAAAGAAAGTGTTCTCCCTATCGCTGAGCACACCAGTTTGCAGAATCATTTGCTCCAGCAACGTATTGTTTAGTCTCTGGGGAGCAACGGAATGATCACTGGGATTACTTAATAAATTAATCAGCTTAAACCTTTCACCAAACCGCTTTTCAAGACCGAGCAGCGCTTCGCGGAATATGATGCGGTCTTCATCAAAGTTTTGATTGATCAATATTACGCGGCTCTTCGGCTCGAAATGCAGTACTTTTTTTAACAGGCTAAATATCGGCACAATACCACTGCCCGCCGCGATAAACAGGAATGTCCGCTTTGCATTGGTATCCGTATCAATACGAAACATGCCGGTAGGCTGAATGGTCCTTACAATTGTGCCTTTGCGCCAGCGTAGTTGTATATAGCGGGAAATGGCGCCGTTCACTTTTCGCTTAACCGTCACGGAAATATGCTCATCAATACCCGGAGTGGATGACATTGAGTAGGAGCGACGTAATTCCTGGCCATGGTGTTCGAAGAGAAAGGTCAAAAACTGACCAGCTTCATACTTAACAGGCTTGCCGTCCAGGGGTTCCAACACATAGGTGATCGTTTCCCGCGTTTCGGGCACTACCTGCGCTACTTTCCATTGTATTATATCCATTGAAATTAATCGCGTAGGTTTACAACTATGCGGCCCATGATCTTTCCTTCCAGAATCATATCAATATAAGTATCGTTCAGCTCTTCCAGGTCCACTTCTTTGGCGATTACTGAAAGTTTTTCATTAATATTCCAGTCAGTGGCCAGCTTATTCCAGATAGCCAGTCGCGTAGTCATGGCTGTTTCGGCAGAACCGATACCCAACAGGCTCACCCCATTTAAAATAAAAGGATATACTGTCATGTTGGGCAATTGCGGGGAGCTTACCAGGCCGGTGCTTACTACGCAGCCATCCACTTTACAGGCTTTTAATAAAGTGACCAGGGTGTTGCCGCCAACTGTATCAATGGCATTAGCCCAGCGCGGCTTCAGCAAGGCTTTGCCGGAGGTATCATTTACGAAGTCTCTTTTCTCTACCTGCGCAGCACCCAGGTGTTGAAGGTATTCCGCACCATTTTCTTTACCCGTAATGGCAATCACTTCATAACCTGCTTTCGAAAGCAATGCTACCGATAAACTTCCCACACCGCCGGTAGCGCCGGTAACTACCACGGGACCGCGCCCGGGCGATTGCTCCATCAACTCCAGTTTATAAAGGGCACTGGCAGCGGTAAAACCCGCAGTGCCAATGATCATTGCTTCTTTTAATGTGAGTTGTTCCGGTTTTTTTACCACCCATTCTGCGGGCACACGGATGTATTGTCCATAACCGCCGCAGGTGTTCATGCCGAGATCATAACCGGTGACGATCACTTCATCGCCCGTTGCGAAATTGGGATTCCTGCTCAATTCCACCACACCCGCTGCATCAATGCCGGGCGTGTGCGGGTATTTGCGCGTGATGCCTTTATTGCCGGTGGCCGACATGGCATCTTTATAGTTGAGCGACGAATAATGCACTGCCACCAGCACATCGCCGGGAGGCAGGTCATCAATAGATCTTTCAACGATGTTTCGTTCGAATTTTCCCTGGCTGTTTTCGGTAACCCAAAGCGCTTTAAATGCCATAATTTTTCCCCGACCTTTTTTGATTGATTAACTGTTTGTAAATAGCATAATTTTCGTCATCAAAACAAACAAAAATGACTTCTTTCAATCCTTCGTGTTCTTCGCAAAAAAGCTGAACCGTATCAACCGCAATGGCTGCCGCCTCTTTTTTGGGATAACGGTAAACACCTGTGCTGATATTTGGAAAAGCAATTCTTTTCACATCGTTTTCGAGAGCAAGATTCAAAGAATTCCGATAGCAGTTAGAAAGCAGTTTTTCTTCATTATTCTTACCGCCATTCCAGATGGGACCCACGGTATGGATCACGAATTGGGCGGCTAATCGTCCGGCTGTGGTAATTACTGCTTCGCCGGGTGGACAACCGCCTTGTCGGGCAACGATCTTCCTGCATTCTTCCAGTATAGCTGATCCTCCCGCGCGATGTATAGCGCCATCCACACCGCCGCCGCCCATTAAAGAAGAATTGGCGGCATTCACAATAGCATCTACCGCAATGGTGGTGATATCGCCCTGGAGAAGACTGATTTTTGTTTTCATGTAAAACCCGTTGATCGAATGGGGACAATTTCTACAAATCAAAACCTGTGCCCCGTTACTCAGAAAAGCGTTTGCACACCGTGGGCGATCTTGTTTTCATGCTCCAGCAACCACTTTTTGCGCCACAAACCACCTCCATAACCCACCAGTTCGCGGTTGGAGCCGATCACCCGGTGACAGGGTACCATAATGGCCACGTTGTTTTTTCCGTTGGCCGCGGCCGCGGCGCGTATCACCTTGGGATCGCCCAGGCGTCGCGAAAGTTCCTGGTAGCTGATGGTACGTCCGAATGGAATATTCATCAGTTCCTGCCATACCTTTTGCTGGAATTCTGTGCCTTCCTGGTGTACAGGCAAATCGAATTCCCGGCGGTTGCCGTGAAAATACTGGATCAGTTGCTCGATAGCTTGTATGGCCATTTCGGGCAACTGTTCGCGGCTGGTATTTTCGGCAATTTCATCGGGATTGTCCACAAAATGCACTTCGCTGATGCAGTGCTCCGTGCCGGAAATACGCAGCACGCCAAGGGGAGACTGGTAGTATGTAGTAAAGGACGACAATGTTGAATCAACCGATCTTCCAGCCATTTTCGACCTTGCGCTCGGGTTGCAATAAAACTACTTCTTTTTTATCAGTATAAACGCCGAGTATAAGGCACTCGCTGAAAAAATTTGCTATTTGTTTGGGCGGAAAATTCACAACAGCGATCACTTGTTTCCCCACCAATTCTTCTTTACTGTACAGTTCGGTTATCTGTGCCGAAGACTTCTTAATTCCCAGTTCTCCAAAATCAATAGTTATTTGGTAAGCAGGCTTTTTCGCTTTCGGAAAATCTGTAACTTCCGTTATTGTTCCGGCCCTGATATCAATTTTTTCAAAATCGGCCCAGGTTATAGACATAGGAAATAAATTTTTTTAAAAATAAATATTCAGGATGAATTCGCGTGGCGATTCCATCTGACCATTAAAAAAACTATTCAGCAGATGAAAAGAAAAGCAACCGCCGTTTGGAACGGCTCCGGCAAAGAAGGCAAAGGCAAATTATCTTCTCAGAGCACTGCTTTGAATGATATGCAGTATTCTTATTCGTCAAGGTTTGAGTCCGGCGTTGGAACCAATCCTGAAGAACTGATCGCTGCTGCGCACGCGGGATGTTTTGCTATGAAATTAAGCTTCGTTCTCGGCGGCGCAGGCTTTACTCCCGAATCACTGGAAGTGACCTCGACGGTAACGCTGGAAGACGGCACCATAAAAAGTTCTCACCTCGATCTGAAAGCAAAAGTGCCGGGCATTACGCCAGAAAAATTCAAGGAGTGTGCAGAAGATGCCAAGGCTAACTGTCCAGTAAGTAAGGCATTAAATATGGAAATAACCCTGGACGCAAGCCTGGTCTAAACTATGAAAAAGAAATCCGATCAATCGTCGCGCAGGAAATTCCTGCGCAATGCTTCTGTGCTTGGAGCAGGGATTATGATTGTGCCGCGACATGTAATTGGCTGCGGATATATTGCTCCCAGCGACAGGCTGAATATTGCCGGAATTGGAGTAGGGGGTAAAGGCGCCTATAACCTGGAAATGGCCTTCAAAAGCGGGGCTGCCAATATAGTGGCGCTTTGTGATGTGGACGACCGCCAGGCCGTGGATGCCCGCAAGAAATATGACAAGGCCAGCTATCATAAAGATTTCCGCGAACTGCTGGAAGGCGCCAAAGCCAAAGAGATAGACGCGGTCATCATCAGCACACCCGATCATATGCACGCGGTGCAGGCATTGCCCTTTATGCAATTAGGAAAACATGTGTATGTGGAAAAACCGCTTACCCATGATATTTATGAGGCTCGCGTGTTGACGCAGGCGGCTGCAAAATACAAAGTGGTGACCCAGATGGGCAACCAGGGCAGCAGTGGTGATGATACGCGAAAAGTGGAAGCATGGATACAGAAAGGCGTGATTGGCGACGTGCACACCGTGCATGTGTGGACCAACCGCCCGGTATGGCCGCAGGGAATTGCAACTCCTACCGGCAGTCATACTGTTCCTCCTGAAGTGAACTGGGATCTCTGGCTGGGCACTGCGCCTTACCGCGATTACAATCCTACCTATCTGCCCGCCACCTGGCGCGGCTGGGTTGATTTCGGTACCGGCGCTTTGGGCGATATGGGCTGTCATTTTATAGACGTGCCTTATCGTGCATTGAAACTGCGATATCCCGTTGCGGTAGAATGCAGCGTGGGACGTGTATGGTCAGGATTTTTCAAAGAAGAAATCTACACCGATAGTTATCCGCCCTCTTCAAAAATTCATATTCAGTTCCCCGCGCGCGAAAATATGCCGCCGGTAGAAATGATATGGTACGATGGTGGAATTCTTCCCAAACGTCCAGCAGAATTATTACCCGACGAAGAGCTTGCAGAGTGGGACGGTGGAATTCTTTTTGAGGGAACCAAGGGAAAATTACTGGCCGGTTTGTTTGGTCGCAATCCCAAACTGCTGCCTACTTCCAAAATGAAAGACGCAAAATTGCCAGCTGCTGAAAAGCCATTGGTAAAAAATGGATGGGATGGTCACCAGGCGCAATGGATCGAGGCATGCAAAAAAGGCTATGGCGCCTATACCAGTTCGCCTTTCTCCGAGGCAGGACCCCTCACAGAAACCGTGCTGATGGGCAACCTGGCGGTACGCAGCTTCAACTACAGCGAGACCGACTCGAAAGGAAACAAGAAATTCCCCGGCAGGAAGAAATTGTTATGGGATGGCGAGAATATGAAGATCACGAATTTCGAGCCTGCCAACCAGTTTGTGAAGAGAGATTACCGGAAGGGCTGGAGCCTGGAAGCATAGTGACAAATTTTTTCACCATAATCGTTGCTAAAACGTTTTATTCTTATATTGCGAATGAGCATTTAAGACTTGCAACAGAATTTTTCAATCCAAAATATTGTGCATATGAAACCGGCCCATGGCGCGGTTCCGTCTGACAATAAAAACTAAATTGGTTACCAGATGAGAAAGAAAAACCGCATCAATAAGTCTCGCAGAGCCTTCATCAAAAACAGTTCCCTGGCTGCTGCCGGATTTTTTATTGTGCCACGTCATGTGCTTGGAAGAGGTTATGTGGCACCCAGCGATAAGCTGAACATTGCCGGCATCGGCGTGGGCGGTAAAGGTCAAAGCGACCTCGCAGAGTTTGCGAAAAGTCCCAATGTAAATATCGTGGCGCTCTGCGATGTAGACGATCGCCAGGCAGTGAAATCCCGCGAGCGGTTCCCGAAAGCAACTTATTACAAGGACTTCCGCGAAATGCTGTCGAAAGAAAACAAGACCATCGATGCGGTATCTGTGTCAACACCCGACAATACGCATGCTGTAGCTGCCATTGCTGCGATGCAACTGGGCAAACACGTGTATGTTCAAAAACCGCTCACCCACGATATTTATGAAGCACGCATGCTGACGGAAGCGGCTAAACGCTATAAAGTGGTTACCCAAATGGGCAACCAGGGTGCTTCCGGCGACGGCGTCAGGAAAATGCAGGAATGGTACAAAGCTGGTTTGATCGGTGAGTGTACCTCGATATATGTATGGACCAACCGCCCGGTATGGCCGCAGGGTTTTGGTAAACCTAAGAATACCGATCCTATACCCAAAGAACTGGATTGGGATCTCTGGCTGGGCCCCGCGCAGTTTGAAGAGTACAGAACGGGTTATGTTCCTTTCAACTGGCGCGGTTACTGGTCATTTGGTACCGGTGCCCTGGGCGATATGGGTTGTCACCTGATAGACCCCGCATTTGCGACAGTCGGACTGGGCTATCCCAGCGAAGTAGAATGCAGCGTAGCGAATGTTTACGAGCAGATGTGGACGCCTTCTTATTATCCCGAAAGCTGTCCTCTTGCTTCCAGCGTGAAGCTAAAATTCCCGCAGCCCGATGGCAAGCCCCCGATTTACCTGCATTGGATGGATGGAGGCATTATGCCCGACCGTCCTGAAGAACTGGGACCGGAGGAAGTATTTGGCGACACCGACAATTGCGGCGTGCTCATCATCGGCACCAAGGGCAAGATGATGTGCGGCACCTACGGTATGAACCCGCAATTGCTGCCCACATCGCGGACCAGGGAAGTAAATGTAAAAGAAACATTGCCCCGCGTACCGGAAGGTCACTACCTGCAGTGGGTAAACGCCTGCATCGCCGGCTACGGCAAAAAGCAACTGAGCTCACCCTTCGAATACGCAGGTCCACTCACCGAGACCATCCTCATGGGTAATCTCGCACTTCGCGCCTGGAATATCAAAGGTCCCGGTGGCAAAGGATGGCCTGGCCGCAAAAAATTGCTTTGGGACGCCAAAAACATGAAGATTACCAACTTCGACGAAGCGAATCAATTTGTGCGCAGAGAGTACCGAAATGGCTGGAGCCTGGGAGTGTGACCGGTTACTCATCGTTCAGCATTTCCGCCAGTTGCATCAGTTCTCCCTGTTTGTACTTATTTTTTTCGTCTTCGAAGCATTTGCTGAATTCTTCGAGCAGGGTTTGGATCACGCGTTTGTTGCTCATGGGTTTGAAGTAGGAGGCAACAGGTGGTACGTTGATGCGCTTGAAGTAGTTTTCGACGTCTTTGTGGGTGAACACCTGGCCGCTGAGCGGGTCGATGAAGAATTCGGTCTTGTACATGGGGTTTTCGGTGTGACGCGTAAAGTCGTAGTCGGACTTGAAATAACCCAGTACAAACTGGCGTGGAATGTTAATGGCGCGGACAGGAACATCCAGCAATTCACTCAGAATTAAGTAGAGAATGCCGTTCGCGATAGTATTGCCGCGTTTTGATTCCAGCTGTTTGTTGATCAGGAATTCTTCGGGATTCTGGTAGGCCACTTCTGCACCGCGCAGGTTGAAATAATTGTAGAGAATACTCGACAAAACATTCACCTGTTCCAGCGGCGTGAGATAATTGTTCAATTCGAGCCAGATATTGCGGCGCAGTTTTTCTATTTCCTGGTACACCTGTGCCGTCACGAGGTCGGGATACTGGAAGCGCGCCACCAACAAAGCCCCTGTGAGCATATCCTGGTGAATATTCTTATTCCATTGTTGGAATTCTTCTGTCAGATCGCGGTAATGAAGGCGGTGAATCAGCAGTTCAATTCTTTCCTGCACGTCTTCGCGTATGGTGTTCTCCCACAGGTTTTCGAGGTTGGGAATAATTCCCTTACCATAATCGATAATGCGGGTTGACACCACGTTGAACACTTCCTCATCCGGATCGTCAATCAAATGGAAAAGCGCTGATATTTCTTTGTTTTCCTCCATTGTGTGTTATACTTCAAATTTCAGACCTATCCCAAACATCCCATAAATCCGATTATTTATGGACGATTTTTATCCACAAATTAACACTCACCGGTCTGGAAATTCTGAGCTGAGTGATAAATGCTGGTTAAAAAGCCGTTCTAATTCTTTTTTTTCCTCGGCATTCTTAAGCACTCGCTTTGGTATAACGATGGCGTGATAAGAATTGGTATATAAATAATAACTGAGGGGAGTCTCTGCCTTGCGGATAATCGCTTCCCAGGAGTACCTGGATTCTGACCCGCTGTCTTTGCTAATAATACCTGTATCCGAAACAATTACCTCGGCCGGTTCCAGTATTGTGTCGTTTTCGGGTTTGGCCAGTATGGCCCTTACCTTTTGCCTGATGCCTCTTTTTACCAGAATGGGGATCAACAGAAAATAAATAATGGCCGGGGCCGCAAAAATCAGCATGCCGGTAATGGAGGTGTCTTTCTGTACAAGAAACAAATAGGCCGCTGCAATGACTGCATAGATGGATATGGTCCGGAGGATATAACGGATGCGAAAAGCCCGCCTGTCAGGCGAGGCCCAACCCGTATAGTAGCTGAAATCGAAGTATTCTTCTTCGGTCAACTGGTATTTTAAGATAACCATTATTGTTATGCCTTCTTCTTCCTGGGCACCTTTTTAGGCGGGTTGGCCTTCAATTCTTCAATGGTCTTCAGACATTCTTCAAGGGTAAGCTCTTCCGCTCTTTCCTGTTGCTCCTTGCTGAGTTTGTAATTGCGCAATCCCTGCTTGATATAGGGGCCATAAGGTCCGCGCAGCACCTGTATCTTTTCTTTTTCAAAAACCTTGATGGTTCTTTTCTCCTTGGCCTCGCGTTTCTCCACTACAATCGGGGTGGCTTCATCCAATGTGATGGTGTAAGGATCGTAGTCTTTGCTCAATGAATAAAACTTGCCATCATGCGCAATGTATGGACCGAAGCGGCCGATATTCACCACCACGTCTTTGCCTTCAAACTGTCCCAAAGTGCGGGGCAGTTTGAAAAGTTCCATCGCTTCTTCAAAGGTGATGGTCTCAATGCTCTGGCCGGTCTTCAGTTTGGCAAACTGCGGTTTCTCTTCATCATCCACGCTGCCGATCTGCACCATCGGGCCATAGCGGCCCATGCGTGCCACCACTTTCTTACCGGTCTTGGGATCGATGCCCAGCTCGCGCTCGCCCTTGATACGCTCCGCGGTCTCGATGGTTTTTTCTACATCCTTCTTGAAGGGGATATAGAAATCGTCGATCATACTATTCCACTTCAGTTTGCCGGCGGCCACTTCGTCGAATTCCTCTTCGATGCGCGCCGTAAAACCATAGTCCATAATATCATCGAAATACTGCTTCAGAAAATCCGTCACCACCAGTCCGAGGTCGGTAGGGAAAAGCTTTGATTTTTCTGCACCGGTATTTTCTTCATCAGTCAGTTTCGAAATCTTGTCATTCTTCAGGGTGAAAATGCGGTACTCGCGCTTCACCGGGTCCTTATCTCTTTTCTCCACATAACCACGTTTCAGAATGGTTGAAATGGTTGGAGCATAGGTTGAAGGACGGCCAATGCCCAGCTCTTCCAGTTTTTTCACCAGCGAAGCTTCTGTATAGCGCGGCAGCGGACGGGTAAATCTTTCGATCGCCTTCATTTCTTTCAGTGGCAATTGCTGGCCAACAGTCAATGGCGGCAGCATACCTTCCTGCCGTTCCTCTTCCGACATATCTTCTTCATCACGGTCTTCGCGATATACTTTCAGGAAGCCGTCGAATTTCAGCACTTCACCACTGGCGGTGAGTTCTTCTTTATTAGTAGAAATCGAAATCTTTGCAATTGTTTTCTCCAGTTCCGCATCCGCCATCTGGCAGGCCATGGTGCGTTTCCAGATCAGCTCGTACAGTTTGCGGCAGTCGGCATCTTCCACCGTTTGGTTTTCCATATAGGTGGGGCGGATGGCCTCGTGCGCTTCCTGGGCCGACTCATTCTTATTCTTGTATTTGCGCGCCTGGTAATATTTCTCACCATATTGCGACAGCACCTGGTTCCTGATATCCTCCATCGCGGTATCGCTCAGGTTTACGCTGTCGGTACGCATATACGTGATCTTACCACTTTCGTAGAGCTTTTGTGCCAGCAGCATGGTTCGACTAACGGAGTAGCCCAGCTTACGCGAGGCTTCCTGCTGCAGGGTGGACGTGGTAAAGGGCGCGGCGGGCGATTTTTTCCCCGGCTTTACCTGTATATCTGTAACGGTGTAGCTGGCACCTGCACAGCTTTTCAGGAAAGCTTCTGCCTCTTCGGCACCGCTGTATTTCTTGCCTTCTGCACCAAAAGTTACATTCTTATTGCTGAGGTCTTTGGCGGTAAACAACGCCTCGATTTTGAACGAGCTCACCGGCGTGAATGCATTGATCTCTCTTTCGCGCTCGGCAATCAATCGCACGGCAACACTCTGCACACGGCCTGCACTGAGATTGTTTTTCATACTCATCTTGCGCCAGAGCACGGGACTGAGCTCGAAGCCAACTATGCGGTCGAGTACACGGCGGGCCTGTTGCGCATTCACCAGGTTCATATCCAGTGTGCGCGGATTTTGAACGGCTTTGCGGATGGCGGGTTTGGTGATTTCATGAAAAACAATGCGTTTGGTAGTCCTGGGGTCTAGTCCCAGCACCTCGCAAAGATGCCAGCTGATGGCTTCTCCCTCACGGTCCTCATCCGTTGCCAGCCAGACTTCCGAAGCTTTCTTGGCCACCGCTTTCAGTTCCTTGACGATCTTTTCCTTGTCTTCAGGAATGATATATTGAGGCTTGTAATTATTTTTAATATCAATACCCATTTCCGCTTTTTCCAGGTCGCGGATATGGCCATAGCAACTCTTCACCTCGAACTCATCACCCAGGATCTTTTCGATAGTTTTGGCTTTCGCAGGAGATTCGACTATCAGTAAATTCTTCGCCATACTCTATATAACCCGTTTTTACGCCGTGATTTACAATTAAAATTTTAGTACTATAAAAGATTAGCCGGTACAAGGGTCAGCGAGGCTAACATGCAACTTGCTAAACTTTTTATGGATAAGTAATAACAAAATTCCCGCCGAGGCGGGTTCACCGGCGTGCAATTTTAGTGTATAACGACGAAAACAACAAATTGGTGCTTAAGGGGCTAGTCAAGTTACAGGTGGGCCACCCGGTACCTGCCCGGCCTTGAAAATGCAGCATTTATGTGCAAAATGCGGTTAAAAAAATTACCTTCAGGATTGTTTCGGAAAAACCTTGAGCCAGCCTTTTAAAATATTCCCCCTGGGCGATTCTGCCGCCACCCTCGACCTGGGTAACACTATTACCAGGGAGTTGAACCAGAAAGCTTTGGCTATACAAAAGCGGCTGCTGGATCAGCCTTTTGCAGGACTGAAAGATGTGTGGGTGGCTTATAGTTCGGTGACGGTGGTATATGACCCCGTGGAGGTAAAGAAAACTTATAATCCTGAAAAGACCGTTTTTTCCTATATTAGTACGCTCCTGCAAAAGGCAGGCAGCGCAATTGCAGACAACGACCCCGGAAATGGCAGAAAAATCCGCATTCCGGTTTGCTACGACGAAGAGTATGCCATTGACCTTTCAGCTGTGTCGGACTTGAAACAGCTGAGCCCCGAAACAATCATCGACTTACATACCTCCAGGAACTACAGGGTTTATATGATTGGATTTCTGCCCGGCTTCTCGTACATGGCCGAGGTAGATGAGCGGCTGGTAGTACCCAGGAAATCTCAACCCGTAATGGTGCAGGCGGGCAGCGTGGGTATGGCGGGATCGCAAACGGGTATTTATCCGGTTCAATGCCCGGGAGGATGGTATATAATAGGTCGCACCCCCTTGCGCCTGTTTGATGTACAGGCAGAGAAGCCAGTGTTGCTGGAGGCAGGCGATGAAGTGGAATTTTACTCGATTAGTAAAGAAGAGTTCTTAAAGATCGAGAGTGAGCATTCGTCTAAATAGAATTCTACGGAAGCCCTGAACAGATTCTTTCGGGTGAATTCAAAAGGTAACCAGCTTAGAATTCTATCATTAGAACTCGTAAAGGTCCGCACACCAACATGCAAATTCCTGATTAATCCAAACCAACTAATTGGAAATCCGATGGCAATAACGATTGTTAAACCGGGGCTACTGGACACTATACAAGATTTGGGGCGATTTGGTTTTGGCAAATGGGGCGTCAATCCCGGTGGCGCCATGGATACCTATGCAGCCCGCGTGGCCAATATGCTGGTGGGTAATGAGAGCTGCGAAGCCGTTATTGAAATGCACTTCCCCGGACCACAATTATTATTTGAGCACAACGCGCTGATCAGTCTTACCGGCGCAGATTTTACCCCCACTCTCAATGATGAGCCGTTGCCGCTGTGGCGGCCGATAGTGGTAAGAAAAAATACCGTGCTTCATTTTCCCAAACTCAATCATGGCGCGCGTTGTTACCTGGCCGTTCATGGCGGGTTTTATTTAGACAAATGGCTCGACAGTTACAGCACCAACCTCAAAGCCGGCGCCGGCGGTTGTGATGGACGGAAACTGGAAAAAGGTGATGAGCTCTCATTCCGCGAAAGCAGTATTTATTTCCCGCAATTACTGAAAGAAGGCAAAGACTACCAGGTGCTCCGCTGGAAACCGGCTATCGGCCGCGTGTATAACCTTCCCAATGAAATATTTTTTGTAAAAGGAAATGAGTGGGACCTGCTCACGCCAGGCTCGCGCAATGATTTGCTGGAAAATAATTTCATCATCCATCCATTTTCCGACCGCATGGGTTACCGCCTGAAAGGAGTGGAACTGAAAACAGAGCGGCCTTATGAAATGGTCTCTTCAGGGGTGAATTTTGGTACCATGCAACTTTTACCCGATGGCCAGTTGATTCTGCTGATGGCCGATCACCAAACGGCGGGCGGCTATCCGCGTATTGGTCACGTGATATCGGCACACCTTCCCAAACTGGCGCAATTAAGGCCCAGTGATTGCATACATTTCAGTATGGTGGATATTTGCATGGCGGAAGAATTACTATTTGCCATGCAGCAGGAACTGAATATACTTCAGCGGGCCTGTATGGCGCAACTTAACCAACTGGTATGCTGAGCATCGATCTGAATTGTGATATGGGAGAGGGCTATCCCAACGACGAACAAATTTTTCCTTACATCACATCTGTAAATATTGCCTGCGGCTATCACGCCGGCGATGCAGCAACTATGCAGCGCACGGTGGAGCTTGCCTTACAGCATAATGTAGCCATCGGCGCGCATCCGGGTTATCCGGATAAAGAAAATTTCGGAAGAATAGATATTCTTCACAAGAAGATAAGCCTGGCAGAACTTACGCGTGTCGTTCAAAAACAAATCGCGCTGTTGCAGGAAGTATGCGCCTCTTTCAACACAAAGCTTCATCACGTGAAACCACACGGCGCCTTATATAATCGCGCGGCATGGGATGAAGAGGCAGCGCAGGCTATATGCAGCGCCATTCAGCAAGTGGATGCATCAATGCTTTTTTATGGGTTGAGCGGGAGTGTGATGCAACAGGCCGCTGCCCATCACAACCTGCAGTTTGTACATGAAGTATTTGCCGATCGTACATACCAACCCGATGGAAAGTTGACGCCCCGCGGTCAACCCAATGCATTGATCACCCATACCGATGCGGCCCAGCAGCAGGTTCTGACTATGATACGAACCGGGCAGGTATTTACCAACAGCGGCAAAGCCATTCCCATTAAAGCAGAGACCATCTGCATTCATAGTGATGGCGCGCATGCAGCGGAGTTTGCAAAGGCTATTCATGCAAGTCTGCTACAGAACGATATTGAACTAAAGACTCCCCTCAAAACCTGAAAAAAATCAGGAATCGTACGGCGATGGGCTGACCGAAGTCCAGCCACCATCGATCACCAGGCTCTGACCGGTGATATGCCTTGCCTGGTCCGAAACAAGGAATAAAGCGGCATTGGCAATATCTGAAGTTGTAGCCGGTTTTCCCAGCGGCGTAATGCTCGACCATGTTTTTACATATTCAGCATCTGAAACGGTTCTTTCAGTAATGGTAGCCCCCGGAGCCACGGCATTTACTGTAATTCTGTAGGGTGAAAGTTCTATCACCAGGTTTTTTGCCAGCATTTCCAGGGCGGCTTTCGTCATGCCATAAGCCGCCAGGTTCTTATGCGCCTGGTGACCGGTAACAGACGACATGAACAATATGCTGCCTCCTTTACCCTGTTTTTTCATTTGCAAGGCTGCCGCCTGCGCCAGGAAAAAGCTCCCGCCCAAATTGGTATGAAGCACTTTGTATAAAGCTTCGGGTTTGTATTCAAAGAAATCTCCAAACAAGGTAATGCCCGCGTTGGCAATGGATATGGTTAATTTTCCAAACTCTTCAACAGCAGTCTCTACCATTCGTGAGATGAATGGAGGATCGGCCGCATCACCGGGAAAGGCGAGACATTTGCCGGAACCGCCGGCTTCATTGTTTATCTTATCGACTGCCAGTTTTGCCAACTTCTTATCAATATCATTCAACAATACCGACGCTCCCTGCCGCGCCAGTTGCAAGCAAATTTCATATCCGATTCCCTGCGCCGCGCCAGTGACAATTGCTGCGTGATTGGAAAAATCTCGAGAAGCCATATCGGAAATTAAGCAGCAATTCGGAAAAAACAAGAACCAATTCATGCAAGCGTTTTCGGAATTATCTATCTTCCCATTCATGTCTTCCCGCTCCGCACTTCTCGGCGCTGCATTCCTGATGGCCACCTCCGCCATCGGACCGGGATTCATCACGCAGACTACCGTTTTTACCCAGCAATTACTAACCAGTTTCGGGTTTGTGATTCTCATCTCCATCATTCTCGACATCGCGGCGCAAATGAATATATGGCGCATTGTGGCCGTTACTGAAATGCGCGCGCAGGATATTTCTAACCACCTGTTGCCAGGCATGGGCTACCTGCTGGCGGCGTTGGTGGTGCTTGGCGGACTTGCTTTCAATATCGGCAATTTGGCAGGCGCCGGGCTGGGGATTAATATATTGTTTGGTTTTGATAAGGACGGGGCTCAGCCGGTTATCGGCGCGGCCATAAGCGCGGTCATTGCCCTGATCATTTTTTGGGTGAAAGAAGCGGGCGTGGCCATGGACTGGTTTACACGCATACTGGGTTTCGTAATGATTGGCTTAACAATTTATGTTGCTACCAGCTCGAACCCACCGGTATGGAAGGCAATGCATCACACATTCATTCCTGAAAAAATTGATGTGATTGCCATCATAACACTGGTGGGTGGAACGGTAGGAGGGTATATCAGTTTTTCCGGTGCGCATCGTTTACTCGACGCCGGTATAAAGGGCAGGCAGGCTTTGCCCCGGGTAACGAGAAGCAGTGTTACTGCTATTTTGCTCGCCAGCCTTATGCGCGTATTACTTTTCCTGGCGGCATTGGGCGTGGTGGTATCGGGTGCTGTATTGTCGAATGATAACCCGCCGGCATCAGTCTTCAGCATTGCTGCCGGTGCAGCAGGTTTGAAAATTTTCGGTGTGGTGCTATGGGCCGCTGCTATTACTTCGGTGGTCGGTTCTGCTTATACATCCATTTCTTTTTTCCGCACCTTTCATCCATTCCTCAATAAACATCATCGCATACCGACCACTATATTTATCTTGATATCCGCAGTATTCTTCATCAGCGCAGGCATAGCACCCAAAAAATTACTGATAGCTGCCGGCACATTAAATGGTTTTACATTACCCATAGCATTAGCGCTTTTATTACTGGCTGCGCGCAATAAGTGCATCGCGAAAGACTACCAACATCCGGTATGGTTAACAATTATTGGATGGTTCGTGGTAATTGTTATAGGCATCATGGCGGGCAAAGTATTGTCAGACAATATAGGTGGATAATCTTTCACTTTTTGTTGACAATTAAATTCCGCATATACCGTTACTTTTCCTGTCCCGCTTCAACCACTATTTATACAGCAGTTCTACTTTAAACTCACAACCCAACTACTATTTTATGTCTGCTAACAACAGCGGCCAGGATACTGGTCTGTACACGTACGATTCTTTTTCGCCTCCGGGAAGAAAAAGATCCGATTTCAATTTTCTCTGGTGGTGTGCGGGCGCTCACCAGGAAATACTCAGGCAACATCCCTCGGAACATAGTAAGTACTCAGGTTTGGGCGGCGTTATTCTGGCCACATTCGTCCTGGCAAGTCTCTCGGCGGGATATGCTGTTTACAGCGTTTTTGGCAACTGGACCTGGACTATTGCCTTTGGCATTATCTGGGGCCTGATCATCTTCAACTTCGACAGGTTTCTCGTTTCCACCATGCGTAAGTATGGCGTCAGCCGGCGCAAACAATTCTGGATGGCGGTGCCACGTATTGCCCTGGCAATCCTCATTGGCATTACTATAGCGCGGCCGCTTGAACTGAAGATCTTCGAAAAAGAGATCGACACCAAAGTGGTGGAGAATAATCACCAGAAAATGCAGATGAACGATAGCCTGCTGCGCATCGAAAACCAGGCATTGCTGCAAAATGCGCAGGCTGAAAGAGACCGGCTCATCGCGCGAAAGCATGCAATTGAAGATACCCTGCACCGCCTGCAACAGGCCTATGTGCAGGAAGCCGATGGCACCGGCGGGTCAATGCAACGCGGCATAGAACGGCTTACGCTGATGAAACGCGATGCGTGGCAAACGGCGCAACGCAATTATGCCCCCGAGCTGCAGCAACTGGCCGAAGATATCAGGCGACAAGATGAAATATTACTTACCGCAAACGCCACCATCGAAGAAAAAAGAAAAAAATACGAAGCAGCTACCGCAGCTAATGTAGGTTTCCTGGAACGAAATAAGGCATTGTCGGACCTGGCCATGGAAGAAAGCAGCGTATTCTGGACAAGTCTTCTATTGTCGCTGCTGATCATTTTGATAGAAGTGGGTCCCATACTTTCCAAGCTGATTATGCCTGTCGGGCCATATGATATTGCGTTGGCGAAGGAAGAACTCACCAGTATGGCCGCCAGCGAAAACGATATGCGCAAGGATAAAGAACTGAAAATGGAAAAGCTGCGCGCATTTTATAAGAAACAAAAAGAAATGTCGGACATGCTGGTAGAGAAAATGACCAACCTGCAGCAAAAACATATTGATGAGGAACTGGAGAAATGGGAACGGGGCGAATGGAACCCCAGGGATCATCGTGCTTCCATGGATGAAGTGATGCGCAAAATAAAAGAGCAGTATCGCTTCAAAGAGGAAGACCTGTTGTAGAGAGACCAGTAGGCCATGTAAAGCAACGGGGCTGGCTGTCTTGCCAGCCCTGATTGTTTTCAGTAATTCGGTACCAGGAAATGCGTGGTGGCCAGCAGGGCCAGCAGGATTGCAATCGGGATGATGGTCCGGCATGAGATCTGAAATTTTTTGATAGTAGAAGGAAAGCAGAGAAATATGAGCGCCAACAGGAGTAAGGTGGCCATTCCCAGCCCGATATATACGTTAGTATCAATAATGCCTGCCATCATAGACATGCCGACCAGGTACCAGGCAATGAATGCAAAGAAGAGCAAAACCGAAAACGCGGCGATCCAGCCGATGCGGCGTTTTTTCAATAAGAACACAGCGGCGACAATACCCAATATTACTTTCACCAGGTTTTGAAGAACATTTATGATATAAGTACTGTGCGTGCTGATTTCACCGGAACTGGTGGTGACAAAAGGGGAGGTATTGGAGAAAAGTTCGTTGAACACCAAAACCAGGAATACAATGGTAATGATCGACACCAAAACCACTACGAAGTATTCTCTTGCATTCAGTTTTTGCATATCCTAAAATAACTATTTTATCCGTTTGCGCATAGCATCGGCCAGTTGCGCTGCCCAGTGGGCATACTCCTTGCCGGAAGGATGAAGTTTGTCTGTAGTCAGCAAAGTCTCATCGCGCGCGGCTTCGCGTGTGCTGCCGGTGATATCAATAAATGTTACTTCATGCTGCAGGCATATAGCGGCTGCTGTTGTATTGAAGGCATCTATTTCGCGGTTAATCTGCGCGCGGTCTTTGCCTTCGGCAAAAGGAGTAACCCCCCAGTCGGGTATGGATAAGACGAATACGTTTTTTGTTTCGCCACCGGCGAACGCTATTGCCTGCTGCAGCAGGTTCGCGAACTCGGTAGCATAGTTGTCGGTGCTGCGGCCGCGGTATTGATTGTTTACGCCGATGAGTAAGGATACAAAATCGTACCCCCGCAGCAAGCGTGTATTGTTGATAGCGGTCTGCAATTCATCGGTGGTCCAGCCCGTGCGGGCTACAATTTCCGGGGCATAAAATTCATAACCGGCTTTGCGCAGGATTTGTACGGCCTGATACGGAAAACCTTCATACAGCGGAACTGCTTCCCCGATGGTGTAAGAATCGCCGAGTGCGAGATAGGAGTAGGGCATGGTACAAGTTAAAAAAGGTTGCGGAAGAATCAATAAGCAATAAAATAGGAAGAAGTATTAAGCAATATTTCAATATACAATACAAATAAAAAAGGGACCGGAATCCCGGTCCCCATTGCAACTTCATCATGTAGTTCTTGTCGTTTCTGTTGCAACTATTTTAGAAAGCGCGAATTTAAATTTCTAAATTTAAAACTACCTGCAGATTAATTAATATTTTTCAAAAATTAATTTACTGCTGCATTCCCTGCATACCATTCTGCATGGTTTCGTTGTCGCCGCGCAGGTTTTTGCGTTTAAACAACTGAGCGTCGAATTTGCCAAAACGGTAGCTGAGGTTCACACGTACAATCTGCGGGTCTCTTCTTCTCCAGTCGTCTTGTACAAAGCCAATCGCTTCTGAGTGCACAACATATTTACGGGTGCGCAATATATCGCTCCAGTTGACAGAAAGAGTCAGTGTGTTGCTCTTTATCGCGAAGTCTTTACGGATACCCAGGTCAAAACCGTAGTTGGCATCTATATACCCCTGGGTGGTTGAAGGACTGCCGCCCATCCAGCCGCCGCCTCCGCCCATACCACCGCGACCACCGCCGCCGATGCTGTTGCTGGTGCTAACGGGCAATGCGCTCCTGGCTGTATAGTCACCACTGAGCTGAATGCTCCAGGTCTTGGCAATCTTAAAGGTATTGTTAGTCTTTGCCGACCAGCTTGTACGATCGTTTTCGAGACCGTCAGTCACATTATCACCTTTGATCTTCGAATAGTACACGTTGGTGCTCACGTTCATGTCCCACCATGTGGTCCAGTTGTTACGGAATACAAACTCGACACCTGCCGCATAAGCGGTGTTGGCATTAACCCATGTGGTAATGAAAGCCGAGTCGGTGCTGTTGCCGATAACACCGCGGTCCTGGTAGCGCGAGATCAGGTCGTCGGTGTATTTTCCAAACATGGTCACCAGGAAACTGTTGTTGCGGCCGTAGGTTTTCTGGTACGACACTTCCAGTGAATGCGTAAACTCCGGTTTCAGATCAGGATTACCGGTCTGGTAATTCAGTTTATCCGAATAGTCGGTGTTTGGCATCAACTGGAAGAAATTAGGACGGTTTACGCGACGGCTATAGTTCAGTTGAATATCCTGCCTGTTCTCAAAATTCTTGGTCACAAACACGCTCGGGAACAAGCTGATGGGGTAGGTATTGCTATAGCTGCCTTTTCCAATCTGCTCACCATCGTAGCTGCTGCTCTCTGCGCGCAGACCGAGTTGGTAGTTGAACTTGTCTTTTACTTTATGCGAGAAAGTAACATAACCAGCATACACATAATCTGAATAATCGAATGAGTTACTCAACTCAGGTTTGAAATCGCCATTGATGGAGTTTCTCTGGAAACTTTCATAGCGGCGAATCTGCGCGCGCAGACCCGCTTCCCACTTCATATTTTCATTGATGGGATCGATATAATCGGTCTGTGCCACGATGAACCTGTTTTGCCCGCCACCTTGTAAACCCTGCAGCATTTCATACTTGGGGTTGGTATAGGCTGGATCAAAATAAGCTCTTGTGCTGATATCGTTCTCGTTGCTGTTTTTGCTTTTGTTGTAGTTAATATCGGCTGTCCATTCCTTACCCGCTTTGGCAAACAGGTGTTTAAAGCTGAGCTGTGTGCCATAGTTGCGGAAGCTGGTATTACCAACCGTATTGAACGCCTGGTATTCGTGCGCTATACCGGCAGTGTCAATATCGAGATCGTTGCGGTTATCAAATTTGAAATTACCGTCAACAATTACCTGCGATACCGTGATGGTATTCCTGTTATCAACAAAATAATCTATACCGAACCGGCCAAATGCAAAGGCGCCGGTGCTCAGGTTGTTGTTATCCTGGAGGGTAGTTACTTCCTTTCCGTTGATCAGCGAAATGCGATCGGTTTCGCCCCAGCCTTTTGATTTACGCTGGTTGTACATGCCGTTGGCGAAAAAGTTGAGTTTGCCCTGGCGCACATTGATATCGCCGCCGCCATTGAAGCGTCCGCGGCTATCGATGCCCGCACGTACGCTACCGTTATAACCAGCTTTGCGGTTTTTCTTCAACACAATATTCAAAATACCCGACTGACCGCCGCTTGCATCGTATTTGGCAGAAGGGTTGGTAATAATTTCTATGCTTTGAATGGCGTCGGAAGGAATCTGTTCCAGCGTGAGGGTAGAGGGACGACCATCAACAAATATTTGCGGGGCTGCATTGCGCAGGGTCACATTGCCCTCGATGTCTACGTTCAGGCTCGGCACCTGGCGCATTACATCGATTGCCGTTCCACCGGCGGCGTTGATATTTTTTTCTACGTTGAAAATTTTCCGGTCAATACCCATTTCAATCAACGGTTTCGAGCCGGTCACGGTAACGCCTGCCAGCAGTTGCGGGTCCATTTCCATTTTGATATTGCCCAGGTCTTTATCAACCATCGACAGTGCCTGCTGCATGTCCTGGCCGGCGCCCATCTTCAAGTCGAAAGACACTTTCTGTTCGATAGTCTGGTAACCGATGGCGGTTATCACCAGTTTGAACTGACCAAAGAGCGGGAGTTGTTCGAGGCTGAAATCACCATTGGGCCTGGTAAGCATACCCGCCACGATGGTGTCTTTGGGTTGTCTTGTAGCGGGGTCCATCTTGCTCATGATAAGTTGGACAGAAGCGGCTTCGATGCCTTTGTTCTTTTCGTCCACTACTTTGCCGTAAAATCGGCCCATATTGGCCTGTTGACCACCGCCGCGGGCACCTGCTGGTGGACCGCCCATGGGAATCTGGCTATACAGTGTGGTTGAGATAAGCGCTAACCATACAAACGCAAAAAACTGTTTCATCAGTAATTAATTGATTTTGAAAGACCTGTTTTAAATTTTCTCCAGTCGATAGGCACTAAATCGCCAATTAGACGCAAAAACTGGCATAAACCTGTGACGAGTTTATGACATTATGATAAACGGTAGTACTAACCCCCAAAAACGATAGTGATTAACACTTGAATGAGGCCAATAGTTAAACCCAGTACGCCACCGATGATCTCCACGAAGCGGAATTCTTTGGACATGATCTGGTAGAGAATGGATTCTAGTTTTTCGCTGGAAAACCCAGCCACTTTTTCCACTACAATCCTTTCGAGGTCAAGCTCCTCCTTAAGATTATTCATATAATTCTTCATCAGTACGGGGAAGATATTTTCGAGTTCCTGCATAAAGACAGTCTTCAGCTGGTTGATGGTCTTATCGCCGATAAACATGCTGATGACGGGAAATACATCGCTGATCTTTTCGCGCAGAAACTGATCGATGTGTTGTTCTACATGCGGCAGAATTTTTTTGAGATTTTCCGGGCTGGTGATCTTCTGTTCTATATCAGTGAAGGATAGCAGTTCATTGCTCACCAGTCTTCCCAGCTTCTCCGCAAACTGCTGCTGCCTCTTGGGAAAAATTCCCTGGAAAGTCATACCCAGGAATTTCACAGGTTTCACGGGGTGAAAAAGCATCTTAATGGCAACCCAGTTCGTCATCCAACCTATAAAAGCCGAGATAAGGGGAATCAGAATATAAATCCAGATCATCGAATCAGTTTAAATTTTTTTCATCCTGCAAAGAAAGCGCAATCAAGGATATTAATCGCGGATTTATTGGGATTACGCAGGATACGCGGATGTAACAGATGATTTGAGTGATCCTTTTTTATCCCTGCCAGGTCCGTGATTTTTTTGCAATCAATGTTTTTTACGCTAATTTTGCGCTTCCTGTCACGGTGGCTGTAGCTCAGTTGGTTAGAGCATCAGATTGTGGTTCTGAGGGTCGCCGGTTCGAGCCCGGTCTGCCACCCTAAACGCCCGACGATTGTCGGGCGTTTCTGTTTCGGGTTGAAGGTTAGCGTTTCGGGTTCTTCTGATGCAGATTGCAACTTTTGAAATTAGTTAGCGATTAATAAAACCAGGTAGCGATTAAACGGCGCGGTAGCAACCCGAAACCCCCAACCCCGAACCCAAAAACGGGCGGCAGCATCCCCCCAACTTTAACTTTCCCAGCGGCAACAACCATAGCGTTTTATCGTTATTTTTGAGAAGATGTCAAAAGCAATCAGAAATATGTTTAAGACCAAGAACTTGCCTGTCGTTCTCCTGATACTTGCTGCCGGTTTGTTTGTTGCGTTTAAGACCTTTGGACTGGCTGGCAATGGTGGAAATCCGCCCAGTAAATATGAAAAGATTCTCCACAACGTGGGGGAGATGCTGACAGAAATCCACTACAGCCCTAAGAAAATTGACGACAACTTCTCAAAGGATATTTTCAGGAAATACCTCGCCGAGAAAATTGACCCGCAGAAGAATATTCTGCTGCAGTCCGATATTCAGCAGCTGAAAAAATTTGAAACACGCTTAGACGATGAAATCAAGGGCGGCAGCATTCAGTTTGTGCCCGCCGTTTCCGAAATCTATAAGAAACGTGTTCCCGAAATCGAGGCAATTTTTACCGAAATACTTGCCAGGCCCTTCGATTTTACGAAAGACGAAACAGCTAACCTCGATCCCGACCAGCTGGATTATCCCAAAAATGAAAGCGAGCGCCGCGAAGCCTGGCGCAAACGTCTCAAGTATATGACCCTTGAGCGCTATGCCGACCTGCTGGAACGTCGTGAGAAGAATAAGGGCACTCCGGATTTCGTAGCAAAAAAAGACGAAGAGCTGGAAAAAGAAGCGCGCGAACAGGTGCTCAAGATCATGCGCCGCGCCTACGAGCGCATGAAAGTTAAACTGAACGATGAAGACGACCGTTTCAACGAATACGTAAAAACTATCACCGAATCGTTTGACCCGCATACCACTTTCTTCCCGCCCGTAGATAAGAGATATTTTGATGAAGAAATGAGCGGAAGATTCTTTGGTATCGGTGCCTCACTGCGGGAAGAAGACGGCAATATCAAGATTGGTACCTTGCTTACCGGTAGTCCCGCCTGGAAAAGCGGCGAAATCAGCATTGGCGATGCCATCCTGAAAGTGGCGCAAGGCGATGCTGAACCGGTTGACCTCACTGGCTTCACCGTGCCCGATGCCGTGAAAATCATTCGTGGTAAAAAAGGAACCGAAGTAAGACTCACCCTGCGAAAGGCAGACGGTTCCATCAAAGTGGTAAGTCTTATCCGCGATGAAATTATACAAGACGAAACATTTGCGCGCAGCGCCATCATCAACCAGGGTGGCAGCAAGATCGGATTGATATACCTGCCTGAATTTTATGCCGATTTCGATAACCCGAAAGGCCCCCGCTGCTCGGAAGATGTACGCAAGGAAATTATCAAACTGAAAGAGCAGAAAGTGGATGGCATCATTATGGACCTGCGCAGCAATGGCGGCGGTTCGCTGTATGATGTGGTGCAAATGGTAGGTTTGTTCATTGAAGGTGGTCCTGTGGTGCAGGTAAGAGACCGCGACGGCAAACAACCGCAGATCTATTACGACCGCGATAAGACTGCATTATACGACGGTCCCCTGGCTGTAATGGTAGATGAATTCAGTGCATCGGCGTCTGAAATTTTCGCTGCGGCCATACAGGATTATAACCGCGGCATCATCATTGGCAGTTCTTCTACCTATGGCAAAGGCACTGTGCAACGCAATATTGGTCTTGACAAAACCATGGGCTTCCTTGATCCCAACAGCGATCTTGGTACCGTGAAACTCACCCTGCAAAAATTCTATCGCATCAATGGAGGCTCTACGCAGTTGCGTGGCGTTTCATCCGATATAGCACTGCCGGATATTTTTGAATTCAGCAAGCTGCGCGAAAAAGACAATCCCGGCGCATTGCCCTGGGACGAAATCCAGAAAGCTGACTATAAACCCTGGAAATATGGCCTCGACCTGGAGCCGATCAAAAAGGCAAGCCTCGAGCGCCAGAAAGCCAATGAAGTATTCAGCAAGATCCGTGCACATGCCGAATTCCTGGCCAAACAGGACAATAAGGTTTATACACTGAACCTGAAAAAATTCCAGGCTGAGCAGAAAAAAGCCAAAGAAGCCATCAAGCAATTAGAATCGCTTAGCAAACTCACTACTGAGCTGGATGTGCAGGCCTTGCCCGAAGATTTGAAACGTTTTGAATATGACGCAGGCAAATCTGAGCGCTTTAAACAATGGATCAAGAACCTGCGCTCTAATATATACCTTAATGAAGCAGTTCATGTGATGAATGATATGATTCAACTCAAGAATGTGGTATATAATACCAAGAAATAAGAGATAAATAATAAAAGCTTGTTGAAACCGTTCTGGCTAAACCGGAGCGGTTTTTTATTTTCACCTATTTTTGCTGCTCTATTTGCTAACTCAACCACCATGACTCTATTAGACCGGTTCAAGCAGATCACCACTTTTGTATTCGACCTGGATGGTGTGTTGACCGATGGCGCGCTCTTTATTTTTCCCGATGGGCAATTCATTCGCCGCATGCATATCAAAGATGGCTTTGCTTTGCAACTGGCCATTAAGAAAGGATATCGCGTAGCGATCATCAGCGGCAGCATGTCGGAACCCGTCATCACCCGGCTTAACAAGTTAGGCGTGAACGATGTGTATATGAACGTCACCGACAAAAAGAAGAAACTGCAGGAATATATGCAGCAGCATAACCTGCAGAAGCCTGAAATTCTGTTTATGGGTGACGACATACCCGACTACGAGGTAATGCAGGAGGCGGGATTGAGTTGCTGCCCCGCAGATGCCGCTACGGAAATTCGCGATACCTCCGCCTATATTTCCCCGGTGGCAGGAGGCCAGGGTTGCGTACGCGATGTCATTGAAAAAGTCCTGAAGCTGAACAATCACTGGGAACTTTATACCGATACCCCCAGCCGTTGACCCGGAACCTTAAAACGCCAAACCAGCATAACCCAATGAAATTATTGGTTGCCTTTTTTCGCCTTATCCGTGTGCTTAACCTGCTCTTCATTGCGTTGACGCAGGTATTGTTTCAATATGCCATAGTGCAACCCCTGATGCACGAGTGGCATAGTGATGCATTGCCTCTACCTTATTTTGCATTGCTGGTGGTGGCCTCCATACTCATCGCCGCCGCAGGGTATATCATCAACGACTATTTTGACCTCAATATCGATCTCATTAATAAGCCGCAAAAGCTGGTGGTGGATAAGCATATCCGCCGTCGCTGGGCTATTCTCTGGCACATGACCCTGTCTATGCTGGGCATTGCCATTAGTTTTTACCTCAGTTGGAGAACAGGCGCCTGGTGGTTGGGATTTGCCAACACGGGTTGCGTGATCGGTCTTTGGTTTTACAGTACCACGTTCAAGAAAAGAATGCTGAGCGGAAACATTATCATCTCGCTGATGACGGCCTGGGTGGTGCTGGTGGTGGGTTTGCTGCAATGGAGACTGGGGCAAAATATCGACTCGATTGATGACAACAATCTCAAGCTGATACGACTTACTTTCTTATACGCAGGTTTTGCCTTTATCATTTCTGTGATTCGCGAAGTGGTAAAAGACATGGAAGACATGCCCGGCGATGAACGCTATGGTTGCCGCACCATGCCGATAGTGTGGGGGGTGAATGCCTCGAAAGTATTTGCAGCCACCTGGATGGTGGTGTTGATTGCCGCATTGGTTATTGTGCAGATCTACGTGTTGCCCTTCCAATGGTGGTGGCCGGCCTTGTACTGCACGCTGCTGATCGTTCTTCCTTTAATATATCTTCTTCGGAAATTATATACTGCCAAATTACCCGAAGATTATCATCATATCAGCAACGGCCTGAAATTTGTGATGTTGACCGGAATCTTGTCAATGATATTTTTCAAAATGTATCTGTAGATGAAAAATCGACCGATAGTATTGGCTTCGCAATCGCCGCGGCGCAAACAATTATTAGAATGGGCAGAAATACCAGTAGCAGTAATTGTACAACCCACTTCGGAAGATTACCCGGATGAACTAAGCGTTGAGGAAGTGCCCGTATACATAGCCAGGCAAAAAGCATTGGCTGTGCAGCAGAGCGGGAAGGTAACCCATGGCAGCATTGTGATAGCGGCCGATACCATTGTTGTGCTGGGAAATGAGATTATCGGCAAACCCGGCGACCGGGAGCATGCATTGCAAATACTATCGCAACTATCCGGGCAAAAACACCAGGTAATTACCGGCGTGGTGATTACCGACGGGAAAAAGGAAATTGCTTTTTCTGATAAAACGGATGTATGGTTTCATGAATTGACCCCGGAGCAAATAACGTTCTACGTTGACAAGTACAAACCTTACGACAAAGCCGGCGCTTATGCCATCCAGGAATGGATTGGCGTGGTGGGTATAAAAAGTATCGCCGGCGATTTCTACAACGTAATGGGACTACCCGTGAGTCGCGTGGTGCAGGCCCTAAAAAATTTTTGATCGGTATTTGTAAAATACCTTATTTTTGAACTCACGGTTTCACCCACACTAAATCTTTCCATTCTTACTACTGCCCGCTTTTAATAGTACTTCCTGAAGTACCCAAAACTTTTTGTCCCTATGAATGAACGTTTACTCCAATTCATTTGGCAGTTCCGGTATTTCAACCGGCAGCCGCTGCAACTGACCGATGGCGAACATTTCCAGGTAATTTATCCCGGTGTGTACAATACCAACCAGGGACCCGATTTTCTGAATGCCAAGATTCGTATTGGCAACACGCTTTGGGCAGGACATGTGGAGTTGCATGTAAAGACATCAGACTGGTACCGACATGCCCACCAGCACGACCGCAACTACGATAACGTGGTGCTGCACGTGGTATGGCAGGACGATATGCCGGGCAAAGTGGGGAAGATGCCCGTGTTTGAGCTTTGCAACCTGGTGCCCAAACTGCTTTTGCAACACTACGAAGAATGGATGCAAAGCCAGTCGTACATTCCCTGCGGAAGAGGTGCAGGAGAAGTGGATGAAATAATATGGATAAGCTGGAAGGAAAGACTGGTGATTGAACGTTTGCAGCGAAAGGCAAGCATCATCTTTGCTTACTTGCTCGAAAACAGGCATCATTGGGATGAGACCTGCTGGTGGCTGCTGGCAAGAAACTTTGGAATTGTGGTGAATACCGATGCCTTTGAGTCCATTGCGCGTAGTCTGCCGTTAAGTCTGCTGGCCAGGCATAAGAACCAGGTCATACAACTGGAAGCCTTGCTGATGGGGCAGGCTGGGCTGTTGAATGAGAAATTCGTGGCCCATTACCCGATCATGCTGCAGAAAGAATACCGTTTTCTCCAGAAAAAATATAATCTGCAGCCGATATGCGAGCGCGTGCATTTTTTGCGCATGCGGCCTTCAGCATTTCCGACGATCAGGCTGGCCCAACTGGCCATGCTGATTCACAGTTCAGCGCATTTGTTTTCCGTAATTCGTGAGACGGAGTCTATGGAGACCCTGCGGCAACTGTTTTCGGTTACCGCTAATGATTTCTGGCACTATCATTATAATTTTTCAGAAAGCGCCGGTTTCAAACCCAAGAAGCTGGGCGAAACAATGGTTGACAACGTGATCATCAATACCGTGGTGCCACTCTTGTTTGCATACGGACGTTTGCATAAAGAAGACCAATACACCGAACGGGCGTTACAATGGCTGCGGGAACTTGCGTCGGAGAAAAACACCATCACCTTTGGTTTTAGCCAGTTATGCATCGCCAATAAAAATGCTTTCGACTCACAGGCATTGAAAGAATTGAAGACAAACTATTGCGACGAACGACGATGCCTGGATTGTGCCGTGGGAAATGCTTTGCTGAAGAATTCTGCGAAACACAGCGTAGGTAATTCTTAGAAACAAGGCCTATTGGACAGCTTCATAGAAGCCGTGCATTCGTCTCCAGCGGCAAGATCTGAAGTTCGTGCCTTAACGTGACAAACGACAACCGCGATGGCACAATTTTTATGCGCATAATCACTACAGTTTCGCTACCAAAAAAATAATTGTATGGGCACTTCCCAACCGGCGCAGAAATCGGGCCGTATTCAGGGTCCTGTGGGCGCAATTTACATCGACAACAACAACAGCGATATACAGGAAGGCATACCCGTTCTATTTCTGCATTCGTTTGGCGGCAGCATTGAGCATTGGCAACAGCAACTGGAATACGTACGCCAGCACAGGCAGGCGGCGGCATTTGATTTTCGCGGACACGGGCAATCGGAAGCGAGCGATAATGCCAGCTATTCTGTGGAAGCATTGGTAAAAGATGTGGAAGCCGTGATGGACGAACTGGGATGGCAGCGCGTGGTATTGGTAGGTCATAGCATGGGAGCAACCACCGCCCTGGCTTATGCCGATGCGCATCCCAACCGGGCAGCGGGGTTGATACTGGCAGGATCTCCCGGCAAATCAGATCCCGCACAGGCAAAACAAATTATGGCTGCACTGGAATCCGAACAATATCCGCACGTGATGGCCGACTATATGAAACGTATACTGACCGGCGCGCGCAGACCCACAGATGAAATAGTGATGCGTGGCGTGCAGGAGATAAGCAGGCCCGTTTCGCTGCAGATCATCAAAGGACAATTTGACTATGATCCGCTGCCGGCGATCAGCAGGATTGGCGTGCCGGTAATGATTGTTTATGCAGATGGAGAGCTCGAATTACCCAACGCATTGTCCAGGCAGGCAAAGCATATTCCTTCCAGGCATATTGAAGGAACCAGCCATTGGATGCATATGGACAAAGGAGATGAATTCAACAAAGTGTTGGATGAATTCTTATCTGCAATAAAGTAAACAGTATTGTACCGGCTGCAGTTAACCTGCCACCACTTCTTTCCAGTTAAACTTTGCATTCACTTCTATATCGGGGTGAATGCTGTAAATAACCGGGCAGGTATGCGCGGCATTCTCCAAAATTGTCTTTTGCTTTTCTGTAACAGATAAAGTATCGGGAAAATGGAAAGTTAAATTTATACCCCCAACGCGCCGCGGCTCCTGCTTCATGATCTTTTCTACCTCTATCTTCATACCGGTCAGGTCAAGCTGCATATCCCTTGCTTTTATACCCATTATGGTCATCATACAGGCTCCCAGCGATGTTGCCAGCAGGTCTGAAGGGGAGAACCGCTCACCCTTGCCTTGGTTGTCTGGCGGGGCATCGGTCTCAATTTCGGTACCGGATCTTAAATGTGTACAAACCGTTCTCAGATTTCCTTCGTAAACTACAGTAGAGGTCATTATGTATATTTTTACCTTAAATTTACGTTTAATAATTCTAAAACTTTGCCGGTGAAGAAAATCGTATTGTCAGCCCTGGTAATATTAACGGCCACCGCAGTATGGGCACAGGAAAATCCCACACCGCAGTCGCCCACTTCAAAAAAAGACAAGAGAGAGGCAAGAAGAGAACGCATCAATGCATTGCTGAAGCTTCAGGAAGAAGGAGAGATCATATTCAACAAGCAAAGCATATTCGGCATCAAACTGGCCACGGATGGTTATGGACTTTCCTATGAATGGGGAAAGTTCAAAAGTAATCGCGTTGCCACCATTTTCCAGGTAGAGCTCAACGAGAAAAAACACAAGAAAGAAAAAAGGGTTTCGTACGTGAGCCCCGGCGGTTTCAATTTCAACAGCCTGATATTTGGTAAAATGAATAATTTTTACCAGTTCAAACTGGGCATGGGTCAGCAACGCATTATTGGAGGTAAGGGTAACAAAAATGGCGTGGGCGTGATGGCTATATATGGCGGAGGCGTAAGCGCAGGTCTGTTGAAGCCTTATTATGTGGACGTAGATGATCCGAATACTGGTCAGAGATTTCGCAAGACATATCCGACCATAATAGATAGCGGCTACTATGAACAAGGCTCTTCCGGTTTCACCGTTGGCTGGGGAGAAGTAAAATTCAAACCCGGCGTACACGCGAAAGCTGCCATGCGTTTCGACTATGGCCGTTTCAACGAAACCGTTACTGCCATCGAGGTCGGTCTCAACGCCGAATACTACATGGATAAGATACCACAGATGGCATTGAATGAAGAGAAGAAATTTTTCTTTAACGCATATATCTCGCTGCTGCTTGGCAGGCGAAAGTAAGATCACGCACCTGTGCCATCCTGCATCCTCGCTCAACCCCCAATTATGTTAATCCCCAAATCCGTGTTACATTTGTGCTTCTGAACCATTGTGATGACAGGCTGTTTAATGATATGTTATGCAGGAATTACCCGTTATTAATAAGACTGATGACCTTAATGCGCGTCCCAAAAAGCCTGACTGGCTGCGCGTTAAGTTGCCCATAGGAGAGAGTTATAAGCATGTTCGCGGACTGGTAGATACACATAAACTGCACACCATTTGCGAAAGCGGCAATTGCCCGAATATGGGCGAGTGCTGGGGTGCAGGCACCGCTACCTTTATGATACTGGGTAACGTGTGTACCCGCAGCTGCGGCTTTTGCGCCGTGGCCACTGGCCGTCCTGATCCGGTAGACTGGGACGAGCCGCAACGCGTGGCAGAAGCCATCCACCTGATGAAAGTGAAACACGCAGTGATCACTTCGGTTGACCGTGATGAACTTAAGGATGGCGGCAGCACTATCTGGTACAATACCATCAGGGCGGTAAAAGCCTTGAATCCCGATACTACGCTCGAAACACTGATTCCTGACTTTAAAGGCAAGAAAGAAGATATACAACGCATCATTGATGCTGCCCCCGAAGTGGTTTCACACAATATTGAGACAGTAGAGCGCCTTACGCGCCAAGTGCGCATACAGGCAAAATACCGTCGCAGTATGGAAGTGCTGAAAATACTGAAAGAAGGCGGCATGCGCACCAAGAGCGGCATCATGCTGGGCCTTGGTGAAACAAAAGAAGAAGTGCTGCAGACCATGCAGGATCTTCGCAACAGCGGCGTTGATGTAATTACTTTGGGCCAATACTTACAACCCACCAAACGCCACCTTGCCGTGATACGCTTTGTTCACCCCGACGAATTTGCCGAATACCGCGACGCCGGTTATGAAATGGGATTCGACTATGTGGAAAGCGGCCCGCTGGTACGCTCATCATACCACAGCGACCGCCACGTGATTCCCGGCTATGGGAGAGAAGCGTGGTTAAAAGAAAAAGCCGTATGAAGATTGAAGAAGGAACAGGGAAGGTTGAAATAAGAATGTTGAAGGGAAGCTTATTTCAAATTTCCTTTATTGTCTTTTTCTGTTTTACAGGTTTGCTTGTCCCGCTTTCTTCTGAAGCGCAATTAAAATGGACGCGCGTTGATTCTGGATATGGAGAACTTCCTCCATCTATTCAACTGTACAGAACGGAAGACACTTTGAACGGTCATCCATTTGTGGCGATGTATGCTTCGGTAAACCTTAAGGACCGGAAACTGGAGCTCACTACACAAGTTGGCAAAGGTAAACGCTACACCCCACAGCAATATTACTTCATGGAGAACGAGCCGCTGATAGTGGTGAACTGCACTTTCTTTTCTTTTGCTACCAACCAGAACCTGAATGTGGTGATGAAAGATGGGCAGATGCTGGCCTATAATGTGCCCGCCCTGAAGAGTAAGAACAGCGATTCGTTTTATTATCCTACGCGCAGCGCGATTGGTTTTACGAGGAACAAACGTCCCGACGTGGCCTGGCTGTTTACCGACACAGCTCAGCAGTGGCCTTATGCTTTCCAGGAGCGGCCCATTGTGGCGCGCGGTACTAATCCCGATCCTTCGTTTAACGATCTGCGCACGATTGATTTCTGGCGCTGGTGGAAGAAACACACTGCCGTTGGCGGCGGACCAGTGCTGGTGAAAGACGGCGCTGTTTTCATCACCAATAAAGAAGAGCAGATGTTTGTGAATGGCGAAAACGACCGCCATCCGCGTACGGCTATGGGTTATACCGCCGATCGCAAACTGATTATTCTCGTTGTCCAGGGCAGAATGCCCGGTGTTGCCGAAGGCGCCACGCTGCAGGAAGAAGCCCAGATATTGGCTGATCTCGGTTGCGTGGAAGCGCTTAACCTCGATGGTGGTGGCAGCACCTGCATGTTGGTGAATGGCCACGAAACCATCAAACCTTCAGATAAAGAAGGGCAGCGGCCCGTTCCCGCCGTTTTTATTGTAAGGGCGAAAAAGAAAAAGAAATAGTTATTGCTCCCAGGCCAATGCGCTGGCGCCCAGTATCGCCGCATCAGCCTCTTTCAGATGACTCACCAGTATTTTCACTTTATTCTGGAAAACCTTGATCAGGTTGGCCTCCATATGCTCGCGCGTAGGCTTGAGAATCAGTTCGCCGGCCTTGGTCAATCCGCCAAACAATATGATGGCTTCGGGTGAGGAGAACATCACAAAGTTGGCGAGCGCCAGTCCCAGGATTTTTCCCGTAAAATCATATACCTCTTTAGCAATTTCATCGCCCTCGATGGCGCATTCATATACGATGCGCGAGTTGATTTCTTCGGGTTTGTAGTTGCGCAGAAGACTTTTTGCGTTCGGGTCTCTTTCCAGGAACTCAAGTGCTGTGGCTGTCACGCCAGTGGCTGATGCATAAGCTTCCAGTGAGCCGCGCAGCCCTGTGCCTTTATGCATGCGGCCGCCGGGAATGATGGTGGTATGACCTAATTCGCCGGCAAAGCCATCGTGACCGTAAATAAGATGACCATTCGCTACAATACCACTGCCTACGCCGGTACCCAGCGTGATCATGATAAAATCTTTCATGCCCTGGGCGGCGCCATACATCATTTCACCAATAGCTGCTGCATTGGCATCATTGGTAAGGGTGACGGGCAGTTTGAATTTTCCTTCCAGCAGGTTGGCCATTGGGATAATGCCACGCCAGGGAAGATTAGGCGCATACTCGATGGTGCCTGTGTAGTAGTTGCCGTTGGGCGCACCGCAACCTATGCCTTTGATGCGGCCGATGCCGCCCGCCTTTTGAATTAAGGGATATAAATTGTCGTAGAGATCGTCGATGAAAGTCTCCACTTTTTCATGCTTGCGAGTGGAAATTTCGCTGCTAAACAAAACATTTCCTACACGGTCAACAATGCCAAATTTGGTACCTGTGCCGCCAATATCAATGCCTATCGCTAGTGCTTCCATGAATGTGTTGACTGTTGCTTTTTTATTCAGAACCTGTTTTAAAAATTATTAATGTCCTGCAGCTATCTGCTGGTCGAAATCAATACCCTGCTTTCTCAAAATGCCCTTTACTGCCCATGCATAAAAGGCCAGGTAGGCAAAACAAAGAACAGGGATGAAATATGACTGGTGTATACCGATTATATCAGCCAGTTTGCCCTGTATGGGTGGAATCACTGCACCACCCAGGATCATCATTACCAGGAAGGCCGAACCTTGTGTGGTGTACTGGCCCAGACCTGCAATGGCGAGGGCAAAGATACAGGGCCACATAATAGAACAGAATAAACCGCCGCTCATAAATGCGTAAGTAGCTACTGTACCAGAGGTCAGGAGACCCAGTATCATAGCTGCCATTCCCAGCACGCTGAACACCATCAGCATCAGGGCAGGTTTTTCCTGGGAAATAAAGAAACCAAGTATCAGCACCACAACGCAAATGATATATCCATATAAGCCGGAGATGTCATTTTTTGCCAGCGCATTTACGCCAAGTGTTATACCAAACGCCACCAGGGGCACGATGGCAATCAGGAAATTCTTCATCGACTTAGTGGGATTGAACACCGGGATAGCACCGGCCCAGCGACCCACCATTAAGCTTCCCCAATACAACGATATATAGGGCGCCGACCTGGCAGTTGTGATGGCGCCGAATTCATCCTGCTTTAATAATTCAGGCAGGTTGCTGGCGATGGCTACTTCCACACCCACATAAGTAAATATGCCCAGCATGCCCAGCACCAATTGCGGATAGCGCATTGCACCCCAGCCGGATGGATTGCGCTTAGCGCTTTGATTACTGAACAACAAACCAAACACAATCACCACCAGTGCGCCCAGCAGCCAGTACATTCTTTCCCTTTCCAATGGTTTTTTCAATGCATCCAGTTCTGATTCTTTGGCGCTGAGCTCAGTCGATAATCCGGCAGGAGCATCGCCTTTCTCCACCTGCGCACTCAAAGCACCAATTTCATTCTGCAATTGCTCCACGCGTTTTCCTTCTTCAGTTCGGTAACTATTGAATACAGGAGTGAAGAATGCTATGAGAAGAATAGTAATAACTACCAGCGCCCAGGTGGCCTTATTGGATCTTTCAACAGAGGCATCGCTTTTTCCGCTGGGTAATTTCTTTGAAAACATGAACAGCAGGGCCGCCACCAAAAACAGCGCACCGGCCGCCATGTACAGGTAATTTACTTTATCGAGGTTCAGGTGTTTGATCTCCTCGTCGGTCACGGCGGTAGAACCCAACAAGGCAAGTGCCACCACTATGGGACCAATCATGGTGCCAAATGAATTCACGCCGCCACCCAGGTTTACGCGGTGCGAGCCAGTGGCCGGGTCGCCCAGCGAAATAGCAAATGGCTGCGCGCCCGTTTGCTGCAGCGAAAAACCGAGTGCTACGATGAACAACGCAGTAAGCATAGACGCGAAACCGCCGTAGTTAACGGCCAGGATCATACCTGCCGCGCCCACCACCGACAATAACAACCCGTAGATGATTCCTTTTTTGTAGCCCCACTGTGCCATCAAATCCCGGCCGCGCGATACGCTGACCAGGTATAATATCAGCGCACCAATATAATAGGCAAGGTAAAAGGCAAAGTCAACCAACTGGGATTGAAACTGGTCGAGGTTAAAATAGTGTTTACAGAACGGAATGAAAATACTGTTGGAAGCTGCAATGAAACCCCAGAAAAAAAATACAGTTACTAAAGTGCTGAGGGCTCCACCATAGTTGATTTTTTCGTGGACATCAAGGACGTCCTGCTTGGGTTCACTCATTTATAGCAGTTTTTGAATCGGGGCTCAAAGTAACAAGAAATTCGTCAACTAAAAATTTTTTCGCCTGTAGTAAGTTCATTTCCAAAACATTCATATATTGAAAGCGTGGAAATGACAACTTCCTTCACCCACTAACTGATTCCCAAGAATGGAAATTCTACATGTAAGCGCGGAATGTTATCCTGTAGCCAAAGCCGGAGGACTGGGCGACGTGGTGGGAGCCCTGCCCAAATATCTTAATGACCTGGGTCACCAGGCCAGGGTGGTAATGCCCATGTACCGCACCAAATTTCTCTACGCCAACGAATGGGACGTGGTGCATAAAGGTTATACCAATATGGGCAACTGGTGGTTTGAGTTTACTGTTATCAGGGAAAAAACAAATAAGCTCGGCTTTGAATTATACCTGGTAGATATCAACGGATTGCTCGACCGTGAAAAAGTGTATGGCTATGACGACGACAGCGAAAGGTTCACGGCTTTCCAGATTGCTACGCTGGACTGGATAAGTTCATGGGAGAAAAAACCCGATGTAATACATGTGCACGATCATCACACGGCGCTGATACCTTTCATGGTGAAGCACTGCTACAAATACTCCGTGATCTCAAACGTACCCACCGTACTCACCATTCACAACGCACAATACCAGGGCTGGATGGGCTGGAACAAAAGCACCTACCTGCCGCCATGGGATATGTGGAAATGGGGCATGCTCGACTGGAACAACAACATCAACCCGCTGGCCAGTGGTATCAAGTGTGCCGATAAGGTGACGACAGTGAGCCCGAATTATCTGGAAGAACTGAAATGGATGAGCAACGGGCTCGAAGCGCTCTTTGAATACGAAAAAGGAAAATGCGTTGGCATACTCAACGGCATTGACGTGCATGTATGGGATCCTGAAAAGGACAGCTATATCGAAAACCGGTATGGTCTAAACGATGTGGAAGCCGGCAAGGCAAAAAATAAGATGCTGCTCTGCGACCGCTTTCAACTTGATTTTGATAAACCGCTGATTGGTTTTATCGGCAGACTGGTAGGCGAGAAGGGCGCCGATATCCTGCCGCAGGTGATCGGCGAATCGTTTTACTACATCGGCCGCCGCATGAACTTCTTAATTCTGGGTAGCGGTTTCCCCGAAGTAGAAGCAGCACTTTCTTCATTGAAGTCGCTGGCGCAATATGACTACAACGTCTATATTGGCTACAACGAAGCGCTGAGTCACCTGATGTATGCAGGCATGGATTTTTTGTTGATGCCTTCGCGCGTTGAGCCCTGTGGCCTCAACCAGATGTACTCGATGCGATATGGAACCGTTCCCATGGTGCGACGCACGGGTGGATTGAAAGATACCGTGATCGATTTCGGTGATAAAGGCGGTTATGGAATTACTTATGAGCATTGCACCGCCGGCGATGTGAATCATGGCGTGTGGCGCGCGGTGGAGTTGTATCACGACAAAGAAAAAATGCGGCAGATCCGCAACCAGATGATGCAACTCGATTTCAGCTGGGAAACCAGCGTGAAGCACTACATAGAAGTATATGAGAGCGTGAAGAAATGATACCTTTTAATATCAAAAACGTAACGATATGAGTAAAGAAGTGATTGCTGTCATACTGGGTGGCGGCGCAGGAACCAGGTTGTATCCCCTAACCGCCAGCCGTTCGAAACCGGCTGTGCCGATTGCCGGAAAATATCGCCTCGTGGATATTCCTATCTCCAATTGTATCAACTCGGGCATTAATCGCATGTTTGTGTTGACCCAGTTCAACTCGGCATCGCTCAACAAGCATATCAAGAACACTTATCACTTCAGCATATTCAGCAGCGCCTTCGTGGATATACTTGCCGCCGAACAAACACCCGACAACCCCTCATGGTACCAGGGCACGGCCGACGCAGTACGTAAATCGTTGCGTCACCTCAGTCAACACGATTTCGAATACGTACTCATATTATCCGGCGACCAGCTTTACCAGATGGATTTCCAGGAAATGCTGCAGCATCATAAAGAATCCGGGGCCGATATCACGGTGGCTACCATACCTGTGCAACAGCGTGAAGCCTCCGACTTTGGAATTTTAAAGGTTGATGAAAACAATATGATCACGGCTTTCATTGAAAAACCCAAACAGGAACTACTGCCCGAATGGGTGAGCGATACTGGTCCTGAAATGCAAAAACAAGGCAGGAACTGGCTGGGTTCGATGGGCATTTATATCTTCAACCGCAAATTGATGTTTGACCAGTTGCTGGATGAACACAAAGAAGCGAAGGATTATGGAAAGGAGATTTTACCCAAATCCATCGGTGTTCACAAAATAATGAGCTACCAGTACACAGGCTACTGGACAGATATCGGAAACATCTATTCTTTTTTTGAAGCCAACCTTGCGCTCACCGAAGAAATTCCGCCCTTCAACTTGTTTGATAATTCAAAAGCCATTTATACCCGCGCCCGCATGTTGCCGCCCGCCAAGATCAGCGGCACTACGCTTGAGCGCACAATCATTGCCGAAGGCAGCATTATAAATGCCAGCCGCATCGAGACCAGCGTTATAGGCATCCGCAGTCGCGTTGGTCATGGTACCACATTGGTAAACTGCGTTGTAATGGGGGCCGATTATTTCGAGACCATCGAAGAAATGAACCACTCGCTGGCGCGCGGTCTTCCCAAGCTCGGCATCGGCGAACGCTGCTACATACGCAATGCCATCATCGACAAAAACTGCCGCATCGGCAACGACGTGCGCATCAACGGCACCGCCCACCTCGAAAACACCGACCATTCGCTGTATACCATCAAAGACGGCATAGTAGTGGTGAAGAAGGGTAGCATACTACCGGATGGGTTTGTGATATAGAAGACTGAACAGAGAACAGGAAGATGGAACAAGGAAGGTTGAAGGTTAAACACCTCTTATTGCCCATTCAAATTTCCTTGTTCCTTCTTCAATCTTCATTATATTGTGTACCAAACACACAACACCTACAACCAACACCCCCATGGAACCAGCTCCGCTCGTATTGGAAACGGATGCCGCGCTGCAGGCGAAGCCCCGTTATAATTTCTGGCAGATATGGAATATGTGCTTTGGGTTTTTCGGGATCCAGTTTGGCTGGTCGCTGCAGATGAACAATATGAGCGTGATCTATGAATACCTGGGTGCATCGCCCGAGCAGATTCCCGGCTTGTGGCTGGCCGCGCCTATGACGGGGTTGGTGGTGCAACCCATTGTGGGTTACCTGAGCGACCGTACCTGGCACCCGCGCTGGGGCAGAAGAAGACCTTACTTCCTGGTGGGCGCCATTCTCAGTTCCCTCGCCTTATTTGTGATGCCCAACTCCCCGGCTGTCTGGATTGCCGCGGGCACTCTCTGGATATTGGACTCTTCCATCAACGTCAGCATGGAACCATTCAGGGCTTTTGTAGCCGATAACCTGAATGAAAAGCAGCGCCCCTTCGGATTTGCAATGCAGAGCATGTTCATTGGTGCCGCTTCATTCATTGCCGGCTTCTTACCCAACCTACTGGTGCGCATACCCGCCCTCGGAATTTCCCGGGAAAAAGTGGAAGGGCGAATTCCGGAAAATATCATGTGGTCGTTTTATATCGGTGGTGTCATGTTTTTATTCGCAGTACTGTACACCGTCTTTCGCAGCCGTGAATATCCGCCCACCGATCCTGACTGGAAGCAGAAACTGAATGCGCAACATGGTACCGGTGTAAGCGGGGCTATAAAAGAAATTGGTTCGAGCATTGCCAACATGCCGTCGCAAATGAAGCGGCTGGCGGCGGTACAGTTTCTTACCTGGCCCGGACTTTTCCTGATGTGGTTTTATTATACGCCCGGTGTGGCAAGAGATATTTTTGGCGGCGACCCGCAAACTTCGAATGATATTTATATACGCGGGGTAGAGCATGCCAATATCACTTCTTCTATTTTAAATCTCGTCACCTTCGTGTTTTCGCTTACCCTGGCATTCTGGGTAGCCAAGGTGGGAAAGAAAATGACGCATACTTTCTGCCTGCTCATTGGTGGCTTGGGACTGATAAGCGTAAATTATATCACCGATCCCAACATGCTGTATGTAAGTATGAGCATGGTGGGCATTGCTTGGGCTTCTATATTATCAATGCCTTATTCTATGCTGGCAGGACATCTGCCTGCTCATAAGATGGGAATCTATATGGGCATTTTCAACTTCTTTATTGTTTTGCCTGAAATCATTGCCTCGCTGTTTTTCGGGAAATTTATGGAGAGCGTACTGCATAATGATCGCCTGTTGGCCGTACAAATCGGCGGTGGCCTGCTGATCGCAGCGGGGGTGTTTTGTGCATTGATCGTAAAAGAACAATCTCATGAGGAACTTGTTTAAAGCCTGCTTTGTTGCTTTTATTGTTTTCTGTTGCTGCGCGCTGACTGCCATTTGCCAGACTAACGTAAAGATATATCCGACGCATTGGTGGGCGGGCATGAAAAATCCCAAACTGCAGTTGCTGATCTATGGTACCAATGTGGGCAGGGGCGTATCGGGTGTAACAGTCGACTACCCCGGTGTGGAAGTGGTAGGTAACCGTGTGTTTGAAAATCCTAATTATCTCGCAGTTGACCTCGTGATTCATGGCAGGGCTATGCCGGGTAAAATGACTTTGGAACTGGAGGGCAATGCGCCCGTGAAAAGACTGACTTACGAACTGAAAGCCCGCAGCCAGGATAACGGCCGCACAAGAATTCGCGGCGTAACCAGCGATGACCTTATTTACCTCCTTATGCCCGACCGTTTCTGTAATGGCGACCCTTCAAACGATCGCGTGCCAGGTATGAAAGATCAAAGTCTTGACAGAACAAATATGTGGGCGCGTCATGGAGGCGACCTGAAAGGTATTGAAGACAAACTCGATTACCTGGAATCGCTGGGCGTAACGGCCGTTTGGCTGAACCCGGTCATCGTCAACGACATGCCCGAGCGCACCGAGCATGGCTATGCGTTTACCGATCACTATACCGTTGACCCGCGCCTCGGCGGCAATGCCGCGTATAAATCGCTGGCCAATGCATTGCACCGCAGGGGAATGAAACTGATCCAGGACGCCGTGTACAACCATGTGGGCACAGAACATTTCCTGTTTAAAGATCTGCCCGACAGCACCTGGTTTCATTTCTGGCCCAGGTTTACGCAGACCACTTACAAAGACCAGGTATTGATGGATCCCTATGCATCAGAAGCAGATAAAAAGCGAATGAGCGATGGCTGGTTTGTAAGCGCCATGCCCGACGTGAACCAGAAAAATCCATACTTCGCCAATTTCCTGATACAACATGCCATCTGGTGCACAGAAGAATATGGTGTTGATGGCTGGCGCATTGATACGTATGCGTACAACGATCTGGAATTTATGAACCGCTGCAACCAGGCTCTGCTGGAACAATATCCCCAACTGCATTTGTTTGGCGAGACCTGGGTGCATGGAATTCCCAACCAGAGTTTTTTTGTAAGAAACAATTACAATATTCCATTCAAGAGCAATCTTCCGGGTGTGACAGATTTCCAGCTTAATTTGTATGGAATTGTTCCCGCCCTCACGCAGCCTTTTGGTTGGACCGAAGGATTGAACCGACTGTATCTTACCGCCACCAACGATTTCGTGTATGAGGACCCGATGAAGAACGTAATCTTTCTCGATAATCACGATATGAGCCGGTTTTTCTCGGTGGTGGGAGAGGATGTGCAGAAAATGAAAATGGGCCTGGCCTGGCTATTGACTTTCCGGGGAATTCCGCAATTGTACTATGGCACAGAAATATTGATGAAAAATTTTGCTGATCCTGATGGATTAGTGCGCTCAGATTTCCCGGGTGGCTGGCCGGGCGACAGCGCGAATAAATTCACACCGCAGGGTCGCACTGCCGTTGAAAATGACGTTTGGGAATACACGCAAAAGCTTGCGCAGTTCCGCAAGGCTTCTACGGCTATCAGGCGGGGCAAAATGATGCAGTTTGTGCCCGAAGATGGAATTTTCGTGTACTTCCGCTACGACGACCGGCAAACCGTAATGGTAGTGATGAACCAGAACGATGATGAAAAGGAATTTTCACTAGAAAGATTTGGCGAGCGATTAAGAGGGTTTACTCGCACCAGGAATGTGATCGACCGAAGAATAGAACCGATATTGAGATCAATGAAAGTGCCGGGCAAGACGGCGTGGGTGCTGGAACTGGTGCGGTAGGCCTGCGGGTATATCTTTCAATACAAATTTGCCGTCTTTATCACTGCGCGTGAACTTCACCAGCGTGGAATCCTCATACTTCAATAAGGCAACAACAGATTGTGCAAGGTTTGTTTTTTCCGCCATGTCAATTACAGTACCTTTAATGGTAACGTTTTGTGAGAAGTTTAAATGGACGAGGCAAAAAATTAGCACGAAAAATGCAGTCAGTTGTTTCATGGCGATTCAGGATGGATCAAATCCGTTAACTTGATTCGAAAAAAACTGTGATTTCCGTGCCTTTCCGGGAAGTGATAACGAATATCTGAAAAGGATTTGAAAAAAGAAAATCGTTTATCCTTATTTTAAAGTTAAACGGAAGCGCATATAACGAAACATGAAATACGAAGAGATCCACTTTGTTGACAGCACCAGGCCGGTTTGGAATTATTCGTTGCTGACACCGGAAGAAATCCAGCATTTCCAGCAAGGCACGCATTACAGCCTGTACAAAGTCTTTGGCGCGCACCACATCGAGGTGTTGGGCAAATGGGGTTATTACTTCGCAGTATGGGCGCCCAATGCCACCTGGGTTTCAGTGATAGGCAATTTTAATGACTGGAATACCCAGTCGCACCCATTGTACGTGCGGCTCGACAATTCAGGGATCTGGGAAGGATTCATCCCCAGGCTGGGCAAGGGCGAGGTATATAAGTTCCATATTCACGGGTATAATGGAAGAAAGCTCGATAAGGGTGATCCTTTTGCTTTATTCTGGGAAAAGCGCCCGAAGACAGCCTCGATCACCTGGCAGCTCGACTATGAATGGGGGGATGAAGAATGGATGCGTACCCGAAAAGAACATAATTCGCTGGAATCACCCTGGAGCGTGTACGAAGTACACCTGGCCAGTTGGATGCGTCCTAATAAATTTGATGAAGAGACCTATAACAGTTACGATTTCCTGCGCGAGAGACTGGTGCCGTATGTCAAGGAAATGGGGTATACCCATGTGGAATTCCTGCCCGTGATGGAGCATCCTTTCGACGGAAGCTGGGGATACCAGGGCACAGGCTATTTTGCGCCTACCTCACGTTTTGGCGATCCGCAGGGCTTCATGGCGCTGATAGATGCTTTTCACCAGGCGGGCATCGGCGTTATTCTCGACTGGGTACCTTCGCATTTTCCCTACGACGCACACGGACTCTTCATGTTTGATGGCACGCATACGTATGAATATGCGGATATGCGTAAAGGCTTTCACCCAGACTGGAACAGTTATGTCTTCAATTACCGCCGCGGCGAGGTCAAATCATTCCTGATCAGCAGTGCGCGTTTCTGGTTCGAAAAATATCATATTGACGCCATTCGCGTGGATGCAGTGAGCTCGATGCTGAAGCTAAACTATTCGCGCCAGCACGGGCAATGGGAACCCAATGAATACGGCGGTGATGGCAATTTAGAAGCCATCAGTTTCATCCGCGATCTGAACGAGACGATCTATCGCGATTTCCCCGATGTGCAGACCATTGCCGAAGAGGCTACCGACTGGCCGGGCGTGTCGCGACCCACATTCCAGGGCGGTTTGGGTTTTGGTATGAAATGGATGATGGGGTGGATGCACGATACGCTGGATTATTTCAAAATGGATCCCATCTATCGCAAGCACTACCAGAACAAGCTTTCGTTTAGTATGATGTACTACTACGACGAAAACTTTATGCTGCCGCTCAGTCACGACGAGGTAGTGCACGGTAAAAGTCCTATGTTGTACAAAATGCCCGGCGACGAATGGCAGAAGTTCGCTAACCTGCGAACGCTTTACACTTACATGTTTACCCATCCCGGAGGCAAATTGCTGTTTATGGGCAATGAATTTGGCGCCACCAGCGAATGGAACTATAAAAGCGAATTGCAGTGGGAATTGTTGCAATATGATTCACACCGTTTATTACGCGATTGTGTACGCGATCTGAACTTTCTCTTGCGCAACGAGCCCGCCATGTACGAAAACCAGTTCAATATTTATGGATTTGAGTGGGTTGATCTGAACCATCGCGAAGAGACGGTTGTTGTTTACAGGCGCAAGGGTAAGGATCCTGCCAATGACCTGCTGATAGCGTTAAATTTAACACCAGTGGTGCGACATCATTGGAAAATTGTGACCTATGGAAAATCTGAGTGGAAGGAAATATTTAACAGTGATGACAAAAAATACTGGGGCACCGGCGATGTATATAACCCGGAAATTATAACAACTCTTGTGGATAAAAACGAGGACCTTTACGAAATAAATGTTCATTTGCCACCGTTGGGAGCTATAATCCTGAAATAGTGAACCTGAATTTGAAGAATATGAAAAACCTGTTTACGTTACTCTTTTGCTTGCAAATTTCCGCACTGGCGCTGGCGCAGCAATCTGACAGCGCTGCTTACTACCAGCAAAAAGGTCTCGAAGAAAAACAGGCCCGCCGTTTCCGGGAAGCTGAAAAACACTTTGAAAAGGCCTATTCCCTGGCGCCTTCCAACAGCGATCTTCTGGTAGAATGGGGTTTTGCCTTATTGGAGCAGCGCCGCTACCGCGAAGCACTCGACAAATTTGCGCGTGCCGAACAGGCCGGCAATAAGCGGCCCGAAGTAATTGAAAATCTCGCCACACTTTCTTTGAACATGCGCCAATGGCAGGATGCCATCAAATACTCGCAAAAGATGCAGCAGGCCAGGATCGGTAAGGGCGCCAATTTCAATATTGCGAAAGCTTATTATGAACTCGAGAACTATGGTGAGTCGATAAAATATTGCGAGCTCGCTTTTAAAGACGAACCCGATCGTGCTGAAATTCCTTATATCGCCGCCCGCTGCTTTATTGAAATGAGCAACTATAAACGCGCGGCAGGTTGTTATGAGCAGGCCATCGAGCGCGATTCCACCAAAGCCAACTGGATGTACGAGGCCGGTCTTACTTACTATGCAGTGCCCGATGACAAGAAAGCTATCTACTGGTTCGAACGTGCCGCAGCGGCAGGCTACAAACGCACCAACGACTATATCGAAAATCTCGGCAATGCCTACCTGAACATCGGCAATTATGAAAAAGGTGCCGAGCTGCTGAAAGAAGTACTCCAGCGCAAGCCACAAGACCAGGAAATTCTCTACAATCTTGGAGATGCTTACTATCGCGGGGGAAAGTATCAGCAAGCCATCGACTACTTCGACCAGGTGCTCGCCAACGACAAGCAAAGTGCCAACGCCCTCTACATGATTGGCATGTGTTACCAAAAAAAGGGTGAAAAAGAAAAAGGTCAGCAGCTCTGCGACCGCGCCATCCAGATGGATCCTTCGCTGAAAAATCTGAAGCAAGAGCGAAAAATGCCAGGGGGATTGTAATGGTGCAGGGTGCAGGTTCTTTTTGAAGATATTTCTACATACGCTCCGGAACTCTTATTCCCAGTATTGACATCGCTGATTTGATAATATTCGCTGTCATCTGGCAAAGCTCGAGACGCAACTCTTTTTTCTCCGGTGATTCGGCGTTGAGTACGCGTAGCTCTGTGACGAAAGAGTTGAATGTTTGAGCCAGTTTGAAAGCGTAGCCGGCAATTACTGAGGGATTCATTTCCTCGAGCGCCTGCCCGATGATGGTCGGATATTTTTCTAATTCTACCACCAGGTCTCTTTCGAGGGGAAGCAGGTTGGTGGTAAAGGATTGTCCGCCCGGTTTTTCCTTACGTAATATGGAACTTGCGCGGGCAAAAGTATATTGAATAAAGGGCCCGGTAAATCCATGAAATTCGATGGATTCTTCGGGATTGAAGACCATGCGCTTTTTGGGATCCACGCGAAGCAGGAAGAATTTGAGCGCACCGAGAGCCAGCGTATCGTAGAGTTCTTTAAGCCCCTGCTCGTCGAAATCTTTTACCTTGCCTAATTCTTCTGTTTTCTGCTGCGCCACTTTCACCATTTCATCGATCAGGTCGTCGGCATCAACTACGGTGCCTTCGCGGGTCTTCATACGGCCAGTGGGCAGTTCCACCATGCCGTAACTGAGGTGATAAATGCCATCGGCGGAGGGAAGCCCCAGTTTCTGGCAAATGAGTTTTAGAACTTTGAAGTGATAGTTTTGTTCATCGCCTACCACATATATGCTCTGCTCCGAAGGAAGTTCTTTTTGCTTTAACTCTGCCAGCCCAATATCCTGCGTAATGTAAACCGCAGTACCGTCGCGGCGCTGAACAATTTTTTCATCCAGTCCTTCAGCGGTAAGATCGATCCACACGCTGCCATCTTCCTTTTGAAAGAACACTTTTTTCTCCAAACCTTCGCGCACCATTTCTTTGCCGAGCAGGTAGGTATCGCTCTCGTAGTATATCTTGTCGAAATCGCTGCCGATGCGTTTGTATGTTTCGTCGAAGCCTTTATATACCCAGTTGTTCATCATGCGCCACAGGTCAACCACTTCTTTGTTACCCGCTTCCCAGTCAACCAGCATTTGTTGCGCGGCTTTCATAATCGGCGCTTCTTTTTCGGCTTCTTCTTTCGACAAACCTTTCGCCATCAGTTCTTCCACCTGCTTCTTGTGCTCAACGCCAAATTTTACGTAGTAGTCGCCCACCAGGTGATCGCCTTTGATTCCCGTACTTTCGGGTGTGGCGCCGTTGGCAAACATTTTCCAGGCAAGCATGCTCTTGCAGATATGAATGCCGCGGTCGTTGGCAATGCAGGTTTTTACCACGTCAAAACCATTGGCCTGGTAAATAGCAGCAATGCTCCATCCCAGGAAATTATTGCGCAGGTGACCCAGGTGTAAAGGTTTGTTGGTGTTAGGAGAAGAATATTCCACCATCACGCGGCGGCCATTCGAAGGCTTGCGGCCAAATGATGGATTGTTGTATGATTGGTGTAAGAAATTAGTCCAATAGCTTTCGGCAACAGAGAGATTCAGAAAGCCCTTGATCACGTTGAAGCTGCCAATGAGATTTGGATATGCCGCCAATAGTTTTTCACCCAGTTCCTTGCCCAGCACATCGGGTGATTTTTTCAATGTCTTCACCAATGCAAAAAGTACAACCGTATAGTCACCTTCAAATTCGGGTTTGGTTTCATTGATGCTGACGTTGGCGGGTTCAATTTCAAGCCCGTACAATTCCTTGATCTGGATACTGACTGCTGATTGTATATCAGAAACTACTGCCATGCTTCGTTATTGAGGTTGCAAATCTACGCCAAGCAGGATAAAAGAGAAAAAAGAGGCTAAAAGAGTATAGCCCCGGGGTATGATTTCTTACATTAATCTATTAGCTTTGCAAGGTCGTTTGACAAGGTAAAACCGCACCTGTTGGAATGCTGAAAGACAAGATTATAGCAGCCATAGATTATTTCTACCCACCTTTTCGAAGGTTTTTTCCATTGCAGACCTTTCGTTATGCGGTTTGTGGCGGCGGCAACACTATGCTGGATATCTTCATCTACTTTATCAGCTATAATTTCATTTTAAAAAAACAGGTTGTTTATACGCCATTGATGGCGCCGCTAAACGCTATCAGTCCTCACATTGCAGCTTTCTTCATTGCGTTTGCAGTGAGTTTTCCGACCGGTTTTTACCTTAACAGGAATATCGTATTCCCTGGTTCAACATTAAGAGGGCGTATTCAATTATTCCGGTATTTCCTGTTGGTGCTGGTTTGCATAGCCCTGAACTACTTTTTCATTAAACTTTTCGTAGAACAGTTTCATATTTTTCCCACAGTGGCCAAAATGCTCACTACCGTTATTGTGATCTCCTTCAGTTTTGTAACACAAAAGTATTTTACGTTCAGAGCTTCAGAGGTAAGCAGCAAGTAATATTACAAGATGCGTGCTACTTCGAAATGCATTCCATCTTTGCGGGTAAAATGTCCGCCCCAGTAAAAACCATTTTCATTCGCAATAGGCACCAGTTCCCGCACCGATCCTTTTTGTCCAACCAATGCCGGTACAGCACCCAGCGGGTTCCAGGCCACGTTAATATCGAAGGCGGAGCCAAACGCATGATTGCTGAGGGTGGTGCGGCTGCCACGCACAAAACGCGGCGCATAAGATCCAGCCCAGGTAATTACCAGGGGCATCAGCCCGGCCTTTTCCCAGTCGCTCCACAGCTTGATCATCTGCCTGGCGGCCAGCCGGTGAAACTGTACCTTATCTGATCCCTTGATGGGCTTTAGCTGCGGAATGGAAATGGTGACGATATTTTTTCTTTGCCAGTCGTCGATGATGCGGATGTTTTCCGGGTTGTTCGGTTCCGGCGCTGATACAAAGCTGAATTTGCCAAACACTTTCTCCCGCGCAGCATTGCTCACCAATGGATTAAACCCCGGCCTGGGTGGCCAGTCAGTTCCCGATTTATCGCGGCGCGTATCAGCCGCACCGTTGAAGCCGAGTAGCATGGCCTGCCCATACGTTTTGTTGCCCACTATACCGTCGGGCTGCAGGCCGTGCAGCCGTTGAAAAGCGATGGTGGCTTCTTTGGTGCGTTCACCAAAAATGCCATCTGCAAGTCCTTTGTATAATTCCTGGCCAATGAGAAAGAATTGCCAATTGGTAACAAGCGGTCCACGGCTGTTGATACGGATAAGTTTTAATGGTTCCATAACTGAAATTTTATTGGTTAAGTATTGAGGTTAACGGGAGCGGCTATACAGGTTAAACACCGGTATATCCACAACCAATGATATGCTGATACGTGAATAAGCCTTGCTGTATTCGTTTTCGTCTAGTCGCACACGGCGAAGCACAGGACCGGCCTGGTATCCGATATTGAGCGAGATGGGCGTTCTGCCAAAACCATGACTAAAGTAAATGCCGGGCGAGATGATATCTTTCAATTGTATCGTAGGTACTTTTTCCGTGCTGTCGTTGGTAAAACGAAACGCGGTGATAGCGCCAATATCGAATAATGAGAAGAAAATGGATGATGAGCTACGGTGGTTTGAATTGAAAAATAAAACAGAATATCCTTTGCTAAGTGAAACACCGATGGGCGCAGTGATACCATAGGAATTTACTTTTCCTGATGAATCAACGCCTCTTATTCTTTCATACCCGATAAAAGGCCCCACGTAAGCGTTAACGGCCACATTAAAAATTGTTTCTCTTTTTACCCGTGAAGATCCGACAGGCAGAGCGGCAATTTCAATCGCTTTCGCTACCTCGTCAGCTGTCTTGGCGGTGGCCACATTCGCCATAAAACTGCCATATTTTGCCAGGCGGTTTTGAGCGAGCACCGATGCAGAGGCCGCTTTTTTGTTGATGGTGCCGTTTTCCTGCAATGGTTTTACGCGAACCAAATGGTAAATGCGCACGAGATCGTTGATAGCTGCCGAATAATTTTTCTTGCTGATATCGGTCAGCAAATCGGAAGTGGAATAAGCAATTTGAAAATACCGGTTGAACAGGCTGTCGAGATCAGGAATTTCAGTGTGATCTTTAATAACGGGCAGGGTAGAAGCCTGGGTACAATATTGAATCATGTCGACGGCGGCTCGCAGGTAGGTACCGTATTTTTCGAGTGCGGCAGAATCAATCTTTTCAATTTTCCTGTATTCCTCAATCATCTGGTTCAGCGCATCCGTTTTTTCGGCGAAGCGGAGAACATATCTTTTGTAAGCGCTGTATATCGCCGCCACGGAATCGTATCGTACGGCTACCTCGTCGAGCAGGGCAACAAGATTATTGTTATGAAATGCGACCGAATTGTATTTTGCCTTTGCTTCGTGGCGCAGCAGGCCCAGGTAGTATTTCAGGGAAAGTTTGTTATTTACCAGTAATCGCAAGGCACTGATCGGCACCCAATAGCGGGCATGTTCACCAATAACGGTGTCGCGGAAAGATGCGCTGAGTAATTGAAGGGTTTGAATGGCGCCACTGAAATCGAGACCGGTTTCCTGTAGGTACTCGATAGGGTAGTTAGCTAAAATATCGCCGGGGTGCGACTGGCTCTCCAGCTCACCGGCAATATAACAACTGCTGAGCAGCGCCGCCTTCAGCTCTTTTTGTCGGTTAAAAAACTCAGGATGGTTCGTGACAATGCCGGGCAAATTGCGGTGTAATGTAGTTATATCAGCCTTGAATGCTTCGCGCAGGTTGTGAATGTACCGCTCGTAGTCGTACACTTCCACATCGATGGCATCGAGCAATATAGCCGTTTGAGGAAAAACCGTGCGGATATCTTTCGTGCCGTCGATAATGGCCTTGAACCTTTCAAAAAACGCTACGCTCAGTTCCTGCTTTACGCGTTTTACTAAAAATTTTGCAAGACCGTCGGCGTATTTAGTCACGTCAAGCCCGCCGATAGAAGAAAGCAGTGCTGAAAGTCCTCCGCCCGATTGTTGAATGACAGCACCCTCAACTTCCGCCAATACTCCCTCCAAAAACTTGTTATCACTCAAAGCTGAGTCCAGTTTATCGGCACCCACATAGTATCGCAGGATCATTCTCTTCGTTCCCGGCCCGGTCCTGGTATCGGCCAGTGCGAGGGCATCGTACACCATGGAGCCGGGAACATATTCTGTTGTCCCGGCGCCTCCTTCGTTTCCACCAGCCTGTGGACGGTTATCACCCCTTGGTCTTATTCGGGATCGATTGATTTCAATATCAAAACTCTTCCCGGCACCGCCGGCAGGATTTCTGACAGTGAGACGAATATTTTTTTGCAATGTGAAATTTTTGTCGCTCAGCAGGCTGTCTTTTATTAAGAAAGTGTTGGTAGCTCCTTCCAGTATGACCGAGTCGCCTCGGCCTTCCATATTTTTCAGGACCACTATGGCGCCGGCGGGATTGGTAATATGCAGAAACCAGTTGGGCTCAGTCAAATTAATTCTTCCCTGGCTGGTAATGAATGTCTGATTGAATTGCAATCTCATTGCAGACATATCGGCAATATGAAGATGCAAAGTGTCGAGTGCCAAGGCATTGGCTTGTAGTAATAACAAAACAATGGATAAGGCGAGGCTTCTCTTTGTCATGACTTATTCTTTAGGTTAAGCGATAATCATTTCGTCATGGATACTGAATATGTGCGAAAGCCTGACTGCGTATGTAAAATGTTTGTCGCCGCTGATGATCATAGCAAGGGCGGTATTGTTCTCATCAAATATGATAGAGCCTGAATTGCCGGGGCTGCTGATGCTTTTATCGTCTTCACCCGTAATCAGGATCACGTCGCGGATCACGCGGTCTTTGTCGACATAGTTCACCGTCACCTCGGCGCAGTTAGCGAATAAGATACCTCTTCTTACCTGGCTGGTGAGGCAGTCGTAGTATTTCACTTTTATCATTTCATCTATATCCCTTCTATCGATAACGCGGGTGGTGATTTCATGGTCAATACCTAATTTCCTCTTGAGGAATTCATTGAAGTTCTCTGTCGCGCCACGATCATAGCGTGCAATACCGTAGTCAAAAGCGCCGCGTATGCCGCCGGCCCAACGTTTGGCGCAGGGATCATCATTATGATCGGCAATGATGTCGAAATGGTCGGTCTCGGAGTAATTGCGGTCGCCCTTCATCACATGCCAGCAGCTCAGGATATGAAAATCGCCGGTATCGGTTCGTTTAAGCTGGCAGCCAAGCGTGCCAAAACCATTTTTGCCTGAAATATTGCGAATAGTGCCTTCTTTACCTCCATTGCTAACGGGTACGCCGCTTACCACCACTTTGTGTTTCACAACGATGTTGTCGACGCGCAGCAGCGGATATTTCGATAACACTGCTTCGCGGGTAGCCTCGCTGTCAACATTTACCTGTATAAATTTTTCTTTTGTTTCCTTCTCTCTCGCGGCAAACACGGTTTTTACGCCGGGTATTTTCCTGATTTCGTCATGATATTTTTTCAAAGCTTCATCTACGGCATCACCCACTATACTCAAACTGCTTGCGGGTGCGGGGGAAACCTTTACCGGCGCGGCCTGGTTAATTATGCCTTCGGTATTGTTTACCTTCTTTTCTTCCGGCTTCACACCGTCGCCACGCATTGATATGAATCTTTTCAACAGATCGAACCAGAATGGCGCGCCCAGCGAGAGCATAAGAGCGGTGATAAAAAAGCCGATGAAGCGGTACTCGCGGAAGATGGCGAAGAGCACATAACCCAGTTTTTCATACCACTTATATGGCCTCCGGCCGCGAATGACAATCTTGTCGTTGTCGGATAAGTCTATTTCGTGTATGGAAACAAATCGGGCCTGGGAGCTTTGGTTGATCACTGCAAACACTTCATTCAACCTGGTGTTGTTAATTGCAATGACGAGTGAATCGCGTGATTTTTGCGCGCGGAAGAGTGCGAGCTGTTTTTTTATCGAATCAATTTCGCGGAGAAGACGAACGCTGTCTGCTCTTGCCAATAAATTAACTTCCAGCTCGCTCAATTTTTCCAGCGCCGAATCGATGCGTGCATTCTGACGAAGGAGAGATTGGTGACTTTGCCGGATATTTTGCTGCGAAGCGGTAAAGATGCTGCCCTGGTTTGTTATGGCAATAAAAGATTCGTCGCTGTTGATGATTGTTTTCTCCAATGGTTTTGTCAACGTATCGGTTCCCCATTTCAGTCCTATTACCAGGTTGGCTTCGTCCAGGTCGCGGATGATGCGTTTGTAGCCGCTGTCCAACACAGCCTTTGGCAAAGTGCTGTCGTGGTCGCTGAGGAAAGCCGCATACCGCGCAGAATCTTTTGATAGTTCGATGCCCATATTCACCAACTGGTCGCGCGCATTGTCATCGCGTGACAGTATGCGGGCGATACGCAACGTGTCAACATTGAAAATGATGGCCACGATAAGCCCGAGCCAGAACAGGATTAGTTGAACTTTTTTCTTATACCAACCCGAGGCTCGGTCCTGCGTTTCGTTGAACCAGGTCTTCAGGTTTTGTTTGAATGCGTTGATGTCGGTGCCCGCATTTTCCGCCATATCGCGCATTCGTTTCAGCGTGGCAGGCTCAATCATGTAGGTGTTGAAATCGAGGCAGAATTTTACCTTTTCAATATCGGTGGCACCGCTGCCTTTATCCTTCAGCATCTGGATAAGCGTATCGGCGAAAATGTCGTCGGAAAAATAGGAGGGTTTGGTTTCGGTGACAAATGTCTTTTTTTCGCCGCCCCGCGCCGCGAGGTATTTAATGGAAGGATACTCGTAAAACTTTCCTGCAAAAGTTGTCCTGAACCCCGGAAATTCTTTCAGAAAAAAGCGCTGCACGATAAACCAGGCAAACCTGAAAAAATTAAGCACTGCACCCGCCCGCTTATAATGTGCCCGCTGATAATAATACCCGTCGTTCAGCATTTTTTCGATCGACACCCGCAGCATTCTCGACCTCAGCCCGATCCACGACACTACGATCTCGCTCACAATGGTGATCAGCAAACTGTACAAAAGGTAGATCAATATCAGCCCAATAAATACGTCCAGTACAACGCTGTTAAACATAGGCCGCCAGTTTTGGCCCGTGTAAATTCACTTAAATAATCAAGACCAGCAATAACCGAAAAGTGGTAGTCAAAGCTGGCACACTGCACACTGCACACCGCGCGCCGCAGGCGCGACTGCCAATTTTTCACGTTCGTACGGCACGGCATAATCATTGATAATCATAAGGGAACTATTAAATTCAGTCAATTATGGGAAAGATAATAGGAATAGACCTGGGTACCACCAACAGCTGCGTGTCAGTGATGGAAGGTAATGAGCCCGTGGTTATTGCCAATGACGAGGGTCGCCGTACCACCCCGTCGGTAGTGGCTTTTTTGAAAAACGGCGAACGCAAGGTGGGTGACCCGGCCAAACGCCAGGCTATCACCAACCCTCATAATACCATTATGAGTGTAAAGCGCTTTATGGGCCGCCGTTTTGACGAAGTAACCGAAGAGATCAGCCACTGGAGCTATAAAGTGGTGAAAGGTGACAATAATACCGTACGTATTGACATAGATGGCCGCCTGTATACACCCCAGGAAATTTCTGCCATGGTGCTTCAGAAAATGAAGAAGACTGCAGAAGATTACCTGGGCCAGGAAGTGACAGAAGCGGTGATTACTGTGCCTGCTTACTTCAACGACGCCCAGCGCCAGGCCACCAAGGAAGCCGGTGAAATTGCCGGTCTTACCGTTCGTCGTATCGTAAACGAACCTACGGCTGCCGCCCTGGCTTATGGCCTCGACAAGGGTAAGCACGACCAGAAGATCGCTGTATTCGACCTGGGTGGTGGTACTTTCGATATATCTATACTGGAAATGGGTGATGGAGTGTTTGAAGTGAAGAGTACCAATGGTGATACGCACCTGGGTGGTGACGATTTCGACAAAGTGATCATGGACTGGCTGGCCGATGAGTTCAAGAATGAAGAAGCCGTTGACCTGCGCAAGGACCCAATGGCCCTGCAGCGCCTGAAAGAAGCCGCGGAAAAAGCCAAGATCGAGTTGAGTTCTTCGAGCGAAACAGAAATCAACCTACCTTATATCACCGCAGTGGATGGCGTGCCCAAACACCTGGTGAAAAAGCTGACACGCTCTAAGTTTGAGCAGTTGGCAGACAAATTATTCGAACGCTGCCTGCGTCCGTGTGAGCAGGCCCTGAAAGACGCCGGTCTCACCGCATCGCAGATAGACGAGGTGATACTGGTGGGTGGTAGTACACGCATCCCGAAAGTGCAGGAAATTGTAGAGAAATTCTTCGGCAAAAAACCCAACAAGGGTGTGAACCCCGATGAGGTGGTGGCTGTTGGCGCCGCCATACAGGGTGCAGTATTGACCGGCGAAGTGAAGGATGTGTTGCTGCTCGACGTTACCCCGCTGTCGCTGGGTATCGAAACCATGGGAGGTGTGATGACCCGTCTCATCGAAGCCAACACCACCATCCCGACCAAAAAATCGGAAATTTTCTCTACCGCCACCGATAACCAGACTGGCGTAGAAATTCATGTATTGCAGGGCGAACGTCCGCTGGCAAGCCAGAATAAGAGCTTGGGTAAATTCCACCTGACCGATATTCCGCCGGCCCCGCGTGGCGTGCCGCAGATTGAAGTGACTTTTGATATCGACGCCAACGGTATATTGCATGTTACCGCCCGCGATAAGGGAACCGGTAAGGAACAAAAGATCCGCATCGAAGCTGGCAGTGGTCTCAGCAAGGAGGAAGTGGAAAGAATGAAAGCCGAAGCCCGCGCCAACGAAGCCGCCGATAAAGCAGCACGCGAAAAAATCGACAAGCTGAACCAGGCCGATGCTTTGATCTTCCAGACCGAAAAGCAGTTGAAGGAATATGGCGATAAGATTCCGGCCGATAAAAAAACTCCCATCGAAACCGCTCTTAATAAACTGAAGGAAGCGCACAAAGCGCAGGACCTCTCCGCCGTTGACGCAGCCATGGCTGAAATGAACAATGCCTGGACTGCCGCCAGCGAAGAAATGTACAAAGCTACCCAAGGCGGCCAGGCCGGTGCTGGCAACAACCAGCAAGGCGGCGCCGGACAAGGTGGTGGTGAAAATGTAACTGATGCGGAATACGAGGAAGTGAAGTAAGGAAGTAGTTGGTTTTGTAGGATAAATAATAGAAGTAGCCTGGCTGTCTAGCCGGGCTATTTTCTTTTAAGCAATTCCTGCATTCAGAAAGTACTGGCGAAACCTTAAACTGATATCGTGCGTGAGTAGACAGTATTCTGCCACACGGCCAGCCTGCTCTTAATCCCTGCCTGCCAATCCACGTCATCAACCATCACCTTTCGCGCAAATTCCATAAACGAATCGGGATGGTTTTGCTTTCGGCCGGTGGCGGGGTTTACCGGGACAAACTTCGTCCACAACAGCGACTTTAAATGCGAGTTCTTTTCGTCGGTCATTTTCATTTCCACCCATAACACGTCGTTGGTAACATGAAACAGGCACGAGTGAATCACTACCCGTTCATTGTACTGCGCCGGGCGGAGGTACAGAATTTCGTGGCTGCCTACAAACCAGGTGAGGCCCTGCCTGTAAAACTCATCCAGGCTCATGTTATAGTAGGTTTTCAGGTGATCTTCACGCGCGTTCAGGAAATAATCGATATACCGCGCGTTGTTAAGATGACCAAACAAATCGCAGTCACTAAAGCGGATAGTATAAACGGATTGAAGTCTTTTTTCCATGAACCATATTTAAATAGACCTATCGGTCTGTGAATCATCAAAAAAATTTATGGTGTCCAGTGTTTGATCCGGAGCTTCAGCAAGTTGAGCATCCGGTTCAATACAGCGGGATTATCTGATAATTTCGACATCATAATACTGCCTTCGATCAGAGCAACGAAGATTTCGGCTTCCTGCACAGCATTGATCTCTTTCCGGAATTCTCCCTTTTCAATTCCCTTGCTGATAATATACGCCAGCGAGCCCACCATTTCATCAAGAGCAGCCTTCGCCTTCTTTTTCAAAAAAGGAATGTGATCGTCTGCGTCGACAGCGGTATTCAGCAGGGGACAACCGCCTTCTATATGGGGATGGACCGTATAGTTGTGATAGTAATCCAGGATGGCGTATAGCTTGTCAAGCGCCGTCTTCTGCTGCTTTATTTTGAAGCGCAATTCCTCCTTCAGTTTGTTGTACGCAAACTCGAAGGCCTCTGCGGCAATTTCATCTTTGCTGGAAAAATTGCCGTAGATGCCGCCCTTGGCCAGGCCAGTGGCTTTGAGAATATCGCTCATTGTCGTGGCCGCATAACCCTTCGTGTTAAAGATGGGTGCCGACTTCTCTATGATATGCCGCCTGGTCTTATCAGCTTTTGACAACATAGACCAAAAATAGACCAATCGGTCTATAAAAACAAGAAAAATATTCGGTCTTCAAAGGCTATTGCAATCCCGCACCATAAATATTATTTTTATGGACCTGCCATTAATACCAGGAATCTGCGTATTTGACGGAAAACCAATAACCCATGAAATGAAAAACCTCATCCTGTTAAGGCTCTTTATAACCCTATGTGTGTTGTATTGTCCTCTTGCTGAGGCGGCCGGCCAGGTAGCATCCGGCATTATCAATACGTATCACCGCGTTACTGCTATTAATACTACCACCAATTGGCTAACACTTAATTCTACTGCTGGCTTAAGCATCAACACCCGTGTGTTGCTGATTCAAATGAAAGGCGCTGAAATAGATAATTCCAACAGTGTAAACTTTGGAAATATTACACAACTGAATGGAGCTGGAAATTATGAATTCAACTATATCTGCGCCATTGCCGGAAATGAAGTGTTGATGTCGCAACAACTGGCCCGTAACTACGATGTGAACGAACAGGTGCAACTGGTAAGCGTACCGCGATATAATGAAGTGACAGTCGGTGGCCATTTAACAGGCCAGCCCTGGAATTCTATCACTGGCACAGGTGGAGTCATCGCGTTGGAGGCGCAGACCATCTACCTCAACGGCGATATCAGCGCGAATGGAATTGGTTTTGCAGGCGGCTGGCTGCAGGATTATCCCAATGGTGGTTATGATTGTACACCTCTCATCAATGTTACAAACTTCTTTCTTCCGCTGATGGCACCCGGCGGTCCGCAGTACACTTCGGCTGCGCCAAAGGGTGAAGGAATAGCAGCATATATTACCGGCGCAGAATATGCACGGGGCAAACAGGCCAATGGCGGCGGCGGCGGCAATAACCACAACGCAGGAGGAGGCGGAGGCGCCAATTACGGCGCGGGCGGACTTGGTGGAAGAAGAAGCCTCGAGCCTGTCTATCTGTGTCATGGTGGTTCGCCCGGACTAGGCGGGCTAAGTTTAGCCTCCTTTGGCTACAGTGCAACCACGAACGAAAATCGCGTGTTTATGGGTGGAGGTGGTGGCGCCGGTCACGAGAACAACGGCGTTGGCCTGCCTGGTGGCGCAGGGGGCGGTATTATATTTATCACAGCCAATACCATAGTTAGCGCCGGCAGGCGCATTGAGGCCGATGGCGCCAGGCCTTTCAATCCTGCGCATGCCGCCGATCCCTATAGCGCCGGCGGCGATGGCGGCGGTGGCGGCGGCGCGGGAGGCACCATCATACTTAATGTCAATTCAGTGACCGGCAGCATCATAGCCTCTGCAGCTGGAGCCCGCGGCTCAGATGCTGCCAGAACCGGCACTTCCGACGACTGCCCGGGATCGGGTGGAGGAGGTGGTGGCGGTGTAGTGTGGATGAAAGGAGCGGGTTCGCTCGCCAACGTGACCAGTTTTGTAAACGGTGGAGCTAACGGTGTAGGAAGCCCGAATTCTCCCAATACCGCTTGCCGGAATACCACTGCCGGCGCCACGGCCGGCGGCAATGGCGCTGTTTTAACCGGCTTTATTTTACCTGATCACACTGCGGCTAATATTTGTGAACCACTGCCTGTGAATGAATTGAAATCCTTTACCGGCCGCACTACTGCCAACGGCAACGAACTCAAATGGGAACTGCATTCCAGGAATGATATTGTTTCGTTTGAATTGGAACGCACTATTGATCACGTGCGATATGCCACGGTGGCTAACCTGCCCGCAAGTGCCAATCTCGTTTATTTAGCTTTAGACGTCTCGCCGGAGGCATCTACCTGTTATTACCGCCTGAAAGTAATTCGCGCAAATAGTAAGATTGAATACTCTGAAGTAATCCGGATAAACTCGAATCTTATTGCGCAGTTTCAATGGCTGTCGATGCAGCCCAACCCGGCATCCGATAACGTAAGCATCAGGTTATATTCCAAGGAAAATTTCAGAGTCAACGTCATTTTGCTAAACAGCGCTGGCCAGCCTTTAAGCAGGCAGCAAAAAACAGTAAGTCCGGGTTTTACCGATATAACAATACCTATCCAACCATTACCCGCCGGCAATTACTGGGTTTTGGTCGAAGCCAATGGCATTCGCACCGTAAAATCACTCATGAAGCATTAAATGATCTGCATTTTTTGCATCAGGAAAGAGGCGTTCTTGTTCTTGGCCACGCCCTGGCGAAGGGTGTAGTCGAAGATCAGTTCCCCATCGCGAATGGTGCTCTCAAAACAATAATTTCTTACCTGCCCGGGAAGTTCTGCTTCCAATTTACTCAACGTAAGATCGTGCGTGGCGAAAAGCGTGATGCAATTATACTGCAGCAGTTTTTTGATAAACATTCCTGAACCCTGCGTCTTATCTTCTGAATTAGTGCCCCGCAAAATTTCATCAATAAGCACCAGGGTAGGCGACTTGCTTTTTTCAAGGTGTTTGATGATATTATGCAGTCTTTTTAGCTCCGCCATGAAGTATGAGGTATGCTCCTGCAGCGAATCGCTCACGCGGATGGAGGTACGCACATTCATCGGCGTAAATTCAAACCGTTTGGCGCAGACCGGCGCACCGCATTGCGCCAGCAGTAAATTGACGCCCAACGTGCGGAGGAAAGTTGTTTTACCACTCATATTCGAACCCGTCACCAGCGCCAGTCTTTCATCTTTGCCAATAGTAAAATCATTTGCCACCCGCTCATGCTCCGGAATCAGAGGATGCGCGAGCTGTTCGGCCGCAATGCCTGCTTTGCTCTCGTTAACGGTGGGATATTGATATGAAGGATAATTAAAAGCAAAAGTGGCCAGTGAATTCAAGGTTTCAACAGACCCCACACAATGTATCCATTCATTGAAATTGCCCGCATATTTTTTCTTCCATTTTTCCAGTGCATGTAGACATTGTATGTCGTACATGCCAAGACTATTCAGAAAAAGATTTACGAGAATATTGAATCGCTGATCGAAGAAGGAAGCCAGCCGAGAAAGTTTTTTGATAGCCCCGTGCGCCGACGCTGCCGTTGCGCGCTCGCGTTGGAGCAACTGTGAATTGGCCGCATCCACCTTGCTGAAATGCGTTAACACTGATGCATATTGCTGAAGAATGAAGTATTTTTTTCCCAACAGACTGTGTTGCTGATTGATCCTTTTTGAAAATGCACCGATAATTAACCAACTAACAACAACACCGGCCGTTAGCGGAAAATAATTATCTGAGTAGAGGTAATAGAAAAATGCAGCCACATTAAAAGTGGGTAACACGAATCTGACGATATTCAGCCAGGTTTTCCCCAGCAAAAGCGGTTGCATGCTCAGCCAGTTCATGATATCATATAAATTACCCTCACTTTCCTGGTGCATTAATCCGTGCGCGGTAATCAGCTGTCGCAATTCTTTTTGCGGGCTTAGAGTCTTGACAGCTTCCTGCTGCAATTCGATCATTTCTTTTGAAAGGATGGGCGAAGTAAGTAACTCGGAAAGTTCTTTAGTGCCGTGATAAGTAGTGGTGCGGTTGAGCAATTGAAAAACCGACCCCGGGCCGAACAAATCGAGATCGCCGGTATAATTTTCATTCGATAACAAATGTGATGCGGCATCAAAATCACTGGGTTGATGCTGCAGCAGTTTTTTTTCGTTTTCATTGATAAAAAGCAGTTTTTCCGTCAGCTCTTTACGGTCGTTCAGGTTGAGCGCTACGCGAATCAGCGCGATAAAGACAATGATGGAAACAATAGCCGCTACCAGCATTACATCGCCGCGAGAACCCAGCCATTGATAGCCTGCAAACACAAAAGCTACAAAGCTCACCAGTCTCAACAAACCAACCAGGCGGTATTTATTTTGTATGCCGCTGAGTTGTGCTTTATAATAGGCAACGCGCTCCCGGTAAAATTCAATCGGCTTTTCCATTTTCATTTATTGTACGGTGGAGGGCACCAGCAACAACTGTACTGTCTCCGGCGATTGCTGCCGCAGTTCAATACTATGCCCCGAAATCATTTTCTGCAAAATTGAATCATTATAGTGGCGGATGGTCAGCAAGGTCAGGTTTTTCTCGATTTGAACATCGAATAATTCGGCTGCGCCAAAAGCGAGTTTTTCAATTTTGTCGGCTCTGTCATCGAGACAAACCTGTATGGTAACAGCGCCGGTCTGAATCAGGTTGGGTTTAATATTCAGCGAAGCCAGCAATTGGTACAACTCAGCGACGGGTTTTTCCCCGACAAAAGAAAAATCTTTCGAATGTAAATGCACCAGCACCTGGTTGCTCTTTTTTACTATAATCGGCGGCAGACCTTTCAGGTTTTTATTATGAATGATAGTGCCGGGTAATTCCTTGTCAAAAAAACATTTTACATACAGCGGAATGCCTTTGTTCTGCAGGGGTTTGATGGTTTTTGGATGTATCACCTGCGCCCCGTAATAAGCCATTTCAATCACTTCATCATAATTCAGCTCTGATATCAGCTGCGCGTCGGGAAATTCTTTAGGATCTGCATTCATCACGCCTTCCACATCTTTCCATATCACCTGGCACTGCGCTTCGAGCAGGTTGGCGAACACGGCGGCGGAATAATCGCTTCCTTCGCGACCGAGTGTGGTGCTTTCATTGTCGCCCGTGGCACCTATGAAGCCCTGCGTAATGATGATATTGTGCTTATCAAGTAGCGGTTTTATCTCATTTTCTACCTTTTCCCTTGTCACTTCCCAGTCAATATTCGCATCGCGGAAATTATTGTCGGTACGGATGATGTCGCGCACATCGATCCAGTGATTATCTATCCCCGATTCTTCCAAAAAGGCACTGATGATGGCAGTAGATAATAATTCGCCAACACATACCACCTGGTCGTAGTAATAGTCGAACCCCCTTACCGGTTTATCGTGCAGCAACCACTCCACTTCGGTGAAAAAGTTGATGAGCTGGTCCAGGGTCTTATTATACGTGGTCACCAACAGGTATTTGGCGGTGGTGAGATGCGTCTGCTTAATGGCTTCAAAAAGTTGCAGCGCCTCCTGCTGCTTACCCTCAAAAAAGGCTTCCACCACTTTTTCCAGCGCATTGGTGGTCTTGCCCATCGCCGAAATCACGATCAGCAGTTTTTCACCATTATACAACTGAACTATACCAGGTATATTCCTGATCCTGTCTGTGCTGTTTACGCTGGCGCCGCCGAATTTGAACACTTGCATAACCCGCAAATGTAAGGGGTTTAGCGTTTCGGGTTCAGGCTGCTGGGTGTAGGGTTATTTGGTTCCAGGTTTTCCTGGCAAACTACCGAAACAGGAAACCCAGTCCGAAACCCTTACTTTTGCCACGCTAACGACTGTTCACTTATGAGTACCATTAACAGAAAAGTTTTAACCCTTGACGAATTCACGATTCAGCAATTGCGCAATTTTCCCCATGCCACCGGCGAGTTGAGCGGACTGTTGCGGGATATTGGCCTGGCGGCAAAACGCGTAAATGTGGAGGTAAATAAAGCAGGCCTGGTAGATATTCTGGGCGACGCCGGTTCGGTGAATGTGCAGGGAGAAGATGTGAAAAAACTGGACGTTTTTGCGAACAACCAGTTCACCGGCGTGTTACAACATGGTATCAGTTGCGCCGGCATTGCCAGTGAAGAACTCGACGATTTTGTGGCCTTCGACGATGCGGTGAGTATGAACTCGAAATACGTCTGCCTCTATGATCCTCTCGATGGCAGTGGCAATATAGACGTAAATGTGTCCATTGGAACCATTTTCAGCGTGTACAGGCGCGTAACTCCCGTGGGCACAATGGTTACAGCCGAAGATTTCCTGCAACCGGGCAAAAACCAGGTGGCTGCCGGTTACATCGTTTATGGTTCATCCACCATGCTGGTATATGCCACCCGCCGCGGCGTGAATGGTTTTACCCTCGACCCCAGTATCGGTGAATTTTGCCTGAGTCACCCCAATATCAAATGCCCTGAATTTGGAAAAATTTACTCTGTCAATCATGGCAACTTTTTCGGCTATGAGGACGGAGTGCAGCATTACATACAACGCTGCCAGAAAAAGGACAAGAGTAACGGCGGGCCCTATACTCAACGTTATATAGGAAGTATGGTGGCCGACGTGCACCGCAACCTCATCAAGGGCGGCATATTTATGTACCCCGGCACGGTAGATAAGCCCAATGGCAAATTAAGATTGCTGTACGAGTGCAATCCCTTTGCTTTCATCATGGAAGTGGCCGGTGGTAAGGCAACCAATGGTAAGGAAAGAATTCTCGATATAGTACCTACCAAACTGCACCAGCGTTCGCCATTATTTATCGGCAGCAGGGGTATGATGGAAGAGCTGGAAGAGGATTTGAAAAAAGCGCAGGAATGAGCAATATAGAAATCATGGAATTCGAAGACAGGTATCACGAAGATTTCAGGCAACTGAATCTAACATGGCTGGATAAATACCATTTGAGAGAAAATCACGATATGCTCATCCTCGACAACCCGCACAAATATGTGCTCGATAGCGGCGGTGTGATTTACCTGGTTCGCATCGGCGATGAAATCGTCGGCACACTGGGTCTCATGAAAACCGCCGAAGGCGAATACGAACTCATCAAAATGGCTGTGTCCGAAAAATGGCAGGGCAGGGGAATCAGTAAAATTCTGATGGATAAATGTATGGAAACCGCGCGCGCCTGGAAGGCTAAAAAGATAAGCCTGTTTTCGAACAGCCAGTTGCAGCGGGCCAACAAAATCTATGAAAAATACGGATTCAGGCACGCCCCGGTGGTGGATGCCCCTATGAAAACCGCCGATGTGCGCATGGAGTTAACACTTTCATAAGTGTTCCCACCTTTTCTGGTATAAAATTGGAATAAATACGGCATGAACTTCTACAGGTTAATCATCGCCCTGTTATTCACAGGTTTTATACAAGCTTGTTCCACTCCCGAGCCAGCCAAAAAATCAACGCCCTCAGCGCCGTCTGCGCCCACCACATCCACCACGCCCAAAGCACCCGAACTGGAGAGCGCCAGCCTTGCGCCCGCAGTGGAACGCGACGTGTTGTACTATGTCAATAAACACCGTGAATCGGTAGGATTGCCGCCACTCACCTTTAACGCCACTGTGGCCTCCCTGGCGCGCAAACACAGTACGGATATGGCTTCCAAGAAAGTACCTTTCGGTCACCAGGGACTCACCAACCGCACCAAAAGTATCACCGCCCAGATGAAATCGGTGACTGCAGTAAGCGAGAATGTAGCCCGCGGCGTCTTCACCGCCGAGCAGGCCGTGAAATTGTGGCTGAAAAGTCCTGGTCACCGCAAGAACATCGAGGGAAATTTCAAATATACCGGCATTGGGGTAGCGCGCGATCAACGCAGCCAGTTGTACTTTACACAAATTTTCGCGAACTAATGGGGTGCAGAATTGTAGAATTTATTCTATAACTTCCACGATTGACTGCCATAAACTTTTAAATTCGCGCTAAATCATTTTCCTGCCAATGAGTAAAGTCATCATCTCCGTCAACAACCTTGTAAAAAAATACGGCAATTTCGAGGCAGTCAAAGGTATTAGTTTCGATGTGAGGGAAGGTGAAATTTTTGGTTTGCTGGGACCCAACGGCGCGGGTAAATCCACTACGCTGGAGATTATCGAGACTTTGCGGCAGAAGACCTCAGGCACCGTGATAGTCGATGGCCTCGACCTCGACAAACATCCCAATGAGATCAAAGTATTGATCGGCGTGCAGCTACAGACCTCAGGATTTTATCCCGGTCTTAATCTGATTGAATTGATTGACCTGTTTGCAGGGCTTTATAACAAACGCATAAACGCCTTTGAACTATTGCGCTCCGTGAACCTGGAAGATAGGGCTAAGGCAAAATACAAGGATCTCAGTGGGGGCCAGAAGCAACGATTCTCCATCGCCACCACGCTGATCAACGATCCCAAGATCATATTCCTCGACGAACCGACCACAGGTCTTGACCCGCAGGCCCGCCGCAATTTGTGGGATCTGATACGCGACATTCGCGCCAAGGGTACTACAGTAATCATCACCACGCATTATATGGATGAAGCAGAAATTCTCTGCGACCGCATTGCTATTATCGATTCGGGAAAAATCATTGCGCTGGACACGCCCGATAAACTGATCGACGACCTGGTGGCCAGTGGCTTCGAAAGACCGAAAGAAGTGAAAAAGGCTAACCTGGAAGATGTGTTCATTCATCTCACCGGCCATGCACTGAGAGAAGAATAAAAATACATATAGGCATGAACTTAAGTTACCCCATTGGGCAGTACGTGCCCCAGCCATTTTCCGAAAGACAGAAACAGGATTGGATCAACGACATTAAATTCCTGCCGCATTCATTGGAACAAGCCGTGTTGAACCTGGACGAAGCGCAACTGGAAACGCCTTACCGCGATGGCGGCTGGGCGGTGAAACAACTGGTGCATCATGTAGCCGATAGTCATATCAATGCCTACTGCCGATTTAAACTGGCGCTTACTGAAGACAACCCCACCATTAAGCCGTATGAGCAGGATTTGTGGGCCAATCTCGCCGATACAAAAAATCTTCCCATCAATGTATCATTAACTCTTCTTCACGCCTTGCATGCACGCTGGTATGAGGTATTGAAAAATATTCGTGACGATGAGTGGGAGAGAACCGTATTTCATCCCGAGCATAAGACACAACTGTCGCTTTGGTATTTGCTGGGCAGTTACGCCTGGCATGGATTGCATCATACTGCCCATATTACGGAGTTGAGGAAAAGAACGGGCTGGTAGCATTGGCTGCCTTATTTCTCAAAAAACTTATTTCATCACAACGTTTAATATTCCAACAATTCATGCGCGATCTGAAATGGAAAGTACTGAAATCGGAATATCTTTTTAAAGATTTGTGGTTTACCGTTCGCAACGATACCTGTCAGCGTCCCGACGGGCAGATCGTGGAGCCGTACTATGTATATGAATTTCCAACATGGGTAACGGCGCTGGCGCTGACGGAAGATGGAAAGGTAATTTTGGAAAGACAATACCGTCACGCTATTGGTGAAACCGCTTTTGAAATACCAGGCGGATGTGTGGATGATACTGATAAATCACTGGAAGATGCGATTGCGCGTGAATTGCTTGAAGAGACAGGGTATCAATTTTCCAAATTTGAATATTTAGGGAAAACCTGCGCTAATCCATCTACGAACAATAACTGGATGCATATGTTCCTGGCCACGGGGGGAAAGAAAGTGTCCGAACAGAAATTGGATGACAATGAGGATATAGAAATCCATTTGGTCTCGCTTGATGAGTTAAAGGCGTTATTGCAGGAGAATAAGATCATTCAAAGTATGCACGTAACGGCGATTTATTATGCGCTGCAGCGGCTCTGAAATTTCTGTTTTCTGCTATATCAGAGTCGATCGCTAGGAATACCATTTCAAGTCTAAATTTCTACTTCGCCAACTACAAACACACTACCGCAAACCAGCACCAGGTCGTGCTTGCCCGCCTTTGATAAAGCCGCCTTGAGTGCTGCATTCACATCCGGGTAAGCTACGCCTTCCAGCCCCAAAGCACTGGCTCTTAGCCTTAGTTCATCTTCAGGTAAGGCCCTTGGAATCTGCGCGCGGGTAAAATAGTAATGCGCTTCTTTGGGCAAAAGCGCCAGCACCTTGCTGATATCCTTATCTTTTACAAATCCCGTTACAATATGCAAATGCTGGTGATCAGTCAGCTCAATCTGCGCCAGCACCTGTCGTATGCCATCTTCATTATGCCCCACATCCAGCACCACCAATGGATGCTCGCGTATCACTTCCCATCTTCCATGCAGACCAGTCAGTTTTTTTACGTGCTTAAGCGCCTTGCCAATTTGTGCCTGCTCAATATGCCATCCGCGATGTTGCAACTGTTTTATCGTGGAGAGAACGGTAACCAGGTTCTTTGCCTGGTAATAACCCGGCAAATCAAGCGTGTACGTTTCCCGAACATCCGAACCATGCGCCGATACCATCGCTTCCAGCTCATGACTCTTAAACCGCCACTCGGCAACATAAAACTCATCATTGGCAATAAACAGCGGAGCGTTTTTAGCTTTCGCCACTTCTTCGAAAACAGGTTTTGTTTCCGGCAACACTTCCCCCACAATCACAGGTACATTGTCTTTTATAATACCCGCCTTTTCCTTGGCGATTTTCTCCAGCGAGTCGCCCAATATATTCATATGATCCCACCCGATATTCGTAATCACCGAAACTTCGGGAATAATAATGTTGGTGCTATCGAGCCGTCCACCCAAACCCACTTCAATCACCGCCACATCCACCTTTTCCTTTGCAAAAAAATCAAAGGCAAGCGCCACGGTGATTTCGAAAAAAGAAGGATTGATCTCGTTAATCACAGGCTGAATGCGTTCCGTAAACTCAGTCACAAACTCTTTGGGCACCATGGCGCCATCAACGCGAAACCGCTCGCGAAAATCGCGGAGATGGGGGGAGGTGTAAAGACCGGTCTTATAGCCCGCAGTCTGCAAAATCGCCGCCAGCATGTGACTGGTAGAACCCTTGCCGTTGGTGCCCCCCACATGAATGGACCTAAAATTCTTTTGAGGATGACCCAGGAATTCGCAAAGCCTGTTGATATTGTCCAGGTCTTTCTTATAAGCAGCGGCTCCTATGTGACTAAACATAGGAAGCTTCGTAAACAGGTAATTGACCGCTTGATCGTAAGTCACAGGAAAAAAATTGCTCCAAATATAGAGCAGGGATTCGGAATCACGGATAAAGTATGGATTTATGGGATGGCACGCAAATCTGTGATAAAAAAAGCCGCGGTTGTTCAAACCGTGGCTTAATATCCAAATCGAGATGTATATATCGAAGGATTAGTACTGGTTATTATCCCTTCACTCTGAAGTTAACCAAAACAGTGCCGGTTTGTTCTTCCGGACCGTTTTCAATGGCATTAAACTTAGATTTCTTAACTATCTCTATAGCTTTCTGCTTAAAGTAGTTTTCTGAAGTGGTAGAGCCTCTCAACTGATAGGTTGCGCTAATTACGTTACCCGCTTTGTCGATGCGCACATCAACGGCTACAGTATTGTTTTCATTAAAGTCGTCCTGGTATTGATAAACTCTGGTAATCGAGCGGCCACTCAATCCGCTCGCAATACGCACACCGCTATTGCCGGTGCCACCGCCGGTATAATTCTTTGAATCAGGATTACCGCCGGGAGCACCCTGGTCGCCTTTACCATTACCACTGCCTTCGCCGCTGCCTTTCTTGTAGCTGTCGGCATCATTACCACCGGTCTTGCCTGAAGTGGAACCATCACTTTTCATCACCACCTTAGGCTTCGGCGCAGGTTTCTCCACCGGCGCATCTGTCTGGGGCCTGGTGGTAGGCTTTGTGGTGGCCACTTCCTTTTCCGGCACCTTGGTAGCTTCTTTCTTCACCACCTTTGGCTTATTGATTTCCGGGGCTTCTTCGTCCTTATCGTCGGTGGCGATGTCTTTAATATCATCGTCTTTCGCAGCCACCGGTGTCGGAGGACTATATGCCTGTTGCTGGCTGGCTGCCGGGGGATTGGGTATAAAAGGCTGATCATCGCCCGAACCGAAATCACTATTGCCAAGATTTACTTCAATTCCTTCATCGATGGGTGGGACAGGTATCGGGGGCATTGTCCACGACATGACCAGGCTGAGAGCCAAAATCGCACCACATACGAGCGCAGTGTACAGACCGGCCTGCATGTTTTTTTTGGATTCGAACTCCTGTTGTTGTTGAGTGGTCATTGCTTTTGAACGTTTGATCAGTTAAAGTTATCGAATGTTTACCATATGATGCAACAATAATGCTAAGTCCCCGGGCATTGTTGTTTTTTAAACACATTGGAAAATTAATTTAACGTTATTTAAACACGTCATAGGCGAAGCGCATAATAACGATAATGATAACGGCGAGAAAGAACAAACGAATAAATGCATTGCCTTTTAATATCGCCAGCCTGGCGCCTAACCATCCTCCCAACGCATTGCAGCCGGCCATCGGCAACGCAATGGCATAAATAATTTTTCCGCTAAGGATAAAAAACACAAACGATCCCAGGTTAGAAGCGAGGTTCACCATCTTGGTATGCGCGCTGGCTTTCAAAAAGTCAAAACCAAGCAGTGATATAAAACCGAGCATCATAAAACTGCCCGCACCGGGACCGATGAATCCGTCATAGAAGCCCAGGAGCAGGCTGATCATCACTGCCCGCCACCATTGTTGTGCGGGGCTATGATTCGTGTCGGTATGCGTGCCGAATTTTTTATTGGAATAGGTATAGATCGCCACGCCAATCAGAACCACCAGCAGAAATGGTTTGATAAAATCATTACTCACCATCGTGAGCAATTTTGATCCCGCCATAGCCGTGCAAAACGAGGTGATGATCAATACTGCTATCAAAGCCATATTGAATTTTATTTTGCGGGCATACTGCACAGCGGCCACCAGCGTGCCGCTCATGGCAGGCAGTTTAAGCGTACCAATGACGGTTACGGCAGGGTATTGAGGCAATAACACGAGCGCCGCGGGCAACTGTATCAGTCCGCCGCCGCCCGATATGGCATCGGTAAAACCGGCGAGGAAAGCAGCCACGCAGAGAAGAATAAATTCAGTGGTCATTTCAGTATTTGTTCAGCACGCCGAGGAATTCGTACCAGGGGCCCACTTCCTGCTCATATTGTTTTGCCAGCACGCGGCTGAGTTGATGAATATGCGTCAGATCGTGCACCACCCAGGTGCTCAGCAATTGCCGTAAGGTCACCTCGCCAAATTTGGGATGGATGCCGGTGCGGTCAAACATTTCGTCGGTAAATGAAATACCTTTCAGCACGGCCAGGTTTTCTTTGCGCAACACTTCAAACTCGCCAAGCAGTTGGTCAAGCGTTTTACCCTTACTTTCTTCAAACTGCGCAAAGCGGTTGAATGGTTTGAAATGTTTGTCGCCATCGCCCAGGATGATTTTCATGCGCCCGATCCAATCGGTCTTTTCCCCATGAATATAGTGGCCGATGATATCGTAAGCGCTCCAGGTTTCGCCGCCTTCGTTTTGCATAACCCAATCGTCGTCGAGGCCTTTGAGAAGAGTGGAAACCACGGCCGGCGTTCTTTCGAGGATTTGAATGGCTTGTTCGATGTTGAATTTCATGGCTGGATATTTTTTGGTGAACGAAAATAAAAGAATTTGGGAATTTCGCCCTCCGGCAATGGACACAGGCAACAATCGATCAAAACCTGGAATACATCTTTGCGCTTTAGCGCCTTTACGCGAAACTCATTTCTTCAGATTGGCAATTACCAGGCCCGCTATTATCGTTATGCCGCCTATAATATGTACTGCCGTAATTTTTTCTCCCAGCAACCACACCGCCTCCAATGCTGCAAATAATGGAATGAGGTTGCCAAACAATGCTGTCCGCGCGGCACCTAGTCGACTGATCGCAACATTCCAGCATAAAAAGGCTATCACCGATGTGCCCGCGCCTAAATAAAGAATGATCAACAGCAGGTCACCACTCCAGGTGACAGCAGGCGTAGTAAAGACTTCCCACAAAAAAAACGGGATCAGTAGAATCGTTCCCGCGGTAAAAACCACAAAGAGGAAATTCATCGGCGATATTCCCTTTGCCTTTTTGCGCACCAGAATATTATAAACCGCAAAACTGAACGCACCTAAAAGAATAAGCACATCGCCAACGGAAAAGTGAAATGCTTTTAACTTTTCCCAGCTTCCCTGCGCAATCAGGTACACGATGCCCGCTATGCAAATCAATAAGCCTGTTATGCGCAACGGCGTAATTTTTTCATTCAGAAAAATGGCCGCCAATGCAATCGCAAACACTGGAGAGGAGGTAGTGCCTATCAGCGCCAGGTTGATGGCCGGGGAATAATGTCCTGCGAAATATACCAGCGTATTAAATAAAGTGACGCCGGTAAGAGAAGTCCAGAAAATATGCTGCTTGTTTTGCAACACCACCTGTTTTTCTTGTCCGAATTTTTTCCAGGCCAATGGCAACATGATGAGGGAAGCCGTCGCCCAACGATAGAAGGCCAACGAAACAGGTGGAATCCTGGTGGCAATACCACGCGCAATGATAAAATTGCCTGACCAGATGATGGTTGCCAGCACCGCCAGCCCTATGCCTATGTATAGTTGTTTGGTTGGAACAGGATTCATGTAAAAAGTTGCGCAAAAATAAAGGACTTAGGTCTCAATTTTCTTTTGTCCCGGCTTTATTAACCGGTACAACACGCGCAAACCGAAAATGGGGCCCGGAGCCAGCAGTAGAAATACCAGGTGAGAATTATATTGCCGGAAAAGAATTCCCAGCAGTTGTATGCTCGCAATTGTAATAGCAAACCCAATACAAGTAACAAAGGTTAATGCCGTGCCCCTGTTTTGATGCGGCGCTGTCTGCGCCACCAGTGCCGAATATTGCGGCGAGTCGGCAATGACCGCAATACCCCATATCACCATAAAAAACAAGAACAACGCGGCGCCCGCCTGCATCAGCAATGGGTACACCAGGCAGCAAATACCTGAAACCAGGAGTGAATAACAGGCCACCTTTGCGCTTCCTATCTTTTGGGAAAGCATTCCACCTGCCACGCAGCTTAAGCTTCCCATCGCGATGATGCTGAATGACCAGAGTGAAATATCGTAGTGCGCGCCCGACAATTGCTGGTGCATCATCAACAGTGCCGGCACAAAGGCCCATAGCGTGTATAATTCCCACATATGCCCAAAATATCCGCCCGCCGCTGCGCGAAATTCTTTGGAGCTGAAAATATCAAAGACAGCCCGGGGGTGAAATGCAGCGGCACGCTTGCGAAAGGGGCCGACGGGGACGAACAATAATATCAATAACCCGCCCACATACGCTACACCCGATGTAACGTATAACACCTGCTTCCATGGCAGTTCATAGGAACCACCTTTCAGCAAATGCGGAAAGGCAGTGCCCAACACCAAAGCGCCAACCAGGTAGCCCAAAGCTTCACCCAAACCTTTCTCGTACCAGTCGGCGGCAATTTTCATACCTACCGGGTAAATGCCCGCCAGAAAAAAGCCGGTGATAAACCGAAGTGAGAGCAACAGGAAAGCATCTTTCGCAAACCAGGCAATGAACAGATTGGCCAATGCTGCGAGCATCGAACTCACAAAGAAAACGCGCGAAGGTTGAAAACGATCAGCAACAGAAAGAATCGCAAACACCAGCGTTCCTGAAAGAAAACCCAACTGCACAACCGAGGTAATATTACTCAGGGCATTTTCCTGGAGATGCAATTCTTTTTGTATTTCAGGTAAAATAGCATTGCCGGCAAACCATAGCGAAGTGCCGGCAAACTGCGATATTACAATCAAAGGAAGTATGTAAGGCGGCCGCCTCAACAAAGCAGTTTTAGGGCAATATAGCAAAGAAATAAGTCATCACTTTGCTTTCAGCTCCGACAATACCTGGGGAAGATTGTTTGCGCCCCAGTGATCTACATATTTTCCATCTTTCAGCCGCACCATGTCAATAATATTGATTTCCACTTTTTTTCCGGTAGGCGCCACCCCGGCAAATTCTCCGGTATGGGTGGCCCGGATTTTCTTGCGCGTTGTCACCAGGTCGTTCTCCGCCACCTGCTCGTAGATCTCCACCGAAAGGTCGGGAAACCCTTTGCGCAACGTATTGATCAGAAACTCTGCCAGCCCTTCTTTCCCGCGCGATATACCAGGCGGGGCGGTGTGGTTGCAAAATTCATCCGAAACCAGTTCATCCAACATTGCCAGGTTTCCCTTTTCAATAATTTCCCGGTTGAATCGCAGTACAACCGATTTGTTTAGCTCCGTTACTTGTTTCATGGTATTCTGTTTTTTAGAAGTACAAAACTAGCCGGGAGCTAATGCATGCTTTTATGGATATTAGTTCAAATTCTGTAGCTGGAAGTTCAGACTATTGCTTTTAGCACATCTTCCTGGTATTGGCTTGGAGTTTTTCCGAAAACCTGTTTGAAACTTTGAGAGAAGGAGGAATGGTTTTCATACCCCACTTTGTAAAATACATCGCTGGGACGTTCACCAGGATTTTGCAGAAGGGAAGCAGCGATTTCCATTCTTTTCTGAACCAGCCAGCGCGCGGGGGCACTCCCATACAGTTTTTGAAAACGGCGTTTGAAAGTAGAGACGCTCATATTGCAAAGAAATGCCAGTTCTTCCACGCTAAGATTGTTGGTAATATTGGTTTCTACCACTTTTCGCAATTCAAATTCGGCTTGATGCTTAAGGTGCGGTTGAAAAGCCAAAAATTTTCCGGGATAATTTTCCAAAAGGTATAGAAACAATTCTTCCCATTTCAATCTCTGCATCTCGCGAGAAACCGGCTGCGGTTGTTTTAGCATGGCCTGCAGCGACGCGATGTACGAGTAAATAAATGCATCCTTTTTCAGGCTGATATAGTTCTCCTCTTTTATTGACTGGTGCCGCTTTTGCCCGCTGATCAGGTCGTTGTACTTGATATAAAAATCAGATAATACTTTATTTGAAAAAAATACCAGGATAGTTTTGAAAACGGGTTGTTGCGACAAATTCACTGATGAAAGGCAATTTCCAGAAGTCAGAATATGAAAAGAATCTTCACCAATGCGGAATGTTTTTTCTGCAAACACCATGGTCTTTTCCCCTTGCAGCACCAGGCTTACCGCATTACATCTTAACGTACTTCTGCCCTTGATGGTTCCCGACCGGGCAGTGTACTCATGAATGACTATGTCGTCTGAACCAATGGCTTCACCGGGAAATATATCGTGCGGAAGGTTGATGATTTTCATTGCCTGCTTTGTTGCAAGAACAGTTTAATAAAGCACCGGGCATCTCAATGCGCAAAATCCACTTCGTAATTTCCCTTTATCCTTTCCATCGGCGGATTGAAATACCCGTATTTCAAATCGGGAAATTCTTCTTTTATCAGATCCTGCAATTGTCTTACGCCTAAGATCTCGCCCGTATCGTGTACACCAATTTTTCCGAGATACCAGTCGGGATCGATGTTGAAATTTCTCCATTGTATCATGCTCAGTCCCGTCTCACGGATCAGCGTGCGCAGCGCTTCATATTCTTCCACGCTGTCGGTCATGCCGGGAAATACAAAATAGTTGATACTGCTCCAGCCGCCGTAGTGGCGCACCACCTTCAGGCTCTCGATAATATCTTCAAATTCGTAGTTGTTGGGGCGGTAATATGCTTCGTAAATATGTTTGCGTGCAGAGTTGGTGCTGACCCTTATTGAGTTCAATCCCGCTTCACACAAGGCTTTTACCGCGTCGGGCCGCGAACCGTTGGTGTTGATATTGATACTGCCGCGCTGCGTGTGTTTTCGTATTTCAATGATTGCTTCGCGAATGGTTTCCCACATCAGCAAAGGCTCGCCTTCACAACCCTGGCCAAAACTGATAATGGGAAACGGCGCCTCCTGCAAATGAGGCACCGTAAATTCCACGATCTCTTCGGGGAGCGGCTTGAATGTAAGGCGGTCCTGCGTGGAGACGATGGTCTCGTCTTCTGGTTGAAAAGAAATACAACCGATGCAATTTGCATTACAGGCAGGCGAAGAAGGCACCGGGCATTCCCACCTTCCCAAAAAATAGTTGCGCGCAGCAGGACAATGATACGTGAGACAGCAATTCTTGGCGAGGTGTTTTACCAGCCTGTTGTGCGGATAGGCTTTCAGCATGCGCTCAACGCCATATTCAATTTTGGCCTGGTCGTAACCACGGCATTCCTGTCGTATATCCTGTTCAATACGAAGGGCAGTGACATAAAATGTTTCATCGCGCCAGCCGGCAGCGGTATAGCAAAACAAGGGCAGGGTAGGCGCTCCCGCCTCTGTTTCATAGGCGGCCAGGAAAGTGCCTGTATGCGCAGGTGGTATAAAAGCCGCTACCGCCCATCCTTTTTCGCATAAACGCATTTCGCCGGTTCGCACATCGATACCAATTCCCCGCCGCCCCGGCAGTTCGTATAAAGTGCCGCCATCAGGCAGGGGAATCCATTCTTCTCCGGGCACAGGAAATGCATCCCAGCCCGCCCGGCCAGTGGCATACAGAGTAGTATCTTCAAAAATATTTCCCTTCCCGTCGGAGTACAGTAAATATGGTGACTTCATCTTATAGTTCCGTGTTTCCTGTTTCGGGTTGGGCTTTTCGTGTTTTTTAAATCGGGCTGCCTTAATAAAGCGAGGCAGCAACCCGAAATCCCCAACCCGAAACCCTTCACCTTCCCAGGTAGTGCCTGCAAAATTCGTGAATTTGATCCAGTTCTTCGAATGCAAGATTTCTGCGCAGGTCGAAACTGTAAGATTTATCGAGTGAAGTATTGATGGTAATGGAGTCGTAACGTGCTTCGATATTTTCGATATGCGTCCAGATAAAGAACTTGCTTTCAGGCAGTGATGGCACACTTACGCCGCTGTGAAAAATGGCGATGTACTCCTCCTTGTGCAGTCTTTTTTCACAATTAAACAGATATATGTAAGCTACGCTCAAAACAGCATGTATGGCACCGGTGATCCATAACCCGTTCATAAATGTGGTGACGCTGATACCCATGAAAAATACGATTTCCACCAGGCGAAAAAACAAATTGACCCGCGGCATATCGATGGCCAGGTCTTTCACCGCCACCACCAATATGAAAATATCGAGGGCAATTAAGAAAAGACATCCAAGATAAATGGGGCTGCTATGCGGTTCCCTTAGGTGCGAAATTCCATGTACCAGGATCAGTGTGGCGGCCGCAAGATGCAATAAACGGCCTGAACGTTTCAACTTCTGAAATGCCGGATGAACCACAGGAAGGGCTAAGGAGTTCATACGCAGTAGTTTTTTATACATGGTGGGACGCGGATGCCCGAAAATTCCATAATCCGTTCATAGAATTTATTTCGCCAGGGCGGCGGCCAGTCGCTGGCGACAATACGCATTGAATTCTTCCTCGTCTGCATCATCCTCCTCCTCATCGTCCTCGATCTCGCGCTGCAAAATGCGGTCGTTGGTAAAATCGAGGGTAAGAATACCATCTTTCAGCACCACATTATTGAACTGGTTCCAGCTGTATTTTTTCCTGAAGAAACTATTAATCACGATCCTGTCATCGGCAAATCCGATTTCCACGGCATACTTCGCCTGATACTCCAACAAGGCCAGGATGATGAATACAAATGCCAGCCATTGCCAATAGGGCATTTTCATCCACACCAATGCTGCAATCAGCAAAGCCCGGCTGTAAAAGACTTTTTTACCGCGATAAGACTGGTATATATTATAAATCACCACACCCACCACGAATATCAGTCCCAGCAGGTAAGCGAGTCCTACCGACTCAGCAACGGCCAACTCCCTGGCAAAACACAATGCCGAAAATACACTCAGCAGTATCCCCACCAGGTCGATATACCGGTTTTGAAGATTTTTCAGAACGACGACGTATTGGTAAACCATAAGCTGTCGGGTTTCGGGTTTCGTATTTCGGGTTCTTCAAATGAGACTGCCATTATAAAGTGCGGCAGCAACGCGGAACTCCCAACCCGAAACCCGAAACTAATTAACTGCAACGAGTAAATTACAAAGTTTCCACAAAATATGCGACCCCACATTCGCATCCCATTCCTGTTCATCAACGCCGATTTCGCAGAGATCGAAGCCGATGAGGCGGCGGCCGCTTTGCACCACTTTCTTGAGGAGATAATAGATCTGTTCAAAATCGAAGCCGCCCATAACCGGCGTTCCGGTATTGGGACAAAGTTTGGGATCGAGGCCGTCGATATCGAAACTGAGCAAGACTTTATCGGGGAGATGGCTCACAATTTCATCAACGATCTGCCGCCAGGGTTGGCCTTCGTACAGGCGGTCCTTAATATCGCGGTCAAAATAGGTGATGACGCGGTAATTGCTGTTGCAGATATATTCCCATTCTTCCTGGCAGTAATCGCGCACGCCCACCTGCACAAGGCGGGTGAGTTGCGGAATTTCGGTGAGCGCGTTGTACATCACGCTGGCGTGACTATATGTAAAGAATTCGTAAGATTCGCGCAGGTCGCAGTGCGCATCAACCTGTAAAATTCCAAAATCTCCGTGTTGCTGGGCCATGGCCTTGAAAAAGCCCAGTGAAATGCTGTGGTCGCCGCCGAGTAGCGCCACCAGCTTATTTTTTTGCAGAAGGTCCATGGTCTGCTCGTACACCCAGTTGTTGAGAAATGCGCTGCCCTCGTTGATTTCCTTCAGCGATTTGCACATGAAGGCATTTTTTTCCAGTTTCTCGCCGTGGGAGATATAATCAATGTAGAGTTCTGCCTCTTTGCGCAGGTAATCGCTTTTGAGCAGAATCTTGCGGTCGGGGCTGCGCATATAGAGACCCTGTTTCCAGGCATCCCTGGTGTCGGGATCAAACAGATCCACCTGCATGCTTGCTTTGAAGATATGGTCGGCGGCGCGGGCGGTGCCGGCAGTATTGCTCACTGTCACTTCCCAGGGAACCGGCAATATCACCAGCCGGGCTTCTTCTTCTGTGAAGGGTAAACCAAATATATTGTTATTGGGATTACTCGCGGCGTTGGGATCAAATTTCGATAGGTCTGCCATTATTGAATATCCTCTCGTTTTGGAAAAACGCTGTGCAAGTTAGCACAGTATGAATTCCAGACAAAAAAATATGATTGCTGGTTGTCAGCAGATTAAAAAACCCGACCCTCTGATTAAAATCATTTAATCTGCACAAAAATCACATTCACAGTGTGAAACATTTTGACCTAACTTTGCCCTGAATTTCACCGATTATGAAGAAAAGCCATATTATAATACTGGTAGGTTTTGCCGCCTGTATTATGATTCTACTGAGTTTTATGGGCGATCTTTCTACTTATGAGACGTTGGCTTCGGCCCGCCAGAAGGAGGGAAAGACCGTGACCGTGATCGCACAACTGGACAAATCTGTTCCCAACCCCATTCAATACGACCCACTGCGCAATCCCAACCTTACCCGTTTCCATGTAGTTGATTCGCTGGGCAATAAAGCCGAAGTGGTCTACCACTTCGAAAAGCCTTTCGATATGGAGAAATCTGATCGTATTGTGCTGAAAGGCAAAATGAAAGGCGATATATTTGAAATTACCAGTAAAGATGGCATTCTTATAAAATGTCCTTCCAAATACAAAGACGACCCTAAAGCAGCACAAAAAAATCTCTCGCACAGCAATTAATCACAACAATTAATCATGGTGAAATGAGACCGAGCATCAGCGAGGTAACATCCGGCCGCTTCAAAAACTTTAATTACCGATGAACTATATCGGAGAACATCTTTTTCCCGGTCAGCTTGGACATTTTTTAATTGTACTCTCATTGGCAGCGTCGATTGTTGCAGCCATTTCCTACTATAAATCCACTACCTCCGCCACTATGGCCCTGGCGGAAAGCTGGAAAAAAATTGCGCGGGTAGCCTTCCTGATCGATGCCGTTTGCGTTATCAGCATCATAGCCACCATCGTAGCTATCATATCCAACCACTATTTCGAATACCACTATGCCTGGAACCATTCCGACCGTTCGCTCGAGCCCAAGTACTTGCTCAGCAGTACCTGGGAAGGACAGGAGGGCAGCTTCCTGCTCTGGATGGTATGGCATGCGGTGCTCGGCGTGATTGTGATGTTTACTTCGCGCAAGTGGGAAGCGCCGGTGATGACCGTGATCAGCGTTGCGCAGGCCTGCCTCGCCACTATGATACTGGGCGTGTATGTGTTTGGCCTGAAGGTGGGAAACAACCCGTTTATACTTACCCGTCATGTATTTCCCGATAACGAGGTATTCAAAAACCCCAACTACCTGTCGCTGCCCGCTATGCAGGATGGCATTGGCCTGAACCAGTTGCTGCAGAATTACTGGATGACCATACACCCGCCGATTACCTTCCTGGGGTTTGCCTCCACCATTGTGCCGTTTGCATTTGCGATAGCCGGCTTATGGACCAAGGATTTTGGTGGCTGGACGAAGAAAGCCCTGCCATGGACCATTTTCTCGGTAGCTATTCTCGGTACCGGCATCATGATGGGCGCCATGTGGGCCTATGAATCGCTGAGCTTCGGAGGCTTCTGGGCATGGGACCCTGTGGAGAATGCTTCGCTGGTGCCCTGGCTGTTGCTGGTAGCCGGATTGCATACGCAGCTGATATATAACAGTACTGGTCACTCGTTGCGCGCAACATATGTTTTCTTTATACTCGGCTACCTCTTCATCGTTTATTCTACCTACCTCACCCGCAGCGGCGACTTGCAGGATACTTCGGTTCACGCGTTTGTGGCTACCGACATGGTATGGCAACTGCGCGCCTGGCTGGTGTTGAATGTGGTGGTGGCTTTTGCAATCCTGTTTGCACGCTACAAAAAGATTCCGCATATTGTAAAGGAAGAAAACACGTATAGCCGTGAATTCTGGATGTTTATTGGCGCATTGGTATTATTGCTTTCCGGGATTTCCATTATCGTACCGACTTCTTTTCCACTGATCAATAAATTATTTGGTACCAACCTCGCTATAGGGGAAGATGTAGAATTCTCGTACAACCGGATCCAGATATTCGTGGCAATTGTGTTGGGAATTCTCACTGCTGTTACCCAGTTCCTGAAGTATAAGAATACGCCTAAGAAAAATTTCTGGACAAGCATATTGGTTCCGACGGCCATCAGCCTGCTGGCATCTTTCAGCATCAGTTATTTCGGCGGAGTGGATTATGATAAATATGGACTCGGATTCCTGGCCGCCATTCACCTCGCCATCTTCGCGGCGGTATATACTGTCGTAGCCAACCTTAGCTACGTGTGGCTGGGATTGAAAGGAAAACTGAAAGCAGCCGGCGCTTCGGTAGCGCACGTTGGATTTGGAATGATGTTGCTCGGAATTCTGATAGCCAGCGCCAACAAGGAAATACTTTCCATCAATCTCAACAACCCGCTCAATTTTGGTCCCGACAGCCAGATCAAGGGTACTGAGAATCTCACTCTCTTCCAGGGTATTCGTACCGATATGGGAAAATACTGGGTGACGTATAATGGCGACAGTGTTTCAGCCAACAAGAAGATGACTTGGTTTTACATCGACATGGAGGATAAGAAGACTGGTGAAAAGTTTCGCCTGCTGCCCGATATCATCAAGGCCACAAAAGGGCAGGAGGGCTATTCTGCCAACCCCGATTCAAAGCATTATTGGGATAAGGACATTTTCATTTACGTAAACGCTTCCAGCAACCTGGCCGAAGGCGCTGATACATCCCAGTTCAGAACTCATTCTGTCAATTTGGGCGACACAATATTCTATTCGTCGGGCTATATGATTCTCGACAGCGTGGTGGCCAACCCGCGCAATAAACGCTACGATTTCAAACCCACTGACACCGCTTTGATGGCCAGCCTGAGTGTATATACCAGCGACAACCAGACCCTCACCGCCATGCCGGTATTTTACCTAAAAGGCTTGCAGACTACCCATATTATCGATACCCTTTATTCCCAGGGACTTGCCGTGGCGTTGACCCGCGTGCTGCCCGACAGAAAACTGGAAATCAGTGTGAAGGAATCATCGCGGCTGACGCCATACATTGCGCTCAAAGTGGTGAAATTCCCCTTTATCAACCTCTTGTGGCTGGGCACTGTGGTGATGGTGGCAGGCATGATCATGAGCATTGTGCGCCGGCTCAAACTGAACTAGTTAACATTACTTTTAAATGCCCTTTACCCATTTTTGCGTTTAAAGAGTAAAGAATAATTGCTATTTTGTGTGAAGCTGAGTATGACTGCGAGACCTAAGATATTACCCCATTTATTGATCATCCTTGGTTTTTCTATACTTGCCCCGCTATCATCCAAAGCGCAGGGAGAACCACCATTACCTGAATTGGGCCCGAATGATACTATCCCCGTGCCAGCCATCATTCACGACAACCAATATATTCCCGGCGGCATTATGGAGTGGGTATGGGTGCAGGCTCCTTATCCCAAACACCTGCTCAAGAAGCGCCAGGAATGGACCCGCCTGCGCAATGCCATTTATGTAACGTATCCGTATGCGCGAAAAGCGGGCATCATTATGAATGAGATCAATGAGAGGACGGCGAAAATGAGCGAAAAGGAACGGAAGAAATATATCAAGTCGAGAGAGAAAGAACTGAAAAAAGAATTCGCTGACCCGCTCCAGGAATTGTCGGTTTACCAGGGCAAGGTGCTGATGAAACTGATCAACCGGCAAACGGGAAACAATTGCTACGACATCATCAAAGAATACAAAGGCGGATTCACTGCCCGCTTCTGGCAGACCGTTGCCTTTTTCTTTAACAGTAATCTCAAACAGCCTTACGATCCCAACGGCGCCGAGCGCGAAATGGAACTGATCGTGCAGGAAGTGGAGAGGATGTACGCGAAGAAAAGCTGATTATTTTTTCATCTTCTCTATAATCGAAGTCGTAGAAAATCCTTCCACGATTGGATTGATCACCACACGTCCGCCATTTGCCTTTACTTCCTTTGCCCCCACAATCTGCTCTTCGGTATAATCGCCGCCTTTTACCAATACATCAGGCTGAATGGCTTTGATGAGTTCAATCGGGGTTTCTTCATCAAAGATGATCACCATATCTACCATCAGCAGCGATGCCAGCACTATGGCTCTGGCCTGCTGGTCATTTACCGGGCGGCCGGGACCTTTGAGTTGTTTGGTAGAAGAGTCGGAGTTGAGGCCCACCACCAGGTAGTCTGCTTCGCGCGCGGCTGCCGCCAGCGAATAAATATGACCGCGATGAAGTATATCGAAACAACCATTCGTGAAAGCGATGGTTTTGCCGAGCAGGCGCCATTGATTAACTCTTTTCAACGCCTCCGGCAACGACATTATTTTCGACTCGATGATCTCTGGCTTGCGCATACTTTCTGTTCTTGTTAATGTAAGGTAGGGCAACTGCCGCTATTAAACCGAATATCAGTATCTGGAAAAACTGTACCGTCCACAGCAACCACCCAAAAGCAGTACCGTAGGCCTGGCTCAGCCCATACAGCTCCATGGTTTGCATCACCAGGATAGGATATAAGCCGATGCCGCTGGGGGTAACAATCATGGCTACGCTACCGGTAAACAACACGGTGAGCGACTCGATCAAACCATAATGCGATGTTTCCTTCAATGCCCACATACCAATCTGCACGCTGGCAAGATACATACTCCAGATAAAGAGGGTATGAAAGATAAACCATCCTTTATGCTTCACGAAGCGCACGCTGGTGAGTCCCTGCCATACGCCGGCAACAATTTTTTTGATTTTCGTTACAAAAGAGATGTGCGCAAACTTTTTAAACACAAACAGCATTGCCGCGCCTGCCGCCACCAGTATGCCAACCCCGATCACAATTTTCGTAACCGATAAGCCGGTTCCCACATTTTCCCTGGCCAGGTTATAAATAAAATCACCAATCAGGTCGGTTTGGGTAATAATGCAGATCACCATCACCAGCGCCAGGCAGATCATATCAAATGCTCTTTCGGCCACAATGGTGCCCACCAGCTTATCAGCAGGCACTTTCTCGTATTTGGCCAATATGGTACACTTAAGAATTTCACCGAGGCGGGGGATGGCCAGGTTGGCCAGGTAACCAATCAACACAGCCAAATAGGTATTGCCGATATGCGTTTTATAACCCAATGGCTCCATCAGTATCTTCCAGCGCATGGCGCGACTAAAATGGCTGGCCAGCAACGCTATTACTACCGGTATCAGGTACCAGTAATTGGCATTGTGAAGTGAAACCAGCATTTTTTCCTTTTCGTCGGGACTAATGCGGCTAAGGGACCACCAGACCAAAAAAATTCCAAGCCCTAAGAATAAAGCGTACTGTAATAGGCTGAGAATTTTCTTATTCATATATGAAGGGTAAAAGTAAGTTAGGTCGCCCAAGCAGGCATAAGTATAACGGATTAATTATAGTTTATTGCCCGGCTTAGGGAAAACAACAGAGGGTTTGAAGGACTTCGCCTTTTCAAAATCCATAGTGGCATAAGAAATAATGATGACGGTATCGCCCACAGCGCCCTGGCGCGCAGCAGGACCATTGAGGCAGCATACACCCGAGCCCTTTTTTCCTTTAATGAGGTATGTTTCGATGCGCGAGCCATTGTTCACATTCACGATCTGCACCTTTTCATATTCTATCATGTTGGCAGCGTTCATCAGGTCTTCGTCGAGGGTAAGACTGCCAACATAGTTGAGATTTGCTTCTGTTATAACCGCCCTGTGGATCTTTGATTTCAATATTTCTATTTGCATATTACTATTTCGAAATTGATGCATTTATAAAAACGGCTGCAAGCTATAAAAGTTTAAGCACAATGTTATCGATCAGTCTTACCTCACCTATAAAGGCTGCGGCCAGGGCCACCAACGGTTCTTTGCCATCCCAACTGTCCACAATTTCTAATGAGTTGGCATCGGCAATCTCCACATAATCAACTTTAAAACCTGCCTGTTCCAGTTTACTAACGGCTTTTTGCTTCAGCGCTCTTAAATCTCCCGGCTCCAGCTCGTTGTTTACCATTTGCAGGGTTTCATAAATGGTAGCCGCTTTCTTTCGCTCCGTTTCGGACAGCCGCAGATTGCGGCTGCTCATGGCCAGTCCGTCGGGCTCGCGCACCGTATCGCAGCCTATAAACGCTATATCTGACTCCATAATATGCAGCAGGCGCCTCACCACCATGCATTGCTGGTAATCTTTAAGCCCCATAAAAAGCTTATGCGGCGTTACCATATTCAGCAGGCGCTGCATCACCTGGCATACCCCCTGGAAATGGCCGGGGCGGTATTTGCCCTCCAATACTGTTTCCAGGTAGCCCAGGTCATAGGTCTCCAGGCCTTCCGTGCCATTAGGGTATATTTCTTCCAAAGGGGGTAAGAAAAGCATGTCCACACCGGCTGTTGCCAGCAGGGCAATGTCTTTTTCTATAACATGCGGGTATTTGCGGTAATCGGAGATATTGTTGAATTGGGTAGGATTTACAAATATGCTCACCACTGTGAAATCTGATGACTGGCGGCATTGCCCGATCAGCGTCATATGTCCCTGGTGCAGGGCGCCCAAAGTAGGTACGAATCCGACAATTTTGCCTTCTTTCTTCTCCTTTTCTATATAACGGGCCAATGTACTGGCCTGCTTGACTATGATCATTTGACTGGTTTTAAAGTCAAGGGATTGGGTGTGAAACGGCGTTCCGATAAAAAACCTTAACTTTGCACACTAAATTTTTTAAAGTTAGCCAGGTAATTAAAAAATCCGGTTGAAAATTCCCGGTATTCTTATTTCAATACTATCATAATGCTGACAAAGAAAAGAATTTTATTTATTGCTAACGAAATGTCCCCCTATCTCGAACTGACGGAATTCTCTGAAACGGTAAACAGGTTAGCGATAAAAGCAAATGAAAATGGTTTTGAAGTGCGTTGTATTATGCCCCGCTTCGGCGTGATCAACGAGAGAAGGCACAGGCTGCACGAAGTGGTTCGATTGTCAGGCATTAATGTCTCGGTTGATAACGACGATTACCCCCTCCAGATCAAAGTTGCTTCCTTACCCAATGCACGCCTCCAGGTGTATTTTCTCGATAATGAAGACCTGTTTAAACGCAAATATATCTTTCACGACGAGCAGGAAAAATGGTTTGATGATAATGGACTGAGGACGGTATTTTTCTGCAAAGGCGCCCTCGAGACCGTGAAGAAGTTTGGCTGGCCGCCCGATATTATTCATTGCAGTGGCTGGATGACCGGCTTAATTCCCCTTTATCAAAAAACAGCTTACAAAAAAGAGCCCGTATTTGCGCATAGCAAAATAGTTTATACCATCGGCAGCAATAGCTTTAAAGAAAAACTTGGCGCCGATTTCCTGAAGATGGCCCAGATCAGCCCGCTGATCAAAGACAAAGACCTCGAGCCTTTCAAAGATGTCAATAACGTGGCGATGATGCGTGGCGGTGCTACCTATGCCGACGCCATCACTTTCGGAGTGGAAAAAGTGGATAAGAAACTGGTAGAGGAATTCGGAAAAGTAAAAGGTAAGAAAGTGCTTCCGTACAATGCCGAATCTGATTTAACAGACTATTTACAATTGTATTCCGACCTTGCCAAATAGGTATTATTCAGAAACTTAACTTAACCACTGCGTGAACAGGAAGTTTTTAGTTGCAGCCGTAACCGTTCTGACAGGATTATATTTACACACTGCCTGCACCAAGATCGACACCACCGACATCGGTAACAACCTGATCCCAGTAGTGGATAACGTGCACACTTTCGACACGGTGTTCGAAGTGATCAGCGATATCATTATCAATCCTGATAGTACCCGCCTCGGCCAGTCGGAATTACACGCCATCGGAAGTATAGCCAACGACCCTGAGTTTGGTGAGACAGAAGCGGAAGCTTATTTCTCGCTCACACCGCAGGCATATGGCGTGTACCCTTTTCCTGTTGTAAAAGACTCCATCACCGAAATTGATTCGGTGATTCTTTCTTTGCCTTACAGCACATTGTATGGTGACTCGAATTCCATTCAACAGTTCGAGGTATATGAAATAGATCCCAGCGATTTCCCGGATAGTTTTTACCGCATCGATGCCACACCTTTTAACCTGGTTCCGGGTTTGCTGGGCAGTAAGATGGTTGATTTCAGATCGCTGGACGACTCGCTGACCTATGTAAATTATACCAGTAGCGTGGCCACTATTTATGATACCATCAGAACGGCCAACCTGCTGCGCATACCCCTGAGTGTTTCACTGGCTGAAAAGTTCATAGACTTTGATACAGCCAATCACTATAAGAGCGACTCCCTGTTCAGATCGAATTTCAAGGGACTTGCTGTCAGGGTGAACAAAGCTGCTTCGCCCGCCCCCAATGCATTGGCGTATTTCAACCTGGCGGGCTCGCCCACGGCCATGGTAAGCATGTATGTTAAAGTGCAGAAAAACGGGCAGATTGATACTGCCACCGTCAGCTTCACTTTCTCATCCAACTCCAATTGGCGCAACTCGGCCAACCTGGTGAAGCGTACCCCCGGCAACAGTTACCTCACCTATATCAGCAACTCCAATCCCAACGACGATCTGATGTATATTCAGTCGACACCGGGATCGGTAGCCGTAATAAAAATCCCCGGACTGGAAAATTTACCCAACTGTGTAATACATCGTGCAGAACTGATCCTGGAGAAAATACCTTCGGCACAGGAGAATTTTTATACGCCGCCGCCGGTATTGTTTATTGATGCTATCAACGAGACAGGTGATTCCACGTTTACGATCCGCAACGACTTTGTATTTACCGGACAGGGACTGGGGTATGATCTGGGTTCAATTGAAGGTGTATTGCGCAACAACACCAGGTATATGTTCAACCTGAGCCGATACGTGCAATCTATTGTCACCAAGAAACTGCGCAGCCACACGCTCAGGGTGTATGCTCCATATGCTGTAAGGCCATACTTCGAAAGCGGTGATGGGGTGGTTACATCATACCCGCTGGGATCAGAATTCCTGGTAAATACGCCGATTGCTGCCAACAGGGTAGTGCTTGGCGGAGGGTCGCACCCCGATCCGGCTAAGAGATTGCGCCTTAGAATTATTTATTCCAAAATTTAGTACCGGCTCTTATCTTTGCGCCTGTAAAAAATTTTTGTATAACCCATTAACGTTTCTTGCCCTCTTTAATTCCGAATAATTATGCCGTATTTATTTACTTCTGAAAGTGTCTCTGAAGGTCACCCGGATAAAATTGCGGACCAGATTTCCGATGCCCTTATCGATAATTTCCTGGCTTTCGATCCGCAGTCGAAAGTGGCTTGCGAAACGCTGGTGACTACCGGGCAGGTAGTGCTGGCAGGTGAAGTAAAATCGCGCGCTTACCTCGATGTACAGGAAATTGCCCGCGAGGTAATCCGCCGTATCGGCTATACCAAGAGCGAGTACATGTTTGAAGCCAACAGCTGTGGTGTATTGTCTGCTATCCATGAACAATCATCTGATATCAACCAGGGCGTTGACCGCCGCAAGAAAGAAGACCAGGGCGCCGGCGACCAGGGGATGATGTTCGGGTATGCCACCAACGAAACAGAAGACTATATGCCGCTGGCCCTTGACCTGGCGCATAAGCTGTTGATAGAACTGGCTGCTCTGCGCCGCGAAAACAAGCAGATCAAATATCTGCGCCCCGACGCGAAAAGCCAGGTTACACTCGAATACGACGATAACAACAAACCTATTCGCATAGATGCCATCGTGATTTCAACTCAGCACGATGAATTCGACACCGAGGCAAGAATGCAGAAGAAGATCCGCGAGGATATGATCAACATCCTGATTCCGCGGGTAAAGGCGAAATACAGGAAATACGCAAAGCTCTTCAACGATAAGATCAAGTATCATATCAACCCCACCGGCAAATTCGTAATTGGCGGTCCGCATGGTGATACCGGCCTCACTGGCCGCAAGATCATCGTTGACACCTATGGTGGCAAAGGCGCTCATGGTGGCGGTGCTTTCAGCGGTAAGGATCCCTCCAAAGTTGACCGTTCAGCTGCTTATGCTACCCGCCATATCGCCAAGAACCTGGTGGCAGCTGGTGTGTGCGACGAGGTACTGGTGCAGGTTTCCTATGCCATCGGCGTTGCCAAACCCATGGGTCTGTATGTAAATACCTATGGCACTTCCAAGGTAAATCTCACCGACGGCCAGATTGCCAGGAAGCTCGAAGGCATCTTCGATATGCGTCCTTATTTCATCGAAGAGCGGTTGAAACTGCGCAATCCCATTTACAGCGAAACCGCCGCTTACGGTCATATGGGCCGCAAGCCCCAGGTAGTGGAAAAGACATTCGTTTCCCCCGACGGCAAAGTGGTGAAGAAAAAAGTGGAATTGTTTACCTGGGAGAAACTGGATTATGTGGGTAAGATTAAAAAGGCGTTTGGATTGAAATAGTTTTTTCGGGGAGACCTGTTGCGGGCGAAAATTGGAAGGGAAATCTCAAGAACCAGCTAGCAAGAACCCAATAAGTCTCAAGCCAAAAGCTAAAAAATACAAAACAAATTAGAATTCCAAAGGAGTTGTTCCTTTGGAATTTTTTATTTGGAGTTTGTTTGATTCCTGGTACTTGCGTTATGGAATTTCCGACACAACAATTTCCATCCCTGGAATTCCAACCAAAGATTTCTGCGCAAACTCTCTCCGGCAGCCGCGCTTGGGATTTCCTCCTTTGGAATTTAATTGGTTCCGGTGCCTGTCTTTTGAAATTTCCAACCCCGTATTCCGAATTTCAATTTTCAAATTTATCCCCTTAGCTTCGGCCCATGAACGAGCACATCAATCCCTGGAAAGTATTGTCGGAAAAAAAGGTGTACGATAATCCCTGGATTTCGCTCACTGAATACGACGTTATCAATCCTTCCGGGGGCAAAGGAATTTATGGAAAAGTGCATTTTAAGGGACTGGCAATTGGAATTCTTCCGCTGGATGAAGAATTGCATACCTGGCTGGTAGGACAATATCGCTTTCCGCTGAACCAGTACAGTTGGGAAATTCCGGAAGGTGGCGGCCCGCTGGATATTGAGCCGCTGGAGTCGGCAAAGCGTGAATTATTGGAAGAAACCGGCCTGGTGGCCTCTGAGTGGTCGCCGATCCTGGAAATGCATTTATCGAATTCTGTCTCTGATGAACATGGCATCATATTTCTCGCACGCGGACTGCAACAGAGGCAGGCCGAGCCTGAGGAGACCGAGCAATTGCAGGTGAAACGGGTTTCGTTTGATGAAGCATACGATATGGTAGAAAAAGGCCAGATCACCGATAGCATGTCTGTGGCCGCTATTCTGAAAGTAAAACTCATGATTGCCGATGGCCGCATTTCATAAACAGCCTATGCCTAAAAAATCTGCGCTGGTGATTGGCCGGCAGCCGGTGATTGAAGCAATCGAAGCCGGCCGGGCGATCGACAAGATATTGTTCCAGCGCAACGTGAGCGGCGATGCCATTGGCAAGATCAGGCAGCTGGCGCGCGAGCACAATATTCCCATTCAACAGGTGCCGCCCGAAAAGCTGCAGAGCTTTACGAAAGCCAATCACCAGGGCGTAATTGCCATTGCGGGGCTGGTTCAGTATATGGACCTGCAGCAGGTGATCGACCACGTGGTGAGCAGGGGAGAAACGCCGCTTTTTGTGATGCTCGATGGAGTGACCGATGTGCGAAATATCGGAGGCATTGCACGGAGTGCCGTTTGCTGTGGCGCACAGGCTGTAATAATTCCAGATAAAGGTGTGGGCGCCCTGAACGAAGAAGCCATGAAATCTTCCGCAGGAGCGCTGGAAAAGATTCACGTTTGCCGCGTCAACAGCCTGATGAAGGCCGTGGATACGCTTCACCTGAATGGAATTTCAGTATTTGCGACGGAAATGACAGCGGAAAAAATGGTTTTCGAAACAGATTGGACAGTTCCTTGTTGTATTATAATGGGCAGTGAAGATAGGGGCGTGTTTCCCGGGTTGCTGAAGATTTGCGATGCCACTATTAAAATTCCAATGCCTGGCAAATTTGAATCGTTGAATGTGTCGGTCGCGACCGGAATTGTGTTATATGAAGCGGTAAAGCAAAGGATGGGGGTGAAGAGCATGCACAACTCATGATAAAGACTCCATCAGGCGATTTTCTGTATCGCGAGCGTCGATCCTCACTGCCGTATTCACCAATAGGGAATATTACCAGCAAAGAATACCGCTTAGAGTTATGAATCAAAAAGAAATTTCCAGCATGCCCGAGAACAATTCGAAAATAACTCTTGTAGAATGTCCCCGCGATGCCATGCAGGGCTGGAAAAATATTATTCCTACCGAGAAGAAAATAGAATACTTAAACGCTTTGCTGAAGGTTGGATTTGATGTATTGGATTTTGGAAGTTTCGTATCTCCGAAAGCGATACCGCAAATGGCCGACACAAAAGATGTGGTTCGAAAGCTGTTACTCTCCAATTCCAGGTCAAGATTACTAGCGATTGTCGCCAATACGCGCGGTGCCGGGGAAGCGGCCGCTTATGATGAGATTTCTTACCTTGGATTTCCATTTTCAATATCGGAGACATTCCAGCAAAGGAATACCAATAGCAGTATGGCACAATCGCTGGAACGCGTGCAGGAAATCCAGGATATTTGCGCGTCAACGCGAAAGAAATTGGTCATTTATATTTCGATGGGCTTTGGAAATCCCTATGGTGATCCCTGGTCCGAAGAAATAGTGCATGAATGGGTGGAGAAATTTGTTTCGCTGGGTATCAAAACAATCTCTATTGCTGACACCGTAGGTCTTGCCACCCCCGAACAAATAGAAAAGATTATGAAGCACCTGGTACCTTCGCTGCCGGATATAGAACTCGGGGTTCATTTGCATTCCAGGCCCGATAACCGGGCGGCAAAGATTGATGCAGCGTGGAATTCCAACTGTACACGCTACGACGGAGCACTCAAAGGAATTGGGGGCTGTCCCATGGCCAATGATGAGCTGGTGGGGAATATCGACACCGAATGGCTGATAGCACACCTGGAAGCCAAAGGACATCAGTTTTCTATCGACAAAGAAGCACTGGCTCATGCCAGCAGGCTCGCCACAGAAATTTTTGTTTAAACATTATGGAGTTCCAGGTTCCCATACAAATACCAACGCTTACAAAGCCCATCAGCTATAAAGACAAGTTGTTGCTGATCGGCTCTTGCTTCACCGAGCATATTGGCAGCAAACTGGAAGAATTGAAGTTTTCCATTTTGCAAAACCCCAATGGCATTCTGTTCGACCCACAGAGCATTGCCAGCAGCCTGGTGTCGTATATCCAAAACAGGCAGTACACAGAAGATGATCTTTTTCACCTGAATGAACTCTGGCAAAGCTGGCAACATCATAGCCGCTTTTCAGGAATAGACAAGAAGGCCGTACTCGATCGCATCAACCAATCGCAACAACGCGCGCATGAATTCCTGAAGACGGCCAATTGGCTTGTGATAACACCAGGCACAGCATTTTCGTACAGGCTTACACCGGCATCGCCGGGCAGCGGACCAGTAGCCAATTGCCACCGCGCGCCAGCGGCCTGGTTCGATAAGCACCTGATGACGATCGAAGAGATTAACAGCGCGCTCGATAATTGCCTGCACCAATTGTTCCGGTTCAATCCATCGTTGCAGGTAATTTTTACCGTCAGCCCCGTACGTCATATCCGCGACGGTGTGATCGACAACAACCGCAGCAAGGCGCGACTGATTGAAGTGGTGCACAACCTCGTGAACAAATTCGACCGGCTGTATTATTTCCCCGCCTATGAACTGGTGATAGATGTGCTGCGTGATTATCGTTTTTACGATATCGACCTGGTGCATCCCAATTACCAGGGCACGCAATTTGTCCTGGAAAAATTTATGCAGCATTGTGTAGATGAATCATCGAGAGCTTTATCTGAGGAAGTTCAAAAGCTGGTGATCGCACGTAAGCATAAGGCATTTCAGCCGGAAACGCAGGCACACAAAAAGTTTTTGCAATCGCATTGGGAAAAAGCACAGTCCCTGCAGAAGCAATATCCGTTCCTGGATTTGAAAGAAGAGATTGAATATTTCGCTTCCGGGCGCTAATGTCATTCCTCCAAAAACTCCTCCAATCTCTCCAACAGCAGCAATTGGTTCAGCGCTCGATTCAGATTCTGTTCAGGGTAAGTAGTGTAGTAATACACATCATTGTTCAGAAAATCCGTTAAAAACCGCAGGCATTGCATATAAATCATTATCAGTCCTGCCTGATGAATATTTTCGATTTCCTTTTTGGTAAACGCATCGCCAGTTCCTGCTAAATAACCTTCAATAATCGCTTCATAAAAATCTCTCCTGATGCCAACGTCTTCCCAGCGCGTACTATTCTCATCCACCGTTCCCGCCATGCTTCTGATCATATCGCCGATATCGGAAAAATAATACCCCGGCATCACCGTATCCAGGTCAATGGGACCAATCACTGTGCGAGTAGAGGCATTCAACAAAATATTGCTCATCTTGCAATCGTGGTGCATGATGCGGATCTTAAACCCAGGATCGTCAACAATGTAAGTATAAAATTGCACGAATTTTGCCCGCTGGCGAAGCTCGGCAATGATGTGGGTCGATTTCAACAACCTGTTGATATGTGCGCCTGCCACCGCTGCCTCAAACTGGTTGTACCGCAACGAAAGATCATGAAAACCGGGAATGATTACTTTCAAACGAGAAGCATCCAGTTGCGAAAGATCACGCGTGAATTTGCCAAAACAATGCGCCACCAGCCTTGCATCATCAGCACTCTCGGGCTGCGGCATCGTAACAGTGCCGGTTTCGAATTCGGTGGCACGCCAGAAATTATTCGATGAGTCTATCCAAAACCATTCTCCATTATCAGCTTTTACCATGGCCGGTATATGAGTCTTGCCGCCGTTAGTTAAATATTCCGAAAGCAAAAGGTAATTGTAAATGAGATTCTCCGGGTGAGGAAATGTGTTCCGGTTAATACTTTGCAGCACCACAGGCCCGCTGCCGGCATACTCCACCTTATAGGTTTGATGGATCAGCCCCTCCGTGAGCGGCACGATACTAATAACCTGCTTGCCGAAGTGTGAAGCAGCTTCCTTGATTTCTAATTCAGTCATTATTGCGATAAAATCTCAAGCACCCAATGCTTTACTCTAAAATTCGTCGGTCAACGCAAAATCATTCTTCCTGTACATCCACTGCCCGCCGGTAAAATCGGGAAATTCAACCGTCTCATTACCCAGTTCAATGCTTTTCTCGCTCAAAGGTGTAATAGCACTCCAGGCGGCCGCATCATATACGTCCATCGGCACATTCGTCTTGCGTTTGATGGCTTCCACAAAGGCATGAAGCACAAAAAAGTCCATACCGCCATGACCAGCGCCATCTGTTTCCTTGCTCCAGCGTTTCCATAAGGGATGATCGTATTTGTCGAGATAAGGCTTTGCATCTTCCCACTGATGTTCTTTAGCACTTACACCTTCTATATACAGCGAGCGGTTCACATCCATCCAGATACCCTTTGTACCCTGCACGCGAAAACCGAGTGAATAGGGGCGTGGCAGGTTGGTATCGTGTTGCAATAAGATAGTTTCGCCATTGGCGCAGCGGATCATGGTTGTCACCACATCACCCAGTTTGAATTCAACTTTTGCATTAGGATGTTGCTCGCCGCCATTTTTTACAATATAATCATGCAGTCCGCGGGCCTTGGTCGAGAAAGAAGACAATGAAACAAAGCGATTGCCGCGGTTGATATCGATCATCTCCGCTACAGGACCTATACCATGGGTGGGATACAGGTCGCCGTTACGATGTACCGAATGCTCGGTGCGCCAGCGAGCTTCGGAAAAAGCTTTTTCTCCGAATTCAACACCGCCGCCATAGGCATTCTTCCCGTCGTTAAATTTCACATTGCGCAGATCGTGCTGGTAACCGCCCTGCAGGTGAATGATTTCTCCAAACAAACCCTGTCGCACCATATTCAACACCGCCATCACGTCGCGGCGGTAACAAACATTCTCCAGCATCATTACATGAGCCTTGTGATATTCGGCCGCTTTCACCACATCCCAGTGATCCTGCAAAGTGATGCCCAGCACCACTTCGGTACCAATATATTTGATACCCGCCTGTGCCGAATAGATAATCATGGGCGCGTGCCATTCCCAGGGTGTGGAAATGATGACGCCATCAATATCTTTTTGCTCCACCAATTTCTTCCAGGCGTTCACGTCGCCGGTATATACCTTCGCCTGCGGCTTATTGTGTTTCTTGAATAAATTATTAGCTGACTGCAACATCCGCTCGTCGATATCGCATATCGACACCACCTCCACGTCTTTGCGGCGCAGGGCATTGTCGAGATGATTCTGACCTCTTAATCCTACACCGATAAATCCTAATTTTACCTTTTGCTGTTTTGATGTCGCCAGTATTATATTTGGCAGCATGGCAACGCCGGCTGTTGTAAGCCCTGTATTTTTCACAAATGATCTGCGGTTCATAACAGTAGTTGTTTGGAGAAAAACTGAGAGCACAAAATACCCAAAATTGATTGAATGAAAACCGTTTCGCAAAATCTTACGCAATCGTATGCAATACTTGATTTCTATAAAAAATTGCAACCCGATTTCCCCGTTCCCGGGGGCGTGCAGATCATGAATCCTTTTACAGAAACGGGTTCATGGGAACTCACCAAAACTTTTTATGAAAAATTCTATGGCGATACACGTCCGCGTCAATTCATATTCGGTATAAATCCCGGGCGCTTCGGAGGCGGCGTCACTGGCATACCCTTTACGGATCCGATACGACTCGAAAATGAATGTGGTATAAAAAATGACCTGGCGAAAAAGCCTGAATTGTCTTCACTGTTTGTTTACGAGGTAATGAAAGCATATGGCGGGCCTGACAAATTTTACGGCGATTTTTTCATCACGGCACTATCACCACTAGGCTTTACCAAAGATGGGTTAAACCTGAATTATTACGATGACAAAGAATTACTGAAAGACTGCAAGCCATTTATCATAAGATGTATCCGGCAGCAGTTGCAAACCATTTCCACGAATACAGACTATTGTTTTTGCCTCGGCGAAGGCACCAATTTCAAAATTTTCTCCAAACTAAACCAGGAGCATCATTTCTTTAAACAGATCATTCCGCTTCCACATCCCCGCTGGATCATGCAATACCGCCGCAAGAGAGTAGATGAGTTTGTGACTTTATACTTAGAAAAATTAAGCCTTGAAGTCTGACCATATTGACTGTTGATTCTTTTCCCCACATCAATGCATTCTATCACCGCGCAGTTCCATCCGCTTCATCACATCTGCCTCATAAGCCAGCCATTCCTGCCAGCGCCTGCGCACTTTTTCTTTGTCTATATAGGTTTCTGCCAGGTCAATGAATAACGTATAATGCCCTGCTTCGCTTTCCATAAAGCGGCGGTAGAAATTGCGGAGGTATTCATCATCCAGTCCTTCACTTAGTCTTTTAAATCGCTCACAACTGCGCGCCTCGATCAGGGCACAAATCAGCAATTTATCAAGCAGCCGGTCTTCTTCTGAGCCGCCCTTGGTTTCAAATTTCAGCAGTTCATTTACGTACTCGTCTTTTCGCTGCTTGCCGAGTTTGAGTTTACGCTTTTCCAGTTCAGCCAACACCAACCTGAAATGTCCCCATTCTTCGGTTACGATGGGTGCCAGTTCATACACCAGTTTTTCCTTATCGCTGTAGCGTTGGATCAGCGAAATGCAGCTGGTGGCTGCCTTTTGTTCGCAATAGGCATGGTCGGTCAGTATATCTTCAAGCGACATGCTGGCCAGGTCAACCCAGCGTGGATCAGTAGGGAGGTGCAGGCCAAGAATGTTTTTTACGTCGTTGGTAATTTCCATAGGGTGCAATTTAAATTCAAATCGCTGATATTCCTTTTCTTTGCCAGTCAAGAACAGGACATGCCGGAAGATTTTCTTTCAAAGAAGTTATCAGAAAGGGAGGCGCAAAATGCCCTGCGCCAGCTGCAACTGCCTTCGGGCAATACAGACTTTTGTTCCAACGATTACCTGGGCATTGTGCGCAACCGCCTGCTTGAATCGCGGGTGGCCGGCGCTTTCATGAATTACCGCCACGGCTCTACCGGCTCGCGGCTGCTCGCCGGTAATTCGCTCCTGGCTGAAGAAACGGAATCCTTCATCGCCTCGTTTCACGATGCGGAAGCAGGAGTACTCTTTAATTCAGGCTACGACGCCAATCTTGGGCTTTTGAGTTCCGTGCCGCAAAGAGGTGACACTATCTTATACGACTATCTCAGTCACGCTTCCATTCGCGACGGAATAAGACTCAGTTTCGCGCAGTCATTTTCATTTCGTCATAATGATGTGGAAGACCTGGAGAAAAAGCTGAAAGCTGCTGCTGGAAATATTTTCGTGGTCACCGAATCTGTTTTCTCCATGGATGGCGATACAGCGCCATTGCAGGAAATAGCCGGATTATGTGAAAAATACAAAGCCAACCTGATTGTGGACGAAGCGCATGCCACTGGCGTTATCGGGGAAAAAGGAGAGGGGTTGGTGCAAGATCTTTCCCTGCAATCTAAATGTTTTGCGCGCATTCACACATTCGGCAAGGCCGTAGGTTGTCATGGCGCCATTGTATTGGGAAGCTCGCTGCTGCGCAATTTTCTGGTGAATTTTTCCCGCCCGTTCATTTACACCACGGCGCTTCCCGAAGCAGCTATTGCCGCCATCCGCGCCGCCTATGAAATTTTCCCGGAAATGAATGCCGAGCGCGAACACCTGCAGCAACTCATCAACCTGCTCCAGCAGGCAACCTGCCGCTACGACAAAAAGATATCATCAACGCCCATACAGGCAGTAGTCATACCCGGTAATGACGCAGTGAAAGAAGTAGCCGGCACCCTCCAGGACGCAGGCATGGATGTACGCCCCATCCTGTACCCAACTGTCCCAAAGGGCAGCGAACGTCTGCGCATCGTGCTCCACGCCTTCAACAGCCTTCACGAAGTGCAGGAACTCTGCCGTCTTCTGCAGTAAAGAAGGCTCCAACCCCATACCCGATCAACCTTCTCCTTCATTCTTCCCTGTTCCTTCTTCTATCTTCAACCCACGAACCTTTAGTTCACAAAGTAAGTCTCATTCGGCCCTTCTCCTTCAATCTGCATCAGGCATGGCTCGGTAAACCATTCGTAGTGTGGCTGGTCCGCGGGAATCACCAGGAAGCTACCGGCGCCGTAAGGTTTTATGTCTATGGTGGTGTCGAGCCGGCTGCCCATACCTATATAAGCCGATCCCTGCAGTATGGTCACATATAAGTCGGCATTATGCACATGTGGTATGCTTTTGTAGCCGGCGGGGAACCATGAGCGCTCAATAAAAAATCCGCTTTTTGTGCGAAGGCCTACCAGGTAAGTATTTCTGCGGCCACTGGGGAGGGTAGTGTCTTTAACATCGGGCAGGATCATGGAAGCTCTTGGAGCAACTGGCTCTGGCGGGTTGGCAATTTCGTGCACCGTTGGCTCTGTACAGCTAACCCAGGGCACCAATAGCAATGCTATGGCATAAAGGGATCTCTTTTTCATAGCCAAACAATTTTAGGGTGAGTAATAGGTGAACGGCCAAAGAACTGAACTTAATTTAAAATAAAATGCACGACGGGGAGTATTTTGTTTAACTATGGAATGCAAAAACCGGTTCTTACGGGAACCGGTTCGCTTTCTGACGGATTAGCAACCTCTAATTCATAAAGGGTCCTGATTAAAATAACTGCTGATTGCGTACTCAAAACTCACGGCAAACGAAAAACTGGTTGTTATAAGGATCGGTGTATAGTAACCTGTGTTGAGGGTGTAAAAATCAGCATAACTCATTGACCCTGCAATACAATTTTGTGGTAATACCGCTTCGTGTAATAGAGAAAATAGACTACTTTTAAGCCATTTCCAGACTATCCGATATGAGAATTATCCCCTTCCTCGTTTCAGCCGTAATAACCGTAGCATTGATCATCGTCCTCAACCAGCGACTCACCATCGGCGACGCCACTTTACCGCCGATGGGAAAATTTCTGAGTCCGCAACATGGTTTCTGGCAGAATGCCGAACCGGTTGACGCACAACTTTCGCTCGAGTTCAATTTTCCCGGGTTAAAGAACAAAGTAGATGTGTTTTTCGATGATCGCATGGTACCGCATGTGTTTGCGCAGGAAGACCAGGATCTCTATTTTGTACAAGGTTACCTGCACGCGCGATTTCGCCTCTGGCAGATGGAATTTCAGACTCACGCAGCGGCTGGAAGACTGGCTGAAATTGTCGGGCCCGGACCCAATGACAATATCCTCAACAACGACCGTAATATGCGACGCCTCGGTATGGTGCACGGCGCGCGCCGTGCCTTGCGCGAAATAGAAAATGATCCCGACACCAAAATGATGCTCGACGCCTATACCGCGGGCGTCAATGCCTATATAGAACAAATGACCAATGCAGATCTTCCGTTGGAATACCGCCTGCTCGACTACAAACCGGAGCGCTGGAACAACCTGAAGACCGCGCTATTCTTAAAATATATGAGCTTTGATCTGACCGGTTATGAAGAAGATATAGAGCATACCAACCTGCAACAAATACTAAGCAAGGAAGAATTTGAAACGCTGTTTCCACTTGCGCATGATTCGTTATCACCCATTATTCCTAAGGGCACGCCATTTCCGCCAGCCACCAGGCAGGTACGTCCGCCGGCCAATGCCGATTCAGTATATTTTCAATGGAAGAAAGATATTGAGACGGTTTCTGTATGGCCGGTAAATAAACCCGATAAAGACAACGGCAGTAATAACTGGGCCGTTGATGGCAGCAAGACGCAAAGTGGCCGCCCGATACTGTGCAACGATCCGCACCTCGGGCTAAACCTTCCTGCGCTCTGGTATGAAATGCAGTTGCATTCACCCACACATAACACCTATGGTGTAAGTTTTCCCGGCGCCCCTGGCATCATCATCGGTTTCAATGATAGTTGCGCCTGGGGTGTTACCAATGCCAGCCGCGACGTGAAAGATTATTACCGGATAAGTTTTAAGGATGAAACGAAGAAAGAATACTGGTTTAACGGAGCATGGAAAGCCAGCGAACTTCATTACGACACCATAAAAATCAGGGGTGCCGCGCCGCTTATAGACACGGTGGCTTATACCATTTTCGGTCCCGTGCAATATGATAATAGTTTTAAAGGATATAAGGGAAGAGAACGCACCGGCGAAAATATGAATCTCGCCGTTCGCTGGCAGGCGCATGAGCCAAGCAATGAGTTGAAAACATTTTACCTGCTCAACCGCGCCAATAACTACAACGATTACCTGGAAGCAATAAGACATTTCACCTGTCCGGCGCAAAACTTTGTGTTTGCAAGCAAAAACAACCAGGTGGCCATCTGGCAGCAGGGTGTGTTTCCCGCCAAATGGAAAATGCAGGGCGATTTTGTGATGCCCGGTGAAGACAGCACGTATATTTGGCAGGATACCATACCGCAGGCAGAAAACCCGCATATACTGAGTCCCACACGCGGATATGTAAGCAGCGCCAACCAATTGCCCGCCGACACAACTTATCCATACTACCTCGGCGGTTCGTATAATGTGTACCGTGGTGTAATGATCAACCGGCGTCTCGACCAGATGTTCAACATTACGCCGAAGGATATGCAGCAATTGCAGATGGAGAACTACAATGTGATGGCTGAAACCATATTGCCCGTGCTGGTGCGCAATGTGGACGAAGAAGAACTGGATGCAGACGAGCTGAAATACTTCAACATCGTACGCCGCTGGAATTTGCGCAACGATCCCAAGGAGCAGGGCGCTACCATATTCCGCATCTGGCTCGATAGCCTGGCGCATGAAATCTGGGCCGATGAGTTGTCGGCGGCTCGGGGCCCCATAGTGTATCCCGAGCTGGCTACCCTGGTGGAAGCTTTAAAAAGAGATTCTGCATTTTCATTTATTGACAATATAAAAACGCCCGGCCAGGAAAGCCTTGCCATGGTGGCGACGGCTGCTTTTAAGAAAGCAGCGCGCGAAGTGGAAAACCTCGACCGCGGCGGACTGCTCGACTGGAGCCGCTACAAGGGTACCGGTATACGTCACCTGCTGCAGTTGGAGCCATTGAGCCGCTACAACCTGGTAACCGGCGGCGGCGAACACATAGTGAATGCCACCAAGAAATGGCATGGTCCCAGTTGGCGCATGGTAGTGCATCTGACCGATGAAACCGAAGCATACGGCGTTTATCCCGGCGGACAAAGCGGTAACCCCGGAAGTAAATACTACGACAACTTTGTAGACGACTGGGCCGCGGGAAAATACAATACGCTATGGGTTATGCGCCCCGACCAGGCCAATGATAAACGCATTTTATACAAAATGACTTTTAGCAAATAAAACCACCATGAAATTCTTCATCTCGCTTATACTGACCGCACTTGTAAGTTTTGCACTTGGCTTTTACATGAGCTGGTGGAGCGTTGCCATTGCTGCATTTGTAGTAGCGGCGCTTATCCGGCAGACTCCCGGCAAATCGTGGCTGGCCGGATTCCTGGGCGTTTTTCTTTTGTGGGCTATCATCGCCTGGTGGATTGATGTGCAAAATCAAAACATACTCTCACAAAAAATTGCCAGGCTTATACCGTTGGGGGGTTCAACTTTTTTGCTAATATTAGTTACCGCTTTTATTGGCGCACTGGTGGCTGGTTTTGGTGCGCTTACAGGCAGCTACCTCAGAAAATGATAACACCACATGGACCTCTTAAACGACCTGAACGAATAGCTGTTAAATGTTCTCAAAATAGTCTTTCATATCTCAACGGAAACAAGGGTACGGTGGGCATCCGCATTGGTTTAGGCGGACTCATTGGCGGTATAGTAAAAACCAATTAGGGTGGGTCAGCCCTGGGGTTGGCCTTTCTCACATTATGTGATTAGAAGAAAATGACGTGCGTTTTGAGTTTTCCCTTTGAATTCAGCTCCAGTGCGGGTGCCGGAATTTTGATGCAATTGAGAAGGGAAAAAACGGTGCGCAAAAATTTGCTGCGAGTAGGTATGCGGGTGAGGTCAATATCGGGTGAAAGCAGGAATTGACGAGTACGCGGAATATCGCGACGGTCGATTTCGATGCCTTCTTCGGTAGTCCACTTGTTTTCCCTGCCGCCCAGCAAGCCATCGCTGCCATAGCCTACAGCAATATTCAACCATTTGGGGACACACGAATTGGGCATGAAGGCGTGGAGGTTGGCGCTGAGCCAGATGGTCTGGGCATTATATTCCTTCAGCAATCTTTCTGCGGTGGTGCTGCCAAAGAGCTGGTCGCGGCGGGCGCGGAGCTCGGGTCCATCATAATCGTAGGGCCAGTAGCTTAATTTAAGAGAAATGCGTTGCTCGTTCCAACCCAGTTCCTGTCCTACAAACAGCGAGGCCCCGGCCACATTGGCGAGCATATCCGTCAGGCTGAAGCCCCATTGGCTGCTGAATCCGTCCTGCAATTCTATGATGGTCTGGTAGGCTATACCACTGATACCGCCAAGCCAGGCGCTTTTTTCCCTGCTCAGTCCGGCCCAATGCCAGGTGGCGGCTGAAACACGACTTACCTGGTAGGTGGTCCACAAATGCCCCATTTTGTCCATCTGGTTCCATTCGCCGTTATCATCAAAAAAATGGAAGCCGGAGCGCGGGTAATCGGCATACCAGGCTTTGTCGAGCGCTATATAAGAGCCCGCCCAAAAGGCAGCGTGTGCGCCGGCCACGAGCCAGAGGCGATTCCGGTTGCGGCGGACGGTGTCGGTCGCGGTTTCGCGTTCCGGGTTTGGAGTGTCGGGTTTGAGTTTATTAATGACCTGGGGAAAAGGGTGCTGCATGACGCTTGTAGCGTGTAGGGTGTCTGGTTGAATGGGAAGTCCTGGTCCATAACCCGACTCGCGAAACCCGTCACCCAACACTTCTTGCCCCGCAGCAAAATTGCAAGAGAGTAAGAATCCTGCGATGAGTAAGCACCATATACTATTTCTGCGGGGCATCGGCACAGCTAACGAATTGGTAAATGATAAAATTATATAACTTCAAACTTCTAATTCTAAAACTTTTGATTTATGGACGCAGCTATAAAGGAAAGAGCACAAGCATGGAAAAGCAAGTCATTCGATGAACAAACCATACAGGAAGTAATCCGGCTTGAAAAAGAAAACACGGCTGAGCTGGCCGACGCATTTTACCGCAATCTCGAATTTGGAACCGGCGGTCTCAGGGGCATCATGGGCGTTGGTACCAACCGCATGAATAAATATACCGTGGGTATGGCCACACAGGGATATGCCAATTACCTGAAACAAACATATCCCGGCGGCACCATCCGCGTAGCCATTGCGCACGACAGCCGCAACAACAGCCGCCAGTTTGCCGAGATTACCGCGAATGTGCTGGCCGCAAATGGTATAAAGGTTTTTCTCTTCGAAGCTTTGCGTCCAACTCCCGAACTGAGCTTTACCATTCGTCACCTGGGATGCCAGGGCGGGGTAGTGCTCACCGCTTCGCATAATCCCAAAGAGTATAACGGTTACAAAGCATATTGGAGCGACGGCGGACAACTGGTGCCCCCGCACGATAAGAATGTGATCAAGGAGGTGGAAAAAATCGCTTCTGTTGATGATGTGAAATGGTCAGGCGGTGAAGAAAATATTACCATCATCGGCAAGGAAGTAGATGAGGCCTATATCGAAATGGTAAAAAGCCTGAGCGTTTACCCAGAGGTCATCAAAGAGCAGCATGATCTGAAAATTGTTTACACACCCATTCACGGCACGGGCATCATGCTGGTGCCGCAGGTGCTGAGTCGTTATGGTTTTACCAACGTCCACATTGTGGAAGAACAATCAAAGCCCGATGGCAATTTCCCCACCGTGGTATATCCCAATCCTGAAGAGAGCGAGGCGATGAGCATTGGTTTAAAAAAAGCAAAAGAACTGGACGCCGATATTTTGCTCGGCACCGATCCCGATGCCGACCGCGTGGGTATTGGTATAAAAGATAAGCAGGGTAACTGGGTGCTGATGAATGGCAACCAGACAGCCGTGCTCGCTTTCAACTACATTATGGAAGCACGCAAGACGAAGGGCATTGCGCAGCAGAACGATATGGTGGTGAAGACGATCGTTACCACCGACATGATCGATCGTATGGCGGCTGATTATGGCGTGAAATGCTATAACGTGCTCACCGGTTTCAAATGGATCGCCGAACTGATCAAAGAAAAAGAAGCAACAGAAAATTACGTGATCGGTGGTGAGGAAAGTTATGGTTTGATGGTAGGCTCAAAGCTGCGCGATAAAGACGCGGTGTCGGCCGTAGCTATTCTTTGCGAAATGGCAGCCTATGAGAAAAGCAAAGGAAGAACATTGTATGAAAAACTGATCGACCTGTATGTAAAATACGGCTACTATAAAGAGCACCTGATCAGTATTACCAAGAAAGGTATGAATGGACAGAAAGAAATTGCGGAGATGATGGAAAGATATCGCAATAATCCGCCAAAGACCATCAACGGCTCGCCGGTGGTGCAATTGCTCGATTATGATCTGCGCCTGGGCAAAAATCTGATTACCGGTGAAGAATGGGAAATAAAACTCCCCAAGTCGAATGTGCTGCAGTTTATCCTGGAAGATGGCAGCAAGATTTCGGCTCGTCCCAGCGGCACCGAACCCAAGATAAAATTCTACTTCAGCGTTAATACTACATTGAAGAGCGCGGCTGATTTTGATAATATCGAAGTGCATGCGGCGCTTGACAAACGCATCCAGGGAATCATTTCAGATATGGATTTAAAATAACTTCAGAAAGCCTGAAATCGATGATCGCACCCGTCACTAAGCAGCGGATGTAAACTTTTTTTTGACTTAGAAATAAACCACCTAAACATGAAAAGATTACTTCCTTTTGTTTTGTGTTGCCTGATTTTGTCGCTTTTTGGCAGTAGTACACAAGCCCAGAACAAGATCGGTTACATTAGCTTGCAGGAATTAATCCCTGCCATGCCCGAATACAAAAAAGCAGAGGCTGATCTGGCTGACTATAACAAGGCGCTCAGTGATCAACTGGCAGACTATCGCAAAGAGTACGATACCAAAGACAGCACCTATAAAGCTGACTCTGCAAAATGGAGCCCGGCCGTTCGGGAGGTGAAACGCCAGGAACTGGTGGAACTCGCGCGCAAATTGATCACCTTCCAGCAGGAAGCCGGCGAGCGGTTGCAACAAAAAGAAACTGAACTGCTGATTCCTATTCAGCAAAAAGCAATATCTACTACACAAACAGTTGCCAAAGAAAACGGTTATGCATACGTGCTCAGCAAAGAAGCGCTCATTGCCTTTCCGCCCGGAGATGATCTACTGCCACTGGTGGCGAAAAAACTAGGATTAAAAATTGAGCCGCCCACTGCTGCGGCAGCGCCGCCAGCGGGAAACAAATGATTGGAAAAATCAAACAACAAGCAATAAAATAGGGATTCATTTTCAAATTCATTCGCAGCCTGCAAACAGATTTGAAAATGAATCCCTGACTTATTGCTTGTTGATCTTTCCTCAACTATTCCAGTACTTTCTCACTAATCTTTCCGCTTTTCTTATTTTTCAGAATCACCTTCTTCGCGCCATAGTGCGTTACTTCTTCTTTTACCAGGTAATGCTCAGCATCGTACTCGGTGAGGTGGCTATCCTTGGTAACGCCCGTCTTGCCGCGCCAGATATCAAGTTGAACAGGTTCCCATTGCTTGCTTTTGGCAGAACGATAAGCTGCATCAAGAATGGCATTTACCACATATCCATCGTAGAAAGTCTCTTTAGGGGCTTTGCCGCTTTCCAGGGCGTTGAACATATCCATGAACATGTGGTTGTAACCTAATTCATTCAGTTCATCGCCCACGGGAAACAGCCAGCCGGTATTGCTTTCCGCTTTCTCCGCTACATAATCGGCGCCTTTACCGGTAGTGAACATTTCAAAACCGGTGCGCAGGAAGCTGTTTATCCAGATAGTGCCTTCGGTACCCATCACTTCATCGCGCAGGTCGAGGCCGCCGCGGAAAGTCCAGCTAACTTCAAACTGCCCGATAGCGCCATTTTCGTATCGCACCAAACCGATCGCATGATCTTCGGCATCGATGGGTTTCACCTGGGTATCTGCCCAGCACATTACTTCCACCGGTTTGATGTCTTTGCCGATATATGATCGTGCAATTTCCACGCAGTGACAGCCGAGATCGAGTATACAACCACCACCGGCTTGCTCCAGGTCCCAGAACCAGTCGCTGTGGGGACCGGGATGCGTCTCGCGGCTTTTTGCCCAGAGTATGCGCCCCAGCGCTCCATTCTTCACCGATTCATGAGCTTTCAAAAATTTTGGAGTATATACAAGATCTTCGAGGTACCCGTTGAATATGCCGGCTTTTTCCACGGCTTCCAGCATTCGTTTTGCTTCAGCAGCATTTCTTCCCAGTGGCTTAGTGGTCATCACTGCTTTTTTATGCCTGCAGCAAAGCATCACGGCTTCTTCGTGCAGGTTGTTTGGTAATGAAATACAAACCACCGTCACATCGGGATTAGCAATGGCTTCTTCCATATTAGTGGTATAATGCGGCACATTATAATCCTGAGCAAATTTCTTAGCGCTTTCTTCCCTGCGCGAATAAATACTGACAATCTTGTCCTTGCTTCTGTAACCCTGCAAAGAATCTGCATAAAAGCGGCCAATGAAGCCGGAACCCAGCATGGCAATGCGTTGCATAAGCTATATGTTTGAAGTTTTGAGTATTATCTGGCACTTTCGATCTCGCGTTTTTCGCGGAAGAAAAGTAAGAAATAGATCAGTACGCCCACGGCGATATAGGTCGGGAATAACCAGATATTTTCCCAGTTATGGTTGCCCGGGCTGATCACGTTATCATCCGAAACATAACCCGCAATCTTGGTACCTATCACCATACCAAGACCATAGGTAGCAAAAGTGAACAAACCCTGCGCTGCATTTTTGATTCTTTCTCCCGCTTTCATTTCGGTATACATGTAACCGGTTACGAAGAAGAAATCGTAACAGATACCATGCAATAAAATTCCTGCATACAACATCCAGGCATTTGAACCAATATCGCCAAAGGCAAAACACAGGTAACGAAGTATCCAGGCGGTCATACCAAGCAGCAACATATTCTTTACGCCTATGCGCTTAAAGAGGAAAGGAATTGCCAGGATGAAAACTGCTTCAGAAACCTGGCCCATCGTCATCTTACCGGCAACTTTGGTCATACCCAGTTCATTTAAAAAGAGATTAGCCTTTTCGTAGTAGAATGACAACGGTATACACACCAATATAGCTGCAATGAAAAATACCAGGTATGGTTTGCTCTTAAACAATACAAAGGCCTCCACGCCCAGGGCTTTGGATGCCGAGGCCGGCGCGTTTTTCTGCGAGGGAGGTGTGTTGGGTAAAACGAAGCTGTACAAACCTAACAAGGCGGAGGCGCTGGCGGCAAGCACGAAAGTGTTGGGTGATTTTTCCATACCCAAAACAGAAATCATTATACCAGCTACAATCCATCCAACTGTGCCAAACACCCTGATCCAGGGGAATTGTTTACCGGGGTCAGACATCTGGTGAAAGGCAATATTATTCGACAAAGCAATGGTTGGCATGTACGCCAGCGAATAAGCGAGTATGGTCCAGTAAAATGCGTCGTTGTCTGAAATCTGAGGCGCAAGGTAAAGCAGGGCCGCACCTACCAGGTGCAAAACACCCATAATCTTTTGAGCAGCAAAAAAACGGTCGGCAACCAATCCCACAAAAAACGGCGATATCATAGTTGCGATGGCCAGTGCTGCATAGGCATTACCAATCTGCACGCCGGTTGAATGCAGGTGTTCCGGCATGTAGGAGCCCATTGTTACATACCATGATCCCCAGATAAAATATTCCAGGAACATCATGATGGAGAGCATTGCGCCAGTATTTCTATTCATATGCTAAGTATAAGGGAGGAAGTGCTGCGAAAATTACAAACAAATTTCATTTGTCCGCCAAAAAAAATCGCCCCGCCTTAAGGGCGGGACGATTATTTGTATCATAAGAAATGCGATGCAGATTATGACTGCTTTTTGCAGCAGCTTTTCTTTTCTTCGCAATTCTTTTTGCATTCTTCATGCGTGCATTTGCCGGATTTGCATTCTTCTTTGCATTTCTCTCCACCTTTCTTGCAACATTCCTTATTGCATTTTTCTTTGTCATGCGCAAATGCAGGAGATACGGACGCAGTGGTCAGCATAGCCGCCAATGCCAAAAACACGAGCTTTTTCATTTGACAAAATAGTTTTTATTTAATTGATACCTGTCGCGACGCTGGTAAGCGGCTACAGGTTGAATGATTCAGGTTTTAAATTCAACGTACAAATACAATATTCAGTATTCAATATTCAATTTATAAATAATCGGGAGGCTGGACGGGCGAGTCGATATGCGGATCTTTCCACTCTTGTTCTAAGTATCCTGTACGACCGGCTAAGGGATTGGCCGGGTCGAGCTGAAAGGCTTTGAAGTCATTTTCTGGCGCGGTAAACTGGAAAAGGCAAACACATATGCAATTCGCGCCTGAAGGCTGGCAACTGCCTTCAACCGGCATGGTGCCTGGGTGGCAGGCCATTGGTTTGGAGGTAGCATGCTCGGCCTTATGGCACGATGGGGGTTCCGATACCGCTTGTTTCTTCTTTTTGCAGCAGTTTTTCTCTTTCTGCTTTTCTGCCAATACCACCTTTACTTCCACCGGCATCACCTGTATGAATGGCACTTTGGAAAGAAAAAGCACAAAAACGGGTATCAGCAGCAAAAAGCGCATAACTCATCAAAATTAAAAACTTATACGGCTTATGCAAATGAATTTGATCAACGGCGAATGAAATGTTTTACTTTGCGCCTTTCAACGACTTGCTATGAGCTCATTTAACTATGGCATTGATACACTTCATATAGCCGACGTGATAGACCTGGCGCAGGGAAAGACTCGCGGCGTGCTCAGTACGAAAGCCCTCGGGAAAATCCAGGCAAGCCAGCAACAAGTGCAGCAGATTGTTGCAGAAAACAAAACCGTTTACGGCGTCAACACGGGTTTTGGCATACTGGCCAACACACCCATATCGGAAGAAGATACCCGTACGCTGCAGCACAAGATTCTGCAAAGTCATAGCGTGGGAGTAGGAGAACCCATACCCGCTGAGATCGCGAAGATTATGCTTATCACCAAAATGCAGGCCCTGGCGCAGGGCTTTTCGGGTGTGCAGGTAGAAACGCTGCAAAGAATCAACTGGCATATTGAAAACGATATTCTGCCCGTAGTACCGGAAAAAGGTAGTGTGGGTGCTTCTGGCGACCTGGCACCTTTGGCACACTTGTTTTTGCCGCTGATAGGATTGGGGGAAGTTTTTTATAAGGGAAAAAGATTGCCCTCGCAACAGGTATTACAACAACACGGATTATCTGCTGTACAACTGGGACCCAAGGAAGGTCTTGCACTCATCAACGGCACGCAATTCATACTGGCATACGCGGTAAAAGCAGTTCAACGCATGCATAATTGTCTCGAGGCCGCTGATATTATAGGGGCGATGAGCCTGGAAGCTTTAACTGGCACCAAGGCTCCGTTTGATGAACGCCTGCACAACCTGCGTCCGTTTAAAGGAAATCAGCTGGTGGCACAAAGACTGCGACTACTGCTGCATCAGTCGGCCATTATGCAAAGTCATGTTGACTGCGGCCGCGTGCAGGATCCCTATAGCCTTCGCTGCATGCCACAGGTGCATGGCGCTTCGCGCAATGCGTGGCTGCATTTGAAAGAATGTACCGAGACAGAGCTCAACAGCGTAACCGACAACCCCGTTATTTTAAATGCACACGATACCATCAGCGGAGGAAATTTTCACGGTCAGCCTTTGGCGTTACCACTCGATTATGCCTGTTTTGCCGCAGCTGAAATCGGCAATATCTCCGACAGAAGATGTTATTTGTTGCTCGAAGGAAAATGGGGATTGCCTTTGTTGCTTATGAACAATGTGGGACTGAACAGCGGTTTTATGATTCCGCAATACACCACCGCTGCTTTGGTCACCGAAAATAAAACATTGTGTTTCCCCGCCAGTGCCGACAGCATTCCCACTTCGCTGGGCCAGGAAGATCATGTAAGTATGGGCAGCATCAGCGGCAGGAAACTGAACAAAGTTCTCGACAATCTTGAATACATTCTGGCCATTGAGCTAATGAGCGCCTGCCAGGCCATCGAATTCCGCCGGCCGCTCAAGAGCAGCGCGCTACTGGAGTTTGCGCACGACTATGTAAGAAAATTTGTTCAGTTTGCTGAAGAAGACCGCGTATTTGCGAGCGATATTGAAAAAATCAAAGGCATCATCAGCGATTTTTCTTTCGTAGAGCAATGCAATGCTTTTGCCGAAAGCGAGGGTATTCAGCTGAATAAAAATTTCGAACAATTCAGTTTGCGATAAAAAACTATTCGGCTTGTGTCGGCACGTTTTGCTGCTGCTCCAGTTGCGCCACCAGTCTTTTGGCTGCCTGCAGGCGCAACTGCCTGTTCTTTGCAATCAGCCTGTGTTTGATAAAATGTTCCAGCCGGTGATGCAAGGGAATCAATATGGCGGCAATTACCACCATGATAGCCAACATCCATATCGGTGAATGATGCGTGATATCTGCCAGCAAAGGGTGCACCATGAGATTCACAAATTCAAACACCAGCAACAGGCCGAGTATTCCCATAAAGTGAATCCATTTTTCGTTGACCACCACCGAACGGCTCAGCACCATGAATAAAATGGTAAAGGTCAGCAAGGTAATGGCTATAATACCGTACTGTATATTCTTTTCTCTTTCTAATTTGGTCTGCAATCGCTCTTCTTCCAGCTTAAGCTGACGGCTTTTTTCTTCTATCATCAGGCTTTGCAAATGATTTGTCTTTTCAGTACTGAATATGGAATCCTTCGCAGCCGCCGCAAGGCGCAGATAGGCATAGGCACTGTCTGACCTGTTATGCTTTTCATAGAAATCTGCCAGGTAACTGCCGGCGCTATGCAGCGATTGCATAAACCCGTTTTGGCGGGCGATATTGGCCGACTGGCGAGCATAATGCAGCGCCGAATCGTGGCGTCCCTTTCGTTCAAATAATTTTGCCATACCCAGGGTGGCTTCAGCAAGACCGAAGTACTCTTCAATCTTCATCCCCACATCCAGTGCATAACGGTAATAACTCATCGCGATATCTGTTTCACCACTTTTGGCATGGATATTTCCCAGGTTGGTATAGGATAGCATTATGCCATATTCATCATTTATCTTACGCGCCAGCTCATTGGCCATGGTGGTAAAAATGCGGGCAGAGTCGAGCCTATTGAGTTTTTCGTAATTATTACCGAGGTTTATCCACGCGCTGGTGCGGTTAAAGTCATCGTTTTCCTTTTCAAGCAAATCAAGCAATCTATACAGGCTGCCCATCGATTCCTTCAGGTCTCCCATCTCAGAATAGGCGGCTGAAATATTAATCAGAAAATACTGCAAGCGGCGATCGCTTTTATTTTTTTCACATATCCTGATTGCCTCCAGCAGGTCTTGCAGTGCACGCGCATAGTTGCCCAGGTTCGTATAAATAGAAGAGCTGACAGCCAACCCCCTCAATTCGTGTACGTATATGCCAGACTTCTTGCCAAAGTCAATTAACTGTTGAGACAATAATTGCGCGGTATCCGGTTTGATATACACATAAGCAAAGGCGAGCTGATGAAGCATTGACATACGCGACGAATCGACAGTTTCCTTCTCAATCACGCGCAAGATAGAATCAGCCACATGTTGTTGCGCAACAGAAGTAAATAAAAGCAGGCATAGGCATGACGCCAGGAAGAATTTTCTCATGCGGTTGGGGCTGGGGGTTAAGAATTCGAATGTGCAATTTAAAGGTATGGATTTTTATTTTGCGCTGCCTGTACCACCGTCACCAGCCGCCGGTTAGAATTTTCAGTTGATTTTCAAGGCTAATCCGCTTCTTTCAGCGCCTCGTCCTTCTCCAGTTGGGCCACAATTTTGCGGGCGGTCTCCAAACGCAGCTTCTTATTCTTGACAGTAAGCCGGTGGCGAATGAAATGCTCCACACGGTGATGCATTGGTATCAGGATAGCCGCAATGGCCACCATAAAAAGCAACATCCACACGGGCGAATGGTGCGTAATTTCTGCCAGCACAGGATGCAATACCAGGTTCACAAACTCAAATACCAGCAGCAGTCCCAGCACGCCCATATATTTTATCCATTTCTCATTAACAATAATGGACCGGCTCAATACAAGAAACAAAATGAGAAAACTCAACAGCGTAATCGCAATGATGGCATATTGAATGTTCTGTTCTCTTTCCGCCTTTTGCTTAGCCTTATCGGCTTCTATTTTTTGTTGGCGCAGGCGTTCTTCAATAAGCAGGTTTTGCACCTGGTTAGTCCTTTCGGTACTATACAGCGTGTCCTTGGTAGCCACCACTATTTCCAAATATTTATAGGCGCTGTCGGCATTTTTCCGGCTTTTAAAGTAGTCCGCCAGAAAGGTGGATATTCTCAGCACATCACCCACAAGATTTGCTTTGCGCGACACATTGAAAGACATCTGCGCATAATACAATACACTGTCATTAATCCCTTTCTTCTGGTAAACTTTCGCCAGTCCCAGTGCTGTTTCGGCCATGCCGTAGTAAAAATTGTCACGCATCATATTCTGCATGGCTGCACGATAATACCCCAGGGCGATATCCAGCTCGCCCATTTTGTAATAAATATTCCCCAGGTTGTTGTCGGCCAGCGATGCCGTTTCTGTATCACCGTTCTTACGCGCTTCTTCACTGGCTAACACGGTATATAACCGGGCAGAATCAAGGACATCCAACTTTTCGTAAGAATCACCCATATTCAACCACGCACGCCCCCAAATTTTGGAGGGCTCTTGCTTTGGTGTTTCAAGAACTCGTTGCAGGTAGCGAATAGCCTCCCGGTGATCACCTGTTTCCGCATAAAAATTTGAAATATTGACCAGCACGAGTCGCAGCCGACGCAAATCGCCTTTCTCTTCGCAAAGTTTTGCCAGGTCGAAAAGGATTTCCAGGGCGCGGCTTTGATTGCCGAGTTGCTGATAGGCCATCGCGATGTTGTTGAGCGCGAAGAAATTCAGCATGTAATTATTCCTGCCCTTGCCATATTCAAGCAAACTTTGGCCATAGTACAGCGACGAGTCCGCGAATCTATTGAGAAATACCTGTGATAATTCTGCCATCAGCACCATCCGTGAAGTATCGGTCTGTGCCTGCTGTAATAATTGCCTGAGGGAATCGGCAGCTTTAAACTGCGCCACTGTAAACATACTCAGGCTGGTGACGCAGATAGTCAGCAACAATTTTCTCATGTAACAGGGTCAAGGGGTTTTAACTTGCAACAGTAGAAGCTAAAGATATAAAATTTCGTCTTCGTACATTTACAGCACAGCAAAACCTTATGATTAAGACTTTCCATTCTGCCAAATATCAAACGCCCACCGGCCCGCAGATTTCCTGCAAGGGCTGGATACAGGAAGCCGCACTTCGCATGCTGCTCAATAACCTTAACCCCGAAGTAGCGGAGCGACCAGAAGAACTGATCGTTTATGGCGGCAGGGGAAAAGCTGCCCGTAATATTGAAGCGCTCGACAACATTATCAAGGCGCTGAAGATTCTCGAAAACGACGAAACACTGCTCGTTCAAAGTGGTAAACCGGTCGGCATTTTAAAAACACATAAAGACGCGCCCCGTGTGCTTATCTCCAACTCACAACTCGTTCCTAAATGGGCTAACTGGGAACATTTTGATGAGTTGGAGAAAAAAGGCCTGATGATGTATGGTCAGATGACTGCCGGTTCATGGATCTATATCGGTAGCCAGGGTATTGTACAGGGTACCTATGAGACCTATGCAGCCGCGGCCAACAAGCATTTTGGTGGCACGCTGAAAGGAACGCTGAACGTTACTGCAGGCCTGGGCGGTATGGGCGGCGCTCAGCCACTCGCCATCACCATGAACGAAGGTGTGGCCCTGGTTGCGGAAGTGGAAGAGTGGCGTATCGACAAACGCCTGCAGACAAAATACCTCGATGTGAAGGTGAAGGATATTGATGAAGCAATCGACCAGGCATTGGAAGCAAAGAAGCTGGGAAAGAATATTTCAATCGGCGTGCTCTGCAATGCCGTTCATTTGCTGGAGCGCCTGGTGGAAAGAAATATTGTGCCCGATACGCTGACTGATCAAACATCTGCGCACGATCCGCTGGTAGGTTACTGGCCCCATGAAATTTCTTATGAACAGGCGAAGGTCCTGCGCGCAGAAAATCCAGGATTATATCTCGAACATGCCTACAACAGCATGTACCGCCACGTGGAGCTGATGCTCGAATTGCAAAAGCGCGGCGCAGTCACTTTCGATTATGGCAACAATATCCGCGCAAGAGCGCAGGAGAAAGGTTTAAACAATGCTTTTGCTTTCCCCGGTTTTGTTCCCGCATATATACGCCCGCTATTTTGCGAAGGGAAAGGACCATTCCGCTGGGCAGCGTTGAGCGGCGATCCCAACGATATTGCAGTAACCGACCAGGTGATTGCTGACATGTTTCCCGAAAATGCTTCGCTGCAACGCTGGCTGAAACTGGCGAAGGAAAAAATAGCGTTCCAGGGATTGCCCGCACGCATTTGCTGGCTGGGACAGGGAGAAAGAGAAAAAGCAGGACTTGCATTCAATGAACTCGTTCGCACCGGGAAAGTAAAAGCGCCGATAGTGATCGGCCGCGACCACCTGGATACGGGTTCTGTTGCCTCACCCAATCGCGAGACCGAAGCCATGAAAGATGGCAGCGATGCTGTGGCCGACTGGCCCTTACTAAATGCCCTGGTGAATACCGCCGGCGGCGCCAGTTGGGTAAGCCTGCATCATGGTGGTGGAGTAGGCATGGGTTATAGCATACATGCTGGTATGGTGATAGTGGCTGATGGATCCGATGATGCTGCAGCACGACTGGCACGCGTGCTTCGCAACGATCCGGGAATTGGCGTAATAAGACATGCAGATGCAGGTTATGAACTGGCAAGGGAAACTGCGCATAAGCATGGACTTGACCTGCAAGACAGGTTGAAAATATGAGTGCATTTCGCTAATGCCTTGATATAGAATCGGGCTTCAGAAAAAGGAAAGTATTGACCGCAAAAAACAGTATTTTCCGAATATTACAAATAATTGTAATTCAGTTATTAATACGGGGTAATACTAACGCTCATTATCCCCCGTTATTTTATAAACCATTTAATCATTAAAGTCCGTGTCTATGAAAAAACAAATCACCCGCTCGTATGAAGGTCTTACGACCGCACTGCTCGCCGCAGGTTTTCTTGCACTGATGATGTTCCTGTCTTATTTGCAGTGGTTTGCATAATTTAATGTTGAGATTAAAATTTTTTAATGGGGCCGTCAACCAAAATGACGGCCTTTTTTGTTTATAATGGTGCCTACTGGCATTATTATTTCTTGTTTCCATTGTTAATCAATTAGAAAGGCCTGTAAACTATGAGTAGACTAATTATTATATCCAATCGTTTGCCCTTTTCGATAGACCACAATGGCGACCAGATCACAGTAAGGCAGAGTTCTGGAGGGCTGGTCTCCGCCATCAAGAGCTTTTTTGAAAATGATAGTAAGCAGTCCGGACTAAATGATAAGCTGTGGATGGGCGTGGCAGATTTTCCCCAATCTGACTGGGATGCCGTTGCCGACGAAGTGGAGAAGCTCGATTTCAACGTTGTACCGCTCTTTATGGATGCTACAGTCTATAAAGACTACTACAATGGTTTTTCCAATTCCGTAATCTGGCCGCTATTTCATTATTTTCCCAGCCTGGTAGATTACAAGACCGAATATTTTGAAGCCTACGTAGAAGCAAACCGAGAATTTGCGAAAAAAATTTTACCCCATATACGTCCTGATGATACAATCTGGATACACGACTATCACCTGATGTTACTGCCGGAAATGATTCGTGAAGAGTTTCCGGATATCAGCATAGGTTTCTTTCTCCATATACCATTTCCTTCTTATGAAATATTCCGCCTGATGCCGCGCGACTGGAAGAGCTCCATTCTGAAAGGGATCCTGGGCAGCGACCTGGTGGGTTTTCACACGCACGACTACGCGCAGCATTTCCTGAAATCGGTGAAGATGATCCTGGGTGTTGACAGCTATTTCCATAGCCTGCAATATCAAAACAGGCTGGTGAAGGCCGATCTGTTCCCGATTGGCATAGACATTAAAAAATTTCAGCAGGCTACGCTCGAGCCCGAGACAATTGCCAGCTACAACGAGGTCAAGAAGAATTTTGAGAATAAAAAGATAATTTTCTCGGTTGACCGCCTCGATTACAGCAAGGGACTGATGGACCGCCTGGTGGCGTTTGATTATTTTCTCGACAAAAATCCTGAGTGGCAGGATAAGCTGGTATTTATCCTGAACGTGGTGCCTTCGCGCGATGAAATTGATGCCTACAACCAGCGCAAGCGCGAAATAGAAGAAAAGATCGGAACCATCAATGGTAAATATTCCAGCATCAGCTGGCAACCGATTATTTACCGCTACAATCATCTTCCTTTTAATGAGCTGCTGGCACTGTACCAGGCCTCAGACGTGGCACTGATCACGCCGCTGCGCGATGGTATGAACCTGGTAGCCAAAGAATACGTGGCCAGTTGCACCGACCAGCAAGGCGTGCTGATACTAAGCGAACTGGCCGGCGCCGCCAGCGAACTGAATGAAGCATTGCTGGTGATGCCCACCGATATTATTGACGTGTCAAACGCCATTTTGCGGGCGCTTACGATGCCGCCCGAAGAACAACGTGAGCGCTTGCTAATGATGCAAAAGCGCCTGGCAGAATACGACGTGATTAAGTGGGTGAGCGATTTCCTGGACCAACTGGCCAATGTGAAACAGCAGCAACAAAAGCAGAAGACAAAGCTGGTGGACGATAAGGTGCTCGCACAAATTCACCTGCATTACCAGGTAGCGAAGAATCGTTGCCTTTTGCTCGATTATGACGGTACGCTGGTACCTTTTGCACGCAAACCGGAAGAGGCGGCGCCTTCGCCTGATTTGAAAAAACTGTTGCGCGAACTTTCTTCAGACCCCGCCAACAATGTAGTAATCATCAGTGGTCGCGACGAAGCGACGCTTGACAGGTGGCTGGGGGATTTGCCCGTGTCGATGGTGGCCGAACATGGCACTACCGTGAAAATAAAAAATGAGCCCTGGCAGCAGCCTGCTTCTATACCCAACCAATGGAAGGAAGAGATCAGGCCCATACTGCAAATGTTTGTGACCCGATGCGCAGGCTCTACTATAGAGGAAAAAAACAACACCATTGCCTGGCACTATCGCAATACGCATCCCGACCTGGGCTTTACACGCAGCCGCGAGCTTATCAATACACTGACAGAGCTGTTGCAAAACACCATGCTGCAGGTAATAGATGGCAATAAGGTGGTAGAGGTGAGAATGTCGGGATTTGACAAGGGTGTAATTGCTTTGAAAATGGTTAACGACTTTGCACCCGAATTCATTCTTTGCATTGGCGATGATACCACCGATGAAGATATGTTCAAAGCATTATCTGAGCGCGCGTATAATATAAAAGTCTCCAACGCGCCCACCGCAGCACAGTATATGGTATTTAACCAGAAAAAAGTGCTGGAATTGCTGCAAAGGTTAATGGTTCCCTTTCCCGTAAGAAAATTCGCTGGCAGTAACGCATAAATTCGTTTCTTTCGCGTATCATTACTGCTATGGCATCATTGCTGATCACCAATATCAAAACCCTGGTGAATGCCCGGGAAGATTATCACCTGTTGCGGGGAAAGGAGCTGGCGGATTTGCCGTGCATTGAGAATGCGTACCTGCTGATAGAGGATGATGAAATAGTCGAATACGGGTGCATGGAGGATATTGCAAGCAAAGGCTCCAGGGCGCAAAGTAAGCTTAGCGCTTTGGGGCCTTTGCGCGAAAACTCTTCCTCCCAGAATGTCTTCGACGCCACCGGTCGTCTTGTTCTTCCTGCCTGGTGCGACTCGCACACGCACCTCGTATTTGCCGCCAGCCGCGAAAACGAGTTCATCGATAAAATAAAAGGCTTGAGCTATGCTGAAATCGCCGCCCGCGGCGGAGGCATACTCAATTCCGCGATAAAACTGCGCGAGACTTCGGAAGATGAACTATTCCGCCTCGCCTGGCAGCGCCTTGATGAGGTAAGCCGCCTCGGCACGGGCGCCATCGAAATAAAAAGCGGGTATGGCCTGAATGTGGATGGCGAGCTGAAAATGCTCCGCGTCATCAAAAAGCTGAAAGAAAGAAGCCGCCTGCCCATCAAGGCCACTTTCCTGGGCGCGCACAGCTGGCCGCCCGAATACAAAGACGATCACGAGGGATATATCAAACTTATCATAGAAAAAATGTTGCCCGCTATTGCCGCAGAAAAACTGGCCGATTTTATTGATGTGTTTTGCGAAACAGGTTTCTTTTCCCCGGAAGAAACGGGCCGAATCGTAAAAGCGGGTCAGCAATATGGACTGAAGGCGAAGATTCACGCCAACCAGTTGAATCTTTCGGGCGGCGTGCAGGCAGGCGTGGAACATGGCGCTTTGAGCGTTGATCATCTCGAAACAATGGATGATAAAGCCATAAAGGCCCTGGCGGGAAGCAATACCATCGGCACGCTGTTACCGACAGCAGCTTTTTTCCTCCGTATGCCTTATCAACCTGCCCGGCAGCTGATACAAGCGGGTTGCGCCATAGCGTTGGCTTCGGATTTTAATCCCGGTTCATCACCCAGCGGCAATATGAACCTGGTGGTAGCTTTGAGTTGCATCCAGATGCGCATGCTGCCCGAAGAGGCAATCAATGCAGCCACTATCAATGGCGCCTATGCTATGGAACTGGAAAAAGAAGTTGGCTCAATAACTGTGGGAAAAAAAGCGAACCTGATTATCACAAAACCTGTTCCCTCGCTGGCCTATCTGCCTTATGCATTCGGTTCATCACTGATTGACAAAGTAATGATCGGCGGCGAGTGGCTATAATTTCACTAATTTCATTAAATGGGTAATTATAATACAGAAGACCTGTTAATTATCGTTTGCAGCCTGGTTGTACTCTCTTACGTGTTTTTGATCGTAAGCAGATATGTCCGTATTCCTTCCGTGCTACTTTTGTTGTTTGCCGGCGTTGGCTTCCGGTTCGTATCCGATACCTATAACTGGGGGTTGGAATTTCCCGAAAAACTTATCGAAGGCCTGGGCGTTGTGGGTTTGATCATGATCGTGCTGGAAGCCGGTCTGGACCTGAAGCTGGCGCGCGACAAGATCAAGCTTATCCGCGATTCATTTTTCTCTGCTCTTGTTATCCTGGCCATATCTATAGCGCTGGTCACAGGCATCTTATACTACTGGCACAATGAGCCTCTGGAGAAATGCATGGTGTATGCCATACCGCTTTCCATCATGAGCAGCTCCATAGTGTTGCCCAGCATACACCACCTGAACAACCAGAAAAAAGAATTCCTGGTATACGAGGCTTCTTTTTCCGACATCCTGGGCATTTTATTGTTTAATTATTTTACCGCGGAAAACAGTCTTACCTGGCAGTCGGCAGCGCTTTTTAGCGGCAACATCCTGTTGTCGATTTTGCTTTCGGTAGTATTTTCATTCGTACTGTTCCTGATACTGGCCAAGACCCGCCTGAATATTAAATTCTTCCTGATCTTCGCGCTGCTGATATTGCTATATGCCGGAGGTAAGAATCTGCACCTGCCTTCGCTGATCATCATCCTGGTATTCGGTCTTATGATCAACAACTGGGAGCTGATTAAATGGCCGCGGCTATTGCGGTATTTTCCGCAGGAGCAGGTAGACCCCCTGCGGCATTTGCTGCACTCAGTTACTGCAGAGACCTCTTTTTTGGTTAGAACATTTTTCTTTATACTTTTTGGCTTCTCTATATCACTTCATTTTATCACCCAGCGGGAGGTATGGATGGTAGGCGGCGCCATAGTGGCGGCATTGTTTATTGTTCGGTTATTGTACCTGCGCTTTTTTGTGCATACCAATGTTTTTCCCGAATCATTTTTTATTCCGCGCGGTCTTATCACCATCGTGCTGTTTTATAAAATACCGCCGGAGTTCCAGCTGACCACATTCAACAACGATATCCTGTTTTTCATCATTCTCACCACCAGCCTGGTGATGACTTTCGGTATGATATTTTACAAGCAGCGGCCCGACCAGATTGTGGAGGAAGGAACTTTTGCCGAACACAAAGAAATTTTATAACGCTCCATGCAGCATTTCAGCTTTTATACGAGGCAGGATATTCTCACCCTTACGCGGATAAGGCGTTTTGAGACTAAGTTGGGGGAAAATATCCTGGCGCTGCCCAGCAAGCAGCAATGGGAAATTACCTTGCAGCAATCTTCGGCGCGTTATGTGCTGTTTGGCATCCCTGAAGATATCGGGGTACGCGCGAACTATGGAATCGGCGGCGCCGACTCAGCCTGGACGCCGTTTCTCTCCGCATTCCTGAATACGCAAAGCAATGATTTCCTCGACGGACAAGAGATACTGCTATTAGGTCATTTCGACTTCAGTGAAATGCGCAACCTGATCGAGCACAATGCACACGATCACGAAGAGCGCATTAACGCTTATCGTCATGCAGTAAACAAGATTGACGATGAAGTTGAAGAACTGGCAAAAATCATTGCTGCTGCAGGTAAAATACCTATTGCCATCGGTGGCGGTCACAACAATGCTTACCCCATGATCAAGGGCACGGCAAAAGGGCTGCACAAGGCCGGGCGCATACCACTTGCACAAATCAATTGCATCAACCTCGATGCGCATTCCGATTATCGTCCTGCCGAAGGCAGGCACAGTGGCAACGCTTTTCGCTATGCCGAAGAAGATGGTTACCTGCTGAAATATTGCGTGGTGGGGATGCAGGAAAATTATCTGCCGCAAAATGTGTGGCTCGATATAGTTAATAATCCCTTCTTCGATTTCATCACCTACGAAGACATTTTTGTGAATGAGAAAAGAACTTTCGTGCAGGCTGTGGCGCACGCGGCTTCTTTTACCGATGATAACTACATAGGCATTGAGCTCGATCTCGATTGTATAGAAAATACGTTGGCAAGCGCAGCTACGCCTTCAGGTATTCATCCCGTGCACGCACGACAGTATGTAAGTTTTACCGCCGCTCATTGCAAGCCCGCATACCTGCACATTAGCGAGGGCGCCACTCAACTGGCAGACGGCAGAAGGCAGGAGGGCATTGGAAAGCTGATAAGTTTTTTGGTGAGTGATTTTGTAAAAAGCAATTCAGAATAGTTTTCTAAAACGGTATCCCCAGGTTAATATACGACTGCACCTTCCTGGTCTGATCGCAATACATGGCGCTTATCTCCAAAGGACCGAGTGCGAAATTGTAAGAGAAAGTAATCGCATAGCCCGATAAGAAATCAGGATTGGAGAAGAAATCGCTTTTGCTCACGAAATTATTGAACAGCACGTTGGCGCGGCCGGTGAGATAAGTGTTGTTGAAGATCTGCACACGCAGTCCGCCCTGCATCATGGCCATAGAAGGTGTATATAAGGCGCCTTCGGGAAGACCTGCAAAGAGCACCTGGTTGCGGAATGTTTTAGTGAGACCGCCAATGATAAATTCGTTCATCACATTGTTGGTGTAGTCGAAGTTGATACCTCCCTGCGCCGCCATTTGCAGGGTGGCGCGGCGGCCGAGCGGTATGTAACTTTCCACGTCAAGCACCGTACGTAAATATGGCGAGGTAGCTACCTGCAATGCGGGATCGTTTGTTTCCTCGCCATCCACCAGGAAAGTCAGCTTCGGATGCTGTCGCGCCACTTGCGCCATTTCAGCCTCAATCCTCACGCCTCGACTTGGGTATACCGGGCGGTCGAGCGAGTTATGCGCCACATATCCATAGGTGCTCCAGAAATTGTTCGAGCCCTTGAATTCAACACCTTTACTAATTGTGGGCCTGTATCGCAACCATTCAAATTTCTGACCTACACCAATGGAGAAATTGCGGCTGGGAGAATATTGCAGTTTTCCGCCAATCCGGAAATAATGTTGTTTATATAAGCCCGCCTGTTCATAGGTATCGTAAGTAGTAAAATCAAAGCGGTCGTATTGCAGATCGAGCGGCAAGGCAACATTTTTCAGGCGTCCTATATATTGGAGGTGTTCGGCGCGCACGCGAAAGGTTTCACCAAGATTGACTGATACAAGGCTTCGCGAATTAGTAGTGAAGAAATTGCGGCTGGTGAGGTTTGCAATGATGCCCACACCCGTAAAGCGGTTATAATGCAAACCCAGTTTGGCAAAGGTGAAAGGGTTTTCAGTAACATCGAAAACAATCTTGCAGGTACCATCGTCCTGGGGTTGCAGCGAGTACACAATGCGGCTATAGTAGCGCGTGCCGTAAGCGCGGCGCACCATATTGGCCAGTTGCCTGGCGGTGTAAATTTTGTTAAGTTCAAAGTTCAGCGTATGAACAAAAAAATCGGCAGAGGTTTTTTCCACGCCCTGCACTTCATACGAGGATATACGCACGCCATCCACTTCAGGCAGGCGGTCTCTTCTCGGTTCCTGCACACCATATATCTGGTCCAGCGAATCTTTCAGTCGTTTGAAAGTGGGGTATAATCGCCTTCCTTCTTCAAGACCCAGTTGCAGAATTTCTTCTGCATTGCCAAAACTTCCCATCGTGTATTTGTCCATCTTGAAGGGAATATAAATATCGCACTGCGGCACTTCGGTGCGCGCGTCTTCCGCTTCGCGGAAAAAAGCTACCTGCAGCAAAATATGCAACACGTTTCGCACCTGGTCCGAGGGCATAAGTCCCGTGGTCACATTGCTGCCGATCACTATGTCGGCGCCCATTTCGCGCACATCGCGCACAGGAAAATTGCGCACGATGCCGCCATCGATCAGTTTTTTTCCGTTGAAATCAACCGCCGTAAAAACCGAAGGGATAGCCATGCTGGAGCGGATGGCAGAGATAATTTCACCTTCTTTCATCACCACCGCCTCGCCGGTGCCTACATCGGTACCTATACAACGAAAGGGAATGCTGAACTGGGAAAAATCCTTTTTATCGTAAACGGGAAAATAAAGTTCCGAGAATTTCAGCCATAGTTCCTGGCCTTGCAAGAGACCCGTGGGTAAGCGAAACTGGTTATTCACCCAGGGCAATTCGATAATGTATTTGCCATACTCGGCTTTTTCTTCCATGAAGATGCTGCGCAGCGAAGACTGGTTGCTCAGCATCAGGTCCCAGTCGATGGTGCGCGCGATTTTCAGAATCGTGTCGGCGCTGTAACCTATGGCGTACAGGCTGCCGATAATGCTACCCATGCTGGTGCCGGTGATATAGTCAACGTTTAATCCTGCTGAGTCGATGGCTTTGAGTATGCCGATATGCGCCAGCCCCTTGGCACCGCCGCCGCTGAGGGTAACGCCAATTTTCGGGCGCACCTGGAAAGTCTGTGCCGATACCGTATTCACGAGGAAAAGCACCAGGATACAGCCAGGCCAAAACCTAATCAATCTCAGACTTTTCTTTCGTTGCCGGCGCATAGTTTACATTTCTATTGCCAGGAGACTTAACCTCCCAGCTCCATGATTTTTTCAAATACCTTTTCGTACTCTTTATTAAGCTGAACGCATTCTTCACTGATTTTCTTATAATCCGCTTCGGCTTTCAGGAATTTTTCCTTATCAGCATAAATCTCAGGAGCGCTCAACGAGGCTTCCAGCGCATCGCGCTGCTTAGTAAGTTCAGCCAATTTTTGTTCCAATTGTTCAAACAGGCGCTGCTGTTTCTGCAGCTCTTTTTTTAGCTCCCTATTGATTGGCTGCGAAGTCTGTGGCCTGGGTGCCGGAGTATGGGCCTTTGCCTGGGTTTTAGCCTGAACAGCTGAATTGTTGGAAGCCTCCAGTCTGCGGGCGGCCATACGTTCCTTCCATTCGTGCCATTCTTCGTAACCGCCTTTGAATGCTTTGATCTTGTAGTCTTCTATTTCCCAGATGGTATTGGCCACTTTCGATATAAAATAGCGGTCGTGGCTCACCAGTATGAAACTGCCTTCATATTTATTCAGTGCTTCTATCAGCAGCTCTACCGAGTGTATATCGAGGTGGTTGGTAGGTTCGTCGAGCAACAGAAAATTGGCCTTGCTGATGATGGTCTTGGCCAGGGCTACGCGCGCCTTCTCGCCACCACTCAGCACCCTGATCTTTTTTTCTACATCATCGCCGCTGAACAGAAAGCAACCCAACAAGGTGCGCAGTTCCAGCTCTGTCTTCTGGCTCCCCGCCAGTTTCATTTCATCGATGATGGTATTGTTGATGTCAAGCGCTTCGAGCTGGTGTTGGGCATAGAAACTTTCTTCCACGTTATGGCCCCATTTGCGCTCGCCGGTGAAGTTCTCGGTGCCCGCTATAATACGCAGCAGGGTGGATTTACCTTTACCGTTAGCGCCTATCAATGCAATCTTATCGCCGCGGTTGATCTCAGCGCCGGTATCTTCCACAATCTTCACGTCGCCGAACGATTTGCTGATATGCTTCAGCTCGCACAACACTTTGCCGGGTGTTTTATCAACCTGGAAATTGATGCGCAGCGTCGGTCGTTCGAGCGTCACATCTTCGATGCGTTCGAGTTTATCCAATCGCTTTTGCACACTCTGCGCCTGCGTGGCCTTGCTGGCTTTGGCTTTGAAACGCTCAATAAAGCGTTCCTGCTGGCGAATATATTCCTGCTGGTTTTCGTACGCTCTTTGCTGCATTTCGATGCGCAGGGCCTTTTCCGTCTCGTAAAAATCGTAATTGCCGGGGTAGATGTGCAGCTGCCGCTGATACAGCTCCACGATCTTGGTCACCATGCGATTGAGGAAGTATTTATCGTGACTCACAATCACCACCGACCCCTGGTAATGTTGTAAATATTTTTCCAGCCATTCTATCGACGGAAGATCGAGGTGGTTGGTAGGCTCGTCGAGCAGCAGCAGGTCGGGAGCCTGCAGAATCATCTTAGCCAGCAGCACGCGCATGCGCCAGCCACCGCTAAATTCACGATAGGGGCGGTGGAGGTCTTTGTTGGAAAAGCCCAGTCCCTGCAACACCTCTTCCGTCTTGTGATGAATGTTATAACCGTCGAGAGTTTCCATTTCGTGCAGCAGGTCGCTGTACTGGTGCAACAGGTTTTCGTCTTCAGGATTTTTCTCGAGCAGTTTGCCTGTCTCCTCAATTTCTTTTTCCAGTTGCAACACACGCTCAAAAGCGCTGAGAGCAACGGAAAGTATGGAGTCGTTGGTATCAAAGCTCAACAGATCCTGGTGCAGGTAACCGATGCTGGTGCCCCGGCTGCGCTCAACCGTACCAGCTGAGGGTTGATATTCACCCACCAGCACTTTCAGAAGGGTACTCTTACCGGTTCCATTGTATCCCACCAGGCCGATGCGTTCATTAGGCTGTATATGCCAGGTGGCATCCTGCACTATCACCCGCGCCCCGAATTCGAATGTCATATTGGTAAATCCTGCCAGCACGTTTCTTCCTTTTATTGACTGATTATCAAATTATAGAATTTTTGCACCGCAAAAGTAAAACAAACCCTCTGTAAACCATTAATCTTTACCTTTGCCGGGAATTTTTTACAAAACATTTTTTTAATGATTCTGAGCGATAGCGAGGTTTCATCACACCCTTAAAAAACATTTACGTAACGATGAAAAGAGCAATACTGGCAGTGATTGTAGCTGCCGCCCTGGTAGCGGCATATTTTCTTTTTTTCAAAAAAGATAAAAGTCACGATGAAGGGCCTAAGCAACAACCTCTTGCCGTAGGCGATAACTCAGGCGCGTTTAACCAATCGTACAGCAGTCTGCTGGCCGCATACGATGCAGTGAAAGATGCGCTGGTAGCCAGCGACACCGCTAAAGCTTCTGCCGCAGCACTCGAGTTGCGGCAGGCGGCAGACAGTCTTAAGTTGGATGAAATTAAGGGTGACAGCACCGGCGCCATTAAGGAGACTGCCCAGATTTTTGCTTCCACCATCAGCACATCGGCACATGCACTTTCTCTCGAAAATGGTTTGGAGGCCAAGCGCAAGGAATTTGAAATGATCGCCGATGCATTATATAATCTTACCCGCACCGTGAGGTATGATGGCCAGAAACTGTACTGGCAATTTTGTCCCATGGCCTTCGACAACAAAGGCGCTTATTGGGTAAGTGATGAACGCGCCATCCGCAATCCATACTTCGGCGATGCTATGCTGGAATGCGGCAGCGTGCAAGATTCGCTGGATTTCTCAAAGCAATAGCCGGGAAATTTCAGCAAGCCATGAAAAATGAATCTTTTGATGAAAAAAGTTGTTGGACTGGTCGTACTTCTTTCGGCAATTCTCTGTGTAAAGGCGCAGGATAAGTTTACCCTTAGCGGCTATATAAAGGACTCTCTCTCCGGCGAGACGCTCATAGGAGCCACCGTAACCATAATAGAGCCCGGCAAAGCGGTGACCAGCAACCAGTATGGATTTTATTCCATCACCCTGCCGCCGGGACAATATACTGCTGTGGTAAGTTTTGCGGGATATGTCCCTTCACAATTAACCATCAATCTTTCTCAAAACATCGAATACAGTTTTTCCCTTTTGCCACGCGCCGCTTTGCAAGAGGTGATTGTCTCATCGCGCCGCCGCGATCAGAATGTGACCAACGCGCAAATGGGCAAGATCGACCTCTCCATGAACCAGGTGAAATCAGTGCCGGTATTATTGGGTGAAGTGGATTTGCTGAAAACGCTTCAACTGCTGCCGGGCGTGCGTAATGCCGGCGAAGGTAACACCGGTATGTATGTACGCGGCGGAGGGCCCGATCAGAACCTGATACTGCTTGACGATGCAATTGTGTACAACACTGGCCACCTGTTTGGATTTTTCTCAGTCTTCAATTCGGATGCAATCAAAAACACTTCGCTGATCAAAGGGGGTATGCCTGCACAATACGGAGGTCGCTTATCGTCCGTGCTCGACGTGGCAATGAAAGAAGGCAATATGAAAAAATTTGAAGTGGAAGGCGGCATTGGCGCCATCTCTTCACGCTTTTCTTTACAAGGACCGATCAAAAAAGAAAAAGCTTCATTCATCGTTTCGGCGCGCCGCACCTATGTGGATGTTTTGGTAAAACCATTTGTGAAAAAAGAAAGCCAGTTTTACGGATCGGGATATTATTTCTACGACCTCAATACGAAAGTGAATTATAAATTTTCTGAAAAAGACCGTCTTTACCTGAGCGGATATTTCGGCAGAGATGTATTCACTTTCCGCAATGCGCGCCGTTCATTCAAAGCCGATATTCCCTGGGGAAATGCAACTGCCACACTTCGCTGGAATCATGTTTTCAACCGGAAATTATTCTCCAATACCACGCTGGTGTATAACGATTATGGATTCTCTTTTGGCGCGGCGCAAAATGATTTTGCATTGAAACTTTCTTCCGGTATTCGTGATATCAATGCAAAGGTGGATATAGATTTTTTTCCCAGGCCGCAGCATCGTTTGAGATTCGGCGGCTTATATACTTATCATACTTTTACTCCCAATATACTTACCGGCGGACAAGGTGATACGCGCTTTGAGCCTAATACGGAAAGCAAGAAGTATGCGGGTGAATCGGGTTTGTACGTGCAACATGAATGGGAAATAGGAGAGCGCGTGAAATTGAATTACGGACTTCGTTTCAGCAGTTTCACTCAACTCGGTCCTTATAAAATTTTCGTCCGCGATGCCGACGGCAATAAACTTGACAGCACATTTTTTGGCCGCGGCAAAACGGTAAAGACTTATACCGGCTGGGAGCCGCGCTTCACTATTCGCTACAGTATTGATGATGCCACATCTTTAAAGGCGGCCGTCACGCGCAATTATCAATACATTCATCTCGTAAGCAATGCTGGCTCTACTTTACCCACCGATCTTTGGGTACCCAGCACCTACCTGGTAAAACCGCAGATCAGCTGGCAATATGCCGTGGGATTGTTCAAAAATTTTGCTGACAACACTTTCGAAACCTCCCTCGAACTGTACTATAAGAAAATGGATAACCAGATCGAATATAAAGAGGGATATACGCCTTCGTTAAAGGATCCCGAGCAGGAGTTCATTTTCGGAAAGGGGTGGAGCTATGGTTCTGAAATATTCATCAACAAGACGCGCGGAAAATTCACCGGCTGGATTGGCTATACCTTAAGCTGGACCTGGCGGCAGTTTCCGGGGCTGAATGATGGTGAAAAATATTTTGCGAAATACGACCGTCGTCACGACATGTCGGTTGTAGCGATGTATGAATTAAATAAGAAATGGAAGTTCTCTGCGGTGTTTGTATATGGCTCTGGCAATGCCACTACATTACCGGAGCGTTTCTATATCATCAATGGTGTGCTGACGCAGGAATACAGCAAGGTGAATCAATACCGCCTGCCGGCCTATCACCGCATGGATGTATCGGCCACATTAACGCCCCGCCAGAAGCCTGGCAGGAAATTGCAGCAGAGCTGGGTGTTCAGCATTTACAATGTGTATAGCAGGTTGAATCCTTACTTCATTTACTTCGACCAATCGGGTAGTCCGTTTGACGGCACCCTGAAAGTGGAAGCTTTACAGGTGTCTTTATTCCCTATAATTCCCGCGGTTACATGGAATTTTAAGTTTTAGACCCCACTCCGGCAGGAATTCCGTAGTTTTCCCGTCCAATCAAAAAAACTATCTACATGAGAAGATTATCAACTCTGCTAATCTGCTTTTGCATTTCCGCCGTGGTATTGGCACAGAAAGATGCTCCCGATGCCGCCATGGTGCAAAAGATCCGCGAGGAAGGACTGAATAATTCCCAGGTAATGGATATCGTCTTTTACCTGACCGAAGCAAACGGTCCCCGCCTGACCAACTCTCCCGGTTATAACCGCGCCGCCAACTGGGCTATTAACAAAATGAAAGAATGGGGTCTGGAAAATGCCAGGCTCGAACCCTGGGGCACCTGGGGTAAGGGATGGGAACTGGAACGGTCGTATGTAGCTATGACGGCTCCCTATTACAAGCCGCTGATTGCACTTCCCAAGACATGGACTTCGGGCACCAATGGCCCGAAGACTGCCGAGGTCATCGTGGTGGAAGCAAAAGACAGCGCCCAGGCGGCATCCTATAAAGGGAAACTGAAAGGGAAAGTAATTCTGTTTCCGCGCACCGATACTTTGAAACCCACCTACCGTCCCGACGCAAGACGTCATTCAGACGAAGATTTGAAAAAAATGGCTGATTGGGAACCGGCCGCCCGCCAGGGGCAACGCACCTTAATGGGTCGCCCCGGAGCCGGAGGTCAATCCGCCCTTAATATTATCCGCAACATGGCCAAAGAAGAGGGCGCAGTAGCCCTGGTAAGCACCAGCCCGCGCGGTCGCGATGGTACCATATTTGTGCAAGGTGGTGGCGCTTACCAGCCCGGCACTCCCGAAAACTTCCTCGATCTTATGCTGGCCTACGAGGACTACATGATGTTGCAGCGCCTGGCACAACACAATATTCCCGTAAAGCTGGAAGTGGATGTAAAAACCAAATTTTACACCGACGATTTAAAAGGGTACAATGTAATTGCTGAAATCAAGGGCACCGATCCCAAACTGAAAGAAGAACTGGTAATCATCGGCGGTCACCTCGACAGCTGGCATGGTTCAGTGGGCGCCACCGATAATGCGGCAGGCTGTGCCGTAATGATGGAAGCCGTTCGCATTCTGAAAAAGCTCGGTGTAAAACCGCGTCGCACTATTCGCATTGCGCTGTGGGGCGGGGAAGAGCAAGGATTGCATGGCTCACGCAACTATGTGCGCAATCATTTTACCGATACCGCCACCCGCCGCTATAATGCTGCCGGTGATAAGGTTTCGGTTTACTTCAACCTCGATAATGGCACCGGCAAAATTCGTGGTGTATACCTGCAGGGCAACAAGAACGTAAAAGACATTTTCGCGCAGTGGCTCGAGCCGTTTAAAGACCTCGGCGCCACTACACTCACCCTGCAGAATACAGGCGGCACCGATCACCTTTCATTTGATGCCATTGGTATACCGGGTTTCCAGTTTATCCAGGATGATATCGAATACGATACCCGTACGCACCATACCAATATGGACTCTTACGATCACCTGCAGGCTGCCGATCTGAAACAAGCTGCCACTATCATTGCATCGTTTGTATATCATGCAGCCCAGAGAGACGAAAAGCTGCCGAGGAAAGAAGCTCCCTCAGCGACGGCGGCAAGGAATTAATAGATTGGTGTTGAAGAAATAAACAACAATCAATAAAGTCAGGGATTAATTTTCAATTTTGTTTGCAGACTGCGAACAAATTTGAAAATTAATCCCCGGCTTGTTGATATCTGGATTCTTTCTTACCACTTTATTCTCCCGTTAATCACTCCATCCTGAATCTTATTACCGCACTTTTCTGTTCCGTAGAAGTTATTCTCAACTCATAGCGTTTCTTGCCTGCTGTAATTACCATGAGCGAGGTGTTGGGAGGAATGCGGCCGAGATTTTCGGCGTACATCATTAGTTCGTAATCGGTGTTGGGATAAAGATCAATATCGAGCGTGAGCGCGCGGTCGGTGAGACGCTTCTTGTAAAGAAGAAGCTTATTGTTGAGAAATACAGATACTGTATCGTCATCTATTTCGGCGTTGTCGTATAATTCGATTTTGATTTTGTTGGTATCAACCGTGAAGCTGCGCACCACTTCTTTTTCGCGCGACTCGAGCTTCATGTTTTTCTGGAGATTGTAAAGGGTATCATTCTGGTACACGTCAACCGGCCATATTGATGTGGTGGCGCGTTGCAAAGAGACTTTACCAGGCTGACACAAATTGTTATTGCCCATTTCATGGCCTTTCCATTCTCCGTTCAGATTTTCGTTGTCGCCCGATTGTGACCATACCAGGTCGTAAGTCTTGATACATGGAATGCAATTTTCGGGCACATTATACTGAAGCACCGCGCTTTCGATAATCACCATTCTTTTTGTAAGAGGATTGAAGCGGCCCGTGAACACTACTTTGGTGAACCTTTCCTTATCGCCGCTATAGGCATTACCCATAAACGAATTGTCTTTCGCGTTCATATAGGTAATGTGCAGCTCCTGGATGTATTCAGGAAAACAACCGCCAGGGTTTTGCGTGCGCGTTCCTCGCCATATGCCGGTCAGGATTTGTGCATGGGTTGGGGTAGCTACAGATAAAACGAGCGCAATGATCAGGCTGTAACGCATTCCACGATTTTGAACGGAAATTAGCAAGATTGTCTTTTTATGTCACCAAATTTATTTGAACGGCAGTACAGCCTGTAGTTCGCGGTAAAGTGTACACCATGCCCTAAGGCTTTTCGTACCTGAACTTCACCACGGCATTCTTTTGTTCGGTAGAGGTAATGCGTACTTCGTAGCGTTTACTGCCCGCATACACCACCATCAGCGAAGTATTGGGTGGTATTTCACCCAGGTTTTCGGCTACCATCACCAATTCGTGTTCACCGCCATTTTCATCGAGGTTAAACTTCAATGTGAGCGGCTGGTCGGTAAGCCTTTGCTTGTGCAACACCAGTTTCTTATCGAGGTAAACCGAAATGGTATCATTGTCGATAGTGCCGTTGTCGTATATGTTTATCACCACCTCTTTGGAGTTCGTGGTTATGGTCTTTACCAGTTCATTTTCCCGGGCGAGCAATATTTTCGGTGTTGGCACTTTTTCCGGGGCCTTTACCTCGGCGCGTTTCACCGTATCGGCCGGGGCCAATACCACCTTAGCGGCGGTGTCTTTATTGGGGGTTTGTGCCTTGACTGTAGCTGGTTTATCGGGGGTTGAATTGGGTTTCTGGGTAGTGGTTGAAGTATTCTGCTTAGGTTTGGGAGGTGTTGCTGGTTTTGCCGGATCGATCTTCACCGCCTCGGGTCCTTTCTTTTCGGGTGTAGTCGTGTTCTTTTGGGCCAAAGCTTTCTTCCTTTCCAGTTCTTTTTCTCTTTCTACCAGGAAGGGTTCTTTGTAAAAATCGGAGGTGGTCACTTTGCGCAGGAACACGGTACCGCGGCCGCAGTTGGTAGAGTCGGCGGTGTTCATGCTGGTATAATTTCCCTCCAGGAATTCTTCATCACCCTTTTTCGAATATTGCAGGAAGAGGGTCATCACGCAGGCATCGCTGCCGCCGGCCATGCGCACTTCCACAATCTTCAGTTCTTCCAGGTATACTTTGCGCGTAGCGGGATTGATAGTTCCACTGCAGGTGGCCTTGCCATAAAACACCGTGGTGCGGTAAGAGTAGGTAACGCCCGTGAACTGTTTATCCTTTTGATTGATCTGTACCTCGAACTTATAAGTTGGGTCCACGCCCATCAGTTCTTCAAGCCTGTTGGTTGCGGGATTAGAACTACTGCGAAAGCTTCCCCTCCAGATACCGGTGAGGTCCTGTGCCTGCGAGGCGGTACAGAAACAGCAAAATAAGATGAGTAAAAGTTGCTTCATGGACAATCCCTACAGCGGGCAAATTACTTAATTATTAGTTTTTTACGCTAAAGATCATAAAGGGCCGTCTCCAAATTATCGTTAAATTTGCCGCCCTTGTCTGTCTCCAATCATGCAAAGGTGGACGAGAGGTACAAAAATTATTTTAAAGGCTTAAGACACAATGATCAAAATTACTTTTCCGGATGGTTCTGTTCGGGAGTACAAAGAAGGTACTACTTCGCTGGAGATTGCCAAATCGATCAGTGAAGGACTGGCGAAGAGGGTATTGGCAGCCAGTGTGAACGGACAGGTATGGGATGCCACCAGGCCAATTTATGAGGATGCATCGTTGAAATTGCTTACGTGGGAAGATAAGGAAGGCAAACTCACGTTCTGGCACTCGTCTGCCCACCTGATGGCCGAGGCTGTGGAAAGCCTTTTTCCCGGGGTAAAATTCTGGGTAGGACCGCCATTGGAAAAGGAACAGGGCTTTTACTACGATATGGACCTGGGGGGCCGGCAGATCACTGAAGAGGATTTGCGCAAGCTGGAAAAGAAAATGAATGAGCTGGCTAAGCAAAACAATCCATACCAGCGCAAAGAAATGCCCAAGAAAGAAGCAGTGGAATATTTCACTGCCAAGGGTGATGAATATAAGCTTGACCTCTTAAGCAATCTCGAAGACGGATCTATTACTTTCTACAGCCAGGGCAATTTTACCGATCTCTGCCGTGGCCCGCATATACCCAGCACAGGTTTTATTAAAGCGATCAAACTCACCAATATCGCCGGTGCCTATTGGAAAAACGATGCGAACAACAAACAGCTGACCCGCATATACGGCGTCACTTTCCCTTCGCAGAAAGAGCTGGATGAATACCTGCATATGCTGGAAGAAGCGAGGAAAAGAGACCACCGTAAACTGGGCAAGGAGCTGGGCATTTATACCATGGATGATGATGTGGGACCGGGACTGCCTTTATGGCTGCCGAATGGAACCATCATTATCGAAGAACTGGAAAAACTGGCCAAGGAAACCGAGAAGGAAGCAGGCTATAAAAGGGTGGTGACCCCGCATATCGCGAAAGAAAGCATGTACCTCACCAGCGGTCACCTGCCTTACTATGCCGACAGTATGTACCCGCCTATGGAACTGGAAGGCCAGAAATATTACCTGAAATCAATGAACTGCCCGCATCACCACAAGATTTTTGCGGCAGAGCCCAGGAGCTATAAAGACCTTCCTTTGCGTTTGGCCGAGTACGGTACTTGCTACCGCTACGAACAAAGTGGTGAGTTATTTGGTTTAATGAGGGTGCGTTGCCTGCACATGAACGACGCTCATATTTACTGTACCCGCGAGCAGTTTGCCGATGAGTTCAGGGCGGTAAACGAAATGTACCTGAAGTACTTTAAGATTTTCGGTATCGACAAATATGTGATGAGGTTGTCGCTGCACGAGCCGTCCAAACTGGGTCAGAAATACATCAATGAACCCGAGTTGTGGAAGGAAACTGAGGAGATGGTGCGCAATGTGCTGATCGAGTCGAATATACCCTTTGTGGAAGTGCGGGATGAGGGTGCCTTTTATGGCCCCAAGATTGATGTGCAGATATGGAGCGCTATTGGCCGGGAATTTACGCTGGCCACCAACCAGGTGGATTTTGCCCAGAGCCGCCGCTTCAAGCTGGAATACACCAATAAAGACAATGCCCCCGAAATACCCCTCATTATTCACCGGGCGCCCCTGGGTACCCATGAGCGGTTTATAGGGTTCTTGTTGGAGCACTATGCGGGCAAGCTGCCCCTGTGGTTATCGCCCGTACAGGTGAAGGTATTGCCCATCAGCGATAAGTTTTTGGGCTACGCAAATAGTATTTTGGAATCGCTGAAAAAAGCAGATATTCGTGCTGAGGTTGACGATCGTAACGAAAAGATAGGTAAAAAGATACGCGACACTGAAGTAATGAAAGTGCCATATATGCTGGTGGTAGGCGAGAAGGAAATGAACGAACAAAAAGTGGCCGTTCGCCGGCAAGGCAAGGGCGACCTGGGAACAAAAAGTATTGAAGAGTTCGTTAACGAAGCAGTATCAGAAATAAGAAACCGTGAGTAGCACTCACAAGATTGTTCACAAAAAATTGTAAATGGCATTTACTCCAAGGCCACAAGGTGGCAGATTTAATCCTCGTTTCAGAAAAGAGCAACAGCAGGAGCACCGTACAAACCATATGATCAGGGTGCCCCAGGTGCGGTTGGTAGGAGACAACGTAACAGTGGGCGTATACAATACGCAGGATGCATTGCGTATGGCACAGGAACAAGGTCTCGACCTCGTTGAGATTTCACCCAACGCCAATCCCCCGGTTTGTAAGATCATCGACTACAATAAATTTCTCTACGAAAAGAAGAAGAAGGAAAAAGAAATGAAGTCGAAGAGTAAAGCGGCTGAAGTAAAAGAGATCCGCTTTACACCCGGCACCGATGATCACGACTTTGACTTCAAAGCAAGACACGCCGAAGCCTTCCTGAAAGAAGGTAATAAGGTGAAAGCTTATGTGCAGTTCAAAGGCCGTGCTATCATGTTTAAAGAAAGGGGAGAACTGGTGTTGCTGAAATTTGCCGAGCGCCTGGCAGAATTCGGTCAGCCGGAAGGGTTACCCAAACTCGAAGGCAAGCGCATGCTCATGATCATTTCTCCAAAAGCAGCTAAAAAGAAAAAAGAAAAAGAAGCTGAATAAAAGAAACGCCCCGGAAATGGGGCGTTTTGCTTGGGCGTATTCCCAACACAAATGCGGCCCGAAGGCCACCGGTTCCTATCCTCTGCGTTCACCGGCACGTTTCTTCAGTTCCTCCCTATTGTTCTCTTTTTGCTGCTTGTACTTCTTAAATTGCTCGTCGTTCAGAACTCCTTTCAACATTTTATCTCTTTCGCTGTCGGCATCCTTCAGCTTGCGCGCTTTTGCCAGCCTGCCACCACCGCTGTTTTTTAACTGCGTGGCTTTGTTGATAAAGGCGAGATTGATGTTGTAAACCTTACCATACTGATCGTCGCTCAGCGATAAATTCTCTTTCATTCTTTCGGTCAGCATTTTGGCTCTTTCCTCGTTCGACTTGTCCTGTGCATACATAACGGTAAACGACATAACAAAAAGCGGAACCAATACCCATTGCATAGTTTTCTTTTTCATGACTTGTAATTTTTGCGCTAATAGACTTGTGCTTGCTCATTACGTTTAATGCGCTTGATGCATACAGGTATATTTATCGACGAACAGTAGTGTTTTCTATACCAACGACGATTTTAAATACCCACTTTGTGGGATTTTCAAAAATTTCTGTTTCAGTTTCTTGATAATACAAAACATTGAATGCATCTTTGCGGTGCAAAATCATAGTACTGAAACAGTACTGGACGTCCACCTGAGATTACCCCACTCCCTATTGCTCTACCTGAAGCAATTATTCTTATTGTAAACAAAAATCACCAACATGAAAAAGCACTTTTTGAGTGTAGCCATGGCTTTTTTTGCCATTACTTCCGTAACCGCACAAGATCTTGAGCTCGGCATTTCTGCCGGGGTGGATGCAGCTCGTTTGACTATTGCCGGCGCTACCGGCGGGCCGCTGAAATTTAAGAGCGACCTGGCTGGTGGTATCAACTTTGAAGCCGGCATTTCAAAAGATTTTGCTGTTCAGATCGAAGCCATTTATTCAAGACAGGGAACTGCTATTATTGCAGCCGATGGAAGCACAGCGGGCACTTATAATATGGATTACCTTGCCATCCCGGTTGTTGTTAAGTTTTATGGGGCGCAGCGCTTCAATTTCTTTGCAGGTCCTCAATTGGGTATTTTATTGAGTGGAAAAGCAAAGACCAGCACCGGACCTGAAGAAGATATAAAAGAACAGTTTATTTCAACCAGTTTTTACGCGATGTTTGGTACTGAATATAAATTCGCGAATGGTCTATTTGTGAATGCGAGGTATAACCTGGGGTTGAATAACGTAGTGGATAAAGATATGAACCCCGACCAGGATTTCAGGCACCGTTACTTCAGTTTTCGTCTGGGTTACGCATTTAAATTGTAAGGAAATTCTTGTTGCAATTCTCCATTAAAAAGTCTGCCACGCAAATGCGCGGCAGATTCTTTTCCTTACAGCTTGATAAACTCCACTCGCCGGTTGTTGGCCTTACCCGCGGGAGTATCGTTCTTATCGGCGGGCTGTGATTCGCCTTTACCATCCGTTTCGATGCGCGATTCATCAATGCCGAATTCTTTGCTCAACGCTTTCTTCACCGATTCTGCGCGGCGTTTCGATAATTCAAGATTAAATTTCTCATCGCCATCTGAATCGGTATGTCCCACCACTTTCACCCTCACACTGGCATTTTCAGTGAGCACAGTGGCAATCTCTTTCAAAATGCCATACGACTCTGGCTTGATGCGGTCGCTGTTGACGTCGAAAAGTATGCCATTGGTTACAAACTTACCTTCGGTAATCAACTTGCTGCGTGTGTCGGGCGCACCAATGGCTAATTTAATATTCGTGATAAGAAGGCGGTCGCGCTCTTTTGTTACGTCAGCCCACAATTCAAACATCGCCGTACTATATTTTTTATCGGCGACAAAAGCACGTGGTAAATCGAAGACCTTTTCTTCATCGAGATACACACGAATGCGGTTCTTTTGCCGCCAGATGGAGACATTCACTTTTGTCTTGCCAGCTTTCGCATAAAATGATTTTACATCCACGCTGTTATTAATTACTTCGACCCCGTTTTCGAAGTTCACAATTTTGCACACGCCGCCATTGTTGCCAGCGTTGGCGGGACTGAAACTGAGTTTTACTCCAGAGCGTTTTTCCATTGATATGAAAGAATATTGAAACGCTTTATTAGAGTTTTCCCCTGTAAGCAAGTACAGGTCGAGGCTGGGAGAGTAGAAATCGTAATTTTCATTGCAGAGCAATTCAAACTGCAGCGTAAAATTTTCCGGCAGACTGTTGATAAATTCAGGCAGGAATTTCCCTTTTTTCCTCAGCATCAGCCAATGCCCTTCCTGGCCCTCTACCGTCACCACTTCGCCAGTTGAATTGGTGTTCCATTTTGCGGGGAAATCGCCGATTTCATCTTGCGAAAAATCTTCAAAGGCAATAACCTTGTCGCCAGGCACAAAATCAAACTTGCTGTAGCTGGTCAACGTGCCACTGCCAGAGCCGGTACTTTTTGATTGATTACCGGCATTGGGGCCAGTGCCCGAGCTGCCACTGTTGTTATTTGAATTACCACCACTATCAGCTTTATCCTCATCATTCTTGCTTCCATTTGATTTCTTAGGTTTCTTTTTTCCATCCAGCACGTCATCAACTGTTTTGTCAACGGTCTTGTCAACTTTCTGATCGATTTTCTGATTCACTTTTTGTTTCGCGCGCTCACCAATGCGCTTGAGAACTTGTCCCTCGGTAATGGTTGCCAAAAGCAGGGTGGCCGCCACGAACCATAATTTTTTCATAATGAAGGCATTTTTGAGTATGGAATGGTAACTTGAAATTTAAAGTTACTACCTTCCTCAAGCGGGGAGAATACCCACTTTATAGTATTTTGTGTATTGTGAATCCGGATTTTTTTTCTTATAGTGCGGATCAAACAGTATATAAGTCAGCCACATATGAAAATTTTCAACCTCATTTTCTGCATTCTGTTCGTCTTCAGTGCAGCACTTCAATACAATGACCCCGATCCCTGGTTGTGGATACCCATTTACATGTATGCGGCCATTTTGTGCTGGCTGGCATTCAGAGGAAAATATTTTCCGCGGGCATACCTGCTGGGCATAGCCGGTTACCTTGTATATGCGGTGATTTTATTTTTTGAGGAAGACGGAGTGCTCGACTGGCTCACCAAACATAATGCGGCCAATATTGCAGGAAGCATGAAGGCCGAAAAACCCTGGATAGAGGATACCCGCGAGTTCTTCGGCCTTATGATTATGATCATCGTTCTGCTGATCGATTATTTCTACAGCAGAAAGAAAAAATAATTGCTCTACCTAAATTCCACCTGGCTCAGGTAAATACTCACCGTTTCTTTTTCTTTTGGCTTGCTGACCACGTATACGTTATGGAATTTTCCATCTGTCACCGCTTCAAATTTGCTTTTGAATTCTGACAATGTCGGGCGTGGCGGATTAGAGCCAGGAGCCTTGGTAGGCTGCGCCGCTACATCGAAGCTGGCCAACAGTTTTCCATCCGGCGCATCAAGATGCAGCTCAATGGTATAACCGGCGGTGGGTCCTGCCAGCCAACTGGCGCGCAATGTGGCATTGCTGATATCTGTGAGGTCGATATTTTTCAATACAAACCAACCGGGTGCTCCACTGGGTGTGATCATAAACCTGTTGCCGCCGAAGCTGGCAGTAGTAAATCCGCTCATGCTATCCACTCCGCGGAAATTCAGCTGGCTGTTACGCAACGATACCATCGTGCTGCCGCTGAGCGGCTTGATATTATCGCCTCCTCTGTCGGTATAAACAGCGGAAATATATAACAGGCCATTATCTTTTACCGGTTTGCCCAGCGTTGCATCAATGGAGCCTGATGCCGGCAGCGATTGATTGGCTGTTTTTTCCTCAGTCAATGACCGAATCCAGGTAACAATCTGCCTGGCGTCTTCCGGTTTCAGGTCGGGATGTGCCGCCATAGCCACTTCACCCCATACGCCGCCTCCGCCTTTGATGATTTTGTCAACCAGGTAAGAAACAGCATTGGGATCGTTGCGGTATTTCTTAGCTACATCCAGGTAGGAGGGACCAATAGATGGTTCATTTTCCTTGTGGCATGTCTTACAATCGAGCGTCAGCATCAGGTTCTTACCCAGTGCGGCTTCGGTAAGCACCTGGTGACCCAGATTAGCTCCCGCGCGGTCGCTGCCTTCCATGTAGTCGGCAGTAACCACCAGATTATTGAGATCGGGAGAATTGCTGTCATCCGGATCTGTGATCTTCACAGAATAGTTAACCTGTTTTCCGGGGAAGTAAAAAGTCTTATTACCCAGGATTTCTATCTCCACACTTGGCGCTGCATTGCCGGCATATACCGATATCACTTCACTGGTCGTTGTATTTTTTCCGTCACTCACTTCCACCGATACCGGGTAATCACCGGGCTTATCAAGCGTAATTTCCAGTCGCGGCTCCTTTGTTTCTTTCTTAATGCTTCCAATCTTCCACGTGTATTTCAATTTATCGTTTTCCACATCGCTGGCTTCCACGGTGGCGGAGAGGGCCAGCGGCAATGTGCCTGAAGTCTGATTCACTTGCAGATTGGCCACTTTGGGCGCAAGGTTGCCACCATTGTAGTCAATACGCGAAAGCGCAGCATCCGGGTTTTTCTGAAACCAGCCGGTGCCATATTCCAGCAAATACAGTCTTCCATCCGGACCCACTTCCATATCGATCAGGTTGTTGAACCTGGTATGCTCCATGAACGGCTCCATCTTATCGAAGTCGCCGTTGGGAAGCATGTGCACCACTTTTATCCATCCGCGCACCCATTCGTATATGAACAGTTTCTTATTGTAGTATTCGGGCAGCCTGGTTTCTGCAGGATACATATCGGTATAATAAACCGGTCCGGCCATCGCATTGCGGCCGCCGGTGCCTACCTGCGGAAATTCACTGGATGCACCATAGGGATACCATATGAATGCGGGTTTGGCGGGCGGCAGGTTTTGCAGACCGGTATTATTGCGCGACCTGTTCACCGGCTTTTGCGGGTCGAATGCCTCGCCCGATTTGCCGGTAGCGTAATCATATTCGCGATATGGATAGTTGTCGCCAACGAAGAGCGGCCATCCAAAAAATCCTGCTTCACGGGCCTGGTTCACTTCGTCATATCCACGAGGTCCGCGCGTAGCAAAACTATCATTGTTCGCGTCGGGACCTACTTCACCCCAGTACAGGTAACCGTTTTTCTTGTCAACCATAATACGGTACGGATTTCGGTTACCCATCACATATATTTCAGGTTTTGCATTGGGCGTGCCGGGAGGGAAGAGGTTTCCTTCAGGAATAGAATAAGTGCCGTCGGGGTTGATGATGATGCGTAAAATTTTACCGCGCAAATCATTGGTATTGCCCGAGGTGCGGCGCGCATCATATTGCTGGTGACCGGGACGGTCGTCGAGCGGCGCAAATCCACGGTTCACATACCTCTGGCCGGGCTCATCAAACGGAGTAGAATTATCGCCAGTACTTAGGAACAAAGTCTTTCCATCACCTGCAAAATCAATGGAGCCGCCGGTATGACAACAGATATTACGATCGGAGTGGAATTCAAGGATTACTTTTTCCGAACTCATATCCAGCGTATCGTTTTCGAATTTGAAACGCGAAAGCCTGTTTACCGAAACGGCCGACGGGCTGTAGAAAGCATATATATAATGATTGTTGGCAAAATCGGGATCGGCCTTTAAACCCATGAAACCTTCTTCGGCATTCACGCCAGGAACGGTGGCCTTATGATATACATCGAGAAAACCCACCTGTTTCACTTCCTTGGTCGATTGCTTGTATAGCAACAATTCGCCGCGGCGCTGCGCGATCAGGATGTCGAGATTGGGCAGAATGGTCATTTCAGTAGGCTCATAAAACACGCCTTGCGCCAGGGGCACTTTGGTGAAGCGATCCTCGAGCGGAGGATATTGTGAAGTAGCCTTGCTGTAATCAAGTTTTTTATTGCCACCGATGGCATATTTAATACCACCCAGCAGGTGTACCAGGAACGGTTCTTCGCTATAGCTTTCATCGGTATGACCGAGGCCGGTGTAGAAAACCCGGCCGCCATCATATTCATGATACCAGGCAATGGGATGGTTATCACCATTCTGGCCACCTTCATAGCTCGACTCGTCGAGCTTTAGAAGTACATGCACATCGGGGTTGAGTTTTTTGAAATTATACCATTCGTCCTTGCGCACCCAGGTGTCGGGCAGGTGCTGGGTGGAAATATGGCTTGAATCCACCACCACAATCTTAGCTTCCTGCTGTTGCGGATGACTCAGGAAATATCCGCCCACCAGGCGGCCATACCAACCCCAGTCGTATTCGGTGTCGGTGGCGGCGTGTATGCCCACAAAACCGCCGCCGGCCTGGATATAGCGCTCAAAAGCCACTTCCTGGGTGGCGTTGAGAACGTTTCCGGTAGTACTGAGAAATATGACGGCTGCATACTTTTTCAGCGAATCTTCATTGAAATACAATGAGTTTTCAGTGGTATCCACATCAAATCCATTTTCCTGGCCCAGCTTCATAATTGCCAGTTTTCCGGCTTCAATAGAAGCGTGACGGTAACCGGCAGTCTTGGAAAACACCAGCACGCGGGGTTTTCCGGAGTTGGAACAAGAGGATACGAGCATCGCAAAACAGGCAATAACCAGCAGGTAGTTCAGTTTTTTCATCTGCAAACCAAATTTTTAGATTAGAATCATAAATATAGTCGGGAAGAGGGAAACTATGGCAACCGCCCCTAATTTTTAGACAAAACCCCCTTTTGCCCCGATATTTGGGGCGGGGACTAAAGGTTTCGCCAGGATTCCCCGGACCTTCCGGACTATATTAGAATTCTTTTCTTTCTTAATCTTTTACTCGTTAACTTTGCGCCTCGTTTTTGTCAGGGTAAAATCCCGGAAAACCATTTCCCACATGGCTCGAAAAGTTCCCCGGCTGATCGGGGGCGCCGGCAGGGTATAATTGAAAAAGGTAATTAAAATGCCAAAGGTTAAAACGAATTCCAGTGCCAAGAAGCGATTCAAGGTAACGGGCACTGGTAAGATCACGCACCAGAAATCTTTCAAACGTCACATTCTTACCAAAAAATCAAAACGTCGCAAACGCAGGCTCAGCAAGGACGGCATTGTTCACAAGGCCAACCTGGATTTTGTAAAACGTTTGCTCAGACTTAAGTAGTTCCGGGTTGCGCGTTAAGCGCTTCGGGTTGCTGCCGCGATTTATAGTTGCCGCGCGGTCAAATAACCCGAAACCCGAAACAGTAATTTCATCAATTTTTAATTCTAAAATTATTTCAATATGCCTCGTTCAGTTCCAGCCGTAGCTTCCCGCGCCCGCAGGAAGAGAATTTTAAAACAAGCCAAGGGCTTCTACGGCAAGCGTAAGAATGTTTACACAGTAGCGAAAAACGTACTGGAGAAGGGTCTGACCTACCGTTACGTTGGCCGCAAGCTGAAGAAAAGAGAATACCGCGGTCTGTGGATCGCCCGTATCAATGCTGCCGTTCGCGCAGAAGGTCTTACCTACTCGCAGTTCATCCACAAGCTGAATGAAAAGGGAATCGGCCTCGACCGCAAAATCCTGGCCGACCTCGCTATGAATGAGCCGGAGACTTTCAAGAACCTGGTAGCTTCAGTGAAATAAAAATACCAGCAGAATAAATCCGAAAGGATGAATTTGAAATCCGAAATTCGAAACCTGGTTGTACCGGGAATCTGAATTTCGGATTTCCCTTTTTCGGATTTTGAGCGCTCAGTCTGCAAACGATTTTTTTTATTTCCAAATCATTTACTTTTGCGTAGCTCTTTCTGAATTGACACCGTTTTTTCACTAACCATTTAAATTTTTCACCATCAGCAACGGAAATCAGTACATGAACAACACCTACACCGACCTGGTGAAGCAAACCTTCAATTTTCCCCAGGAAGGTTTTGATGTAAAGGACGGTGACCTGTCATTCAATGGGATCGACCTGAAGGCGCTGATTGCTAAATATGGTACTCCCCTGAAACTCTCATACCTGCCCAAGATTGGAATGCAAATCAAGAAGGCGAAAAAAATGTTCGCCAACGCGATGAAAAAGCATCGTTACACGGGCGAGTATCACTATTGTTATTGCACCAAGAGTTCCCATTTTTCATTTGTGGTGGAAGAAGCGCTGAAGCATGACATCCATCTCGAGACCTCGTACGCGTACGATATCGAGATCATCAAGAAGCTGTACGAAAAGAAAAAGATCACAAAAGATATATTTATCATCTGCAACGGCTACAAGCAAAAGACCTATACCAGCCGCATTGCCAGCCTGCTCAACAGCGGGTTTAAGAATGTGATCCCCATCCTCGACAATAAGGACGAACTGCAGCAGTACAAGAAATCTGTGAAAGTGCCCTTCAAACTGGGCATCAGGGTGGCAGCTGAAGAAGAACCTTCCTTTCCCTTCTATACTTCGCGTCTCGGTTTCCGCGCCAGGGACGTGCTGGAATTTTATGTTGACAAGATCGAAGGCAACGAAGACCGCTTCCAGTTGAAGATGCTGCACATCTTCCTGAACAAAGGCATCAAGGACGATATCTACTACTGGAGTGAGCTCAATAAGGTGATCAACCTGTACTGCCAGCTGAAGAAGATCTGTCCTGAACTGGACAGCATCAACATAGGCGGTGGATTCCCCATCAAGCACTCACTGGGCTTTGAGTACAACTACCAGTTCATGATCAATGAAATTGTGGGCAATATCAAAAAGGCCTGCAAGAAGAACAACGTGCCCATGCCTCATATTTTTACCGAGTTTGGCAGCTATACCGTAGGCGAAAGCATGGCACATATCTACAGCGTGTTGGGCCAGAAAATGCAGAATGACCGTGAGATCTGGTATATGATCGACTGCAGCTTCATCACCACACTGCCCGATACCTGGGGAATTGGAGAAAAGTTCCTGATGCTGCCCGTCAACAAATGGGACCAGGAGTACCAGCGTGTGATTTTAGGAGGCATCACCTGCGACAGCCACGACTATTACGATTCCGAAGAACACGTAAACGAAGTGTTCCTTCCCAAGCTCAATAACGGGGAACCCCTGTATGTTGGATTTTTTCACACCGGCGCGTACCAGGATCAGCTGAGCGGCTACGGCGGCATTAAGCACTGCCTGATTCCTTCTCCCAAGCACGTAATCATTAACTACGACAAGAACGGCAAACTCACAGACTGGTTATACGCCAAAGAGCAGACAGCCCAGAGTATGCTGAAGATATTGGGCTACGTGAAATAGTTGCGGGTTTCGGGTTAGGAGTTCCGGGTGCTGCCGTTGCCGGAAACCGTTAAATACAGCTTAACATGAAGCAAATTTTGGTTTTATTAACGATGATGCTCGCGGTAAATGCTGGCCTTCGTGCACAAAGCACCGAAGATTCAGTAAAAGCGGCCATCAACCAGTTTTTCGATGGTTTGAGAAATGCAGACGCGCAGATGGTGCAGTATGCTTTTACAGACAGTGCCATATTGCAGACTGTGGTAGTAAACCGCGAGGGAAAGGTTTCCGTGCGTACAGAGCCATTAAATGGTTTTGCCCAGGTGTTGAGCCAGCAGAAAAAAGGCGATCTCGATGAAAGGATAGAATTTGAAACAATCAAGATAGATGGTCCGATGGCCACCGTATGGACGCCTTACAAATTTTATTTCCAGGGAAATTTCAGTCACTGCGGTGTGAATTCATTCCAACTAGTAAGACTGAACGGCACCTGGAAAATTCAGTATGTCATCGATACCAGGAGAAGACAGGGATGTGAGTAAACGTTATTTCCTGGAAATCACCGCTACTAATTCTTTTTCAGCCTGTATTTCTTGTTTACGCGAGGGCTGTTGAAATATTCGTTCAGCTCTTCTTCTGTCATGTTCGCCGTCATCTCGATAGGCACATCGATCAGCTGAATCTGGATCTGTTTTAATTCATCTTTCAGCTTGGCTGTTTTCTTCGTAATGTCAGGGTCACGCTCGCCAACAAGGGAATTATCCTGCATCATATATTCCAGGCGCTTGATGGCTGCACGCACAGTGGAAGCCTGGTTTTGATCGAATACTTTCTGCGGAGCCACGGCTTCCTTAATAGGTACAAGCGATACGCCCACGCTGGGCATCACCTGGCCGGCCTTCTTGGTACCTTCATTGGTGGAGGTGGAAAGGATGCTTCCTGTCAAAGCGGTCGAAGAACCGGTAATATCAAACGTGGTGCGGGTGTTTTTTACCTTCTTCACGCGCCTGTCTAACTGAACAAAGGTGTACTTCAGTTGAAGCAGGTAGGTGTTGATGATGCTGCGTTGCAGGTCGTATTCCTGTCTTGCCAAAGGATAATTCAGCGCATCTCTTACTATCACACGCACAACAGCGGTATCGCGGATGTTGAATTTGTTAGTACCAACAAAACTCAACAGAAGCACTCTTACTTTCCCTGAATCGCTATCCTTTACAAAATCGAATGGAGGAGACCAGATAAAATCGTCATCGCATTTCTTCACCAATGTGAAATTCTTCAGCGGCATATTGGCGAAGAAGGTGATATTATCGATCGGGAAGCTGCCATGCTCACACTGAACCTTAAACGAAACCGTGTCACCCTCATCAACAATTAGCGTGGAGCTGACGGTGGGCTTCACCTTCGATTGAATGATATCGGTATTATAGAATAATATGGAAAATGAGGTATCAACCCGCTGGCTGGGATCGTTCAGGCTTTGAACACCTATATTGACCCGGTATTCTGTATCGAATTTCAATTTGCCGGAAAGAAACAGGCTTTTATCAGCCTTAAAGGTCAACTGGCCATTGTCTTTGTTGATGCGCAGACCGACCGGCGAGTTTCTCAGGAACCAATAATAATGTCGCTCGTCCTTGTTGATCTCCAGTTTATAATTAAGTGTGGAATCCACGTGGAGCGTGAAATAGGGGTTCAGATTTTTAATGCGCAGGGGGGCATCTACAGAATCGTAGGGTAAATGCAACGAATCCACGTAGGGGATGGTATCGGACACGGTTCTTTCCTGCGCTACTGAATCAAGACCAAGAGCCGCCACCAATACAATCAACAAAGAGGTTTGACGGATACAGAAGTTTAGTTCTCTCATGATTTATTACGAAGTGTCGAAATTAGCACAATTAGAATAAAAAACCCATCCCGGGCGATACCGGGACGGGCATAAAACCTAAACCAACTGCTTAGAAATAAAAATTTTACAATTCTTTTTAAATATTACTGTACCACTATCTGGCGGTTAGAACCCTGGATGGGTTCGGCCTTGGGAAGCAGCACTTTCAGAATCCCATTCTCATACTTAGCCTGGATATTCTCGGCATTCACATCATCTTCCAGGGTGAAAGTGCGCCTGAAACTGCGGTAGCTGAACTCGCGACGCAGGGTTTTATAATCTTCTGACTTGTTTTCTTCCTTTTTTTCGTAGGAGATGGTCAGAAGGCCCTTGTCCACGGTCACCGAGAAATCTTCCTTATTCAGGCCGGGGGCACTGATTTCCAGGTGGTAAGCATCTTTTGTTTCATGGACATTCACCGGAACAGTCTGAAGAGCATCTCCGAAACCGCCGGCAAAGCCATTAAAGAAGTCGTTGAACACGGCATCAATTGTTCTTGGCAATGAGCGGTTGTTAAACTTAACGAGCGTCATAGTCTTATAAATTTTTTGGTTATTAACACTTGAAACGTTTCATGTGGAAAACTCAAAGGGCATACCAATGCAAAAATTCCGTATAAATGTCCGGTGTTGATGAACCAATCAGACAAATTAGCATGATGATAATTGTTTGACTGTCAACATTGCAGCAGAAGAGTGGGGGATCACGCATTTGAAGCGGATTTTAGAAAAATACCGATGGTGAAGTCGGCACCCTCTCTTTCCGTGTAATCTCCTAAATGCGTTAAATCCGTGATCCGACCCTCATCCCGCCATCCCGATCCGGGTTTGGAGTCAACTTTTTGTATAGTTTTGCGTTGATTTTAAAACTAAAAACTCAAAATGTATCCAGAAGAAATAGTAATTCCACTAAAAGAGGAACTCACTGATAACGGGTTTACAGAATTAACCAGCCCGGAGGCAGTTGAAGCGCAGTTGAAGCAACCCGGAACTACCCTGGTAGTGATTAATTCAGTATGCGGTTGCTCGGCGCGTTCGGCCCGTCCGGGTGTACTTATGGCCGTGGCCAACGCTTCCAAAAAACCCGATCATCTCACCACTGTATTCGCAGGTTTTGATATCGACGCAGTCAATAAGGTGCGCGAGCATTTGTTACCCTATCCGCCTTCTTCACCCTCTATTGCACTCTTTAAAGATGGACAACTGGTTCACTTCATAGAGCGCCACATGATAGAAGGCCGCACTGCACAAATGATAGCTCATAACCTGATAGCAGCATTCGAACATTATTGCTAGTATAATATTGCTGATAAAATCAGCTTTGTTCATAGTGATAACCCTCTCATTCCTGAGAGGGTCTTTTTTGAATATTGAATAATGAACAAGGAAACTGACTATGAATTTGAAGGGATGTAATTGAGATTCGAAGGCTTGCTTCGAGATTCCTTGTTCAAATTTCCCTGTTCAATCTTCAATCTTCTGCCCGTTTTTCATATCATTGCAAACTTATACTCACGAAATGTATCCCAACCTTTACTACGCTTTCAAGGATTTATTTGGAGTTGAATGGAATTGGCTGCGGATTATTAATTCGTTCGGATTTTTCGTGGCGCTGTCGTTCCTGGCGGCGGCGTGGATACTTACTATTGAGCTGAGGCGGAAACAACGCGCAGGTCTGTTGCACGCAGAAGAAGTAAAGATTGTGGTGGGCAAGCCGGCTTCACTGGAAGAATTATTCCTCAATTTCCTGCTTGGATTTATACTGGGTTTCAAAATAGTCGGATTGATTTCCTCGGGTGTCACTGAGGGTCTCGATCCGCAGGAGTATATCGTATCGTTGAGAGGTAACTGGCCGGCGGGTATTATACTGGGCGGCCTGATGGCTTTCTGGAAGTGGCGTGAAAAGAACCGACAGAAACTGGCAAAACCAGAAGAACGCACTATTCGCATATGGCCGCACGACAGGGTAGGAGATATGGTGATTCTAGCCGCGCTGTTCGGATTTCTCGGTGCGAAGATTTTTCACAACCTCGAGAACTGGGATGAATTTACCGCCAATCCTGTCGAAGCACTGCTTTCATTCAGCGGTCTCACATTTTACGGTGGCCTCATTTGCGCCACACTCGCCATTTGGTATTATGCGAAAAAAAGAAAGATCGGTTTCCGCTATCTATGCGATGCGGCTGCACCGGGATTGATGCTCGCTTACGCAGTGGGCCGTATCGGTTGCCAGGTGGCCGGCGATGGCGACTGGGGTATCCTGAACAGCGCCTANGTTACCACGCCCGATTCAAAGGTGAAACTGGCAGATTCAACATCCTTCAANNCAACTTTGCAAGCCAATGCCACTTTCTATCTTTCTTCATTNAATGTTNAAAGTCTCGACGAAATTCCGCATAAACCTGTAAAAGCTCCTTCCTGGTTGCCAAAATGGTTGTTTGCGTATCACTATCCGCACAACGTAGTAAAAGAAGGAGTGATGATTCAAGGATGTACCGACGGGCAGTATTGCCGGCAACTTCCCATTCCTGTTTTTCCCACTCCTTTTTACGAAACGGTCATCAGCTTCCTACTTTTTGCTTTGCTATGGGTGCTGCGCAAAAAAATGAAAGTGGCGGGAACACTCTTCGCGGTTTACCTGGTGGTGAACGGCATTGAGCGATTCTTTATTGAGAAAATCCGGGTAAATACCACTTACAGCGGCTTACCATTTCAGCCCACGCAGGCTGAGTTAATTTCCCTGGGATTAATCATCGGCGGCATCATATTATATGTGACGCTGAAGCGTCGCGCGACGGGTACTGAACTCTAATAACCCATTTCAACCCGGATCCCACCTTCCCCGATTCTTACCGCCAATCACAGGTTTGCCGAAAAATGTAACCCCATCCGGCGGGCACTCGTCACATCCTCATTAGGAGTTTTTCCGGATATCAGCCATATCAGCCGTCCGGCACAAAACCATGTACCTTGCAAAACATAGTACCTACCTTTGAAATGTAACTAATAAAACAAAGTTCTAAAGCCAACTGAAAAATGAAAATGTTAATCAAAATGCTGACTGCATTGGTAATGAGCGCTTCATTACTAACCAGTTATGCGCAAAACGCGACGGGCAGACTGTCCGGAAAAGTGGCCGACGCCAGCCGGGCCACGGTCAATTCTGCCAGCGTCACTTTATTACGCGCCACAGACTCCACCATTGTAAAATTGTCGGTGGCCAACAAAGAGGGCCGGTATGAATTCGAAAGCATTCCCGCCGGCCAATACCTCTTACTGGTTACCGCGGTAGGTCATGCAAAACAATATTCCAAAATCTTTGAACTGAAAGAGGGGGCCAACCTGGAGCTGGAGCCCATCATCCTTTCCCCGGCCACCAAAGAGCTGGGTGCGGTGACCGTTTCTGCCTCGCGCGCGCCGGTTGAACAAAAGATCGACAGGCTGGTGGTAAACGTTGAAGCATCCATTACCAACACAGGGACCACAGCACTGGATGTGCTGGAAAAATCGCCGGGCATAGTGGTTGATAAAGACGGCAACATTAGCCTGAAAGGTAAATCTGGTGTGGTAGTGATGATGGATGGCCGTCCCACGTACCTGGGCGCCACCGATCTTGCCAACCTGCTGCGTAGCATGCCCGCTTCTCAGCTCGACCAGATTGAAATAATGACCAACCCGCCCGCCAAATTTGATGCATCGGGCAACTCAGGCGTCATCAACATTAAAACAAAAAGAAACAAACAATTCGGATACAATGGCAACCTGAATCTTGGTTATGGTATCGGCCGCTATGCGAAATTCAACGAATCATTCAATTTCAATTACCGTAACCAGAAGATCAACTTTTTCTCAGGTATCAACTACAACAGGAATAAAGGTTTCAATAACCTCGATATACAAAGACGCTTCCGCGATCAGTCAACCAAAGAAATCACTTCCAACTTTATCCAGGAAGCACGCATGTTGTTCAGACCTGAATCATACAGCGGCCGTGCAGGAGTGGATTATTTTGTGAGCAAGAAAACAACGCTTGGCATGGTGGTGAATGGATTCATTAACCCGATTAAAAGAGAGAACAGCAACTTCACCGAAATGTCAGATCCCTTCGGCAACCACACTGGACTGACACGCGCATCGATCCTGAATGACCAGACATGGAGGAGTTTCAGCACCAACTTCAACCTTCGTCAATTACTCGATACTTCCGGCTCTGAACTTACCGCAGATCTCGATTATGTGGTGTACGACTCCCGCAATGACCAGGAGATGATCAACTCATACTTCGATCCACATGATGTACCCACCGCAAAGCCGGATACATTGCTGGGCAACCTGCCACAGAATATCAAGATATACAGTGCGAGGGTGGATTATTTACTTCCGTTGAAAAAAGGAAGACGCTTTGAAGCAGGTTTGAAGAGCAGCTATGTTAAAACTGACAACAACGCTATATATGATAGTCTCACTAACGGCGTGATCGTTCACGACCTGGGCCGCACCAACCATTTTGTGTACGAAGAAAATATCAATGCGGCGTATGTGAATTTCAGCACACCTCTCACTAAGAAATGGAGCGCGCAGGTAGGCCTTCGCCTGGAAAACACGAACGCTACCGGCGACCAGTTAACAACCGGGGAAAAATTCACCCGTCATTATACCCAGCTGTTCCCGACCGCATATATTCAATACGTGGCTGATAAGAAGAACAGCTTTGTAATAAATTATGGCCGCCGCATTCGCCGCCCCGATTACGAAAGCCTGAATCCTTTTATCAATTTCATTGACAGGTACACGTTCCAGCAAGGCAATCCGAACCTGAGACCGCAGTTCAGTCACAATATTGAACTCAGTCACAGTTTCAAGAGCTTTCTCACCACTACACTCAATTATTTCACCACAAAAGATATCATTCAACAGGTGTTGGAGCAGATCACAGAAGATACGCTCACGTATGTGCGCCGTGACAATATTGCGAAACAGCGCCAGTTTGGAATATCGGTTAATTCGAATATACCCGTCACCAAATGGTGGAGAAGTAATATTTACCTGAATGTTTTCAATAACCTGTTCGAAGGCATCGTCAATAATGTGCCTGTGGAGGTAGAGTTCACCACATTTACCTTAAATGGATCGCAGACCTTCACTTTTGCGAAGACCTGGAGCGCTGAAATCAACGGATTCTTCAGAAGCGCGGCTATAGAAGGTGTTATTAAGACAAAACCCATGGGCATGGTGGCCATAGGTGTGGGCAAACAAGTGATGAAAGGAAAAGGTACTATCAGGTTAAGTCTCCGCGACCTATTCTACACACAACGCTTCCAGGCTGATAGCCGCTATGGCGATGTGGATGCTTCTTTCCAGGAGTCGCGCGACAGCCGGGTGTTCAACATCAACTTCAATTACCGCTTCAGCAAGGGTAAGATGAACGGCCAGCAAAGAAAAAGAAACAGCGGTCCCGACGAAACCAATCGCGTTGGTGTAGGAGGATAACCGTTCATCATATAATTCCTGGCAACTGTAACATAGAAATAGCCTGCCGCGTCACAGTGGCAAATGAAAAACAAAAATGATAATGAAACGTATTTTGGCATTGCTAACCGGATTAACTTTTGTTCTTGGGACTTTCGCACAAACGAAAAACCGTGTATCAGGAACTATTCTTTCGCCCGATAATAAGCCTTTCGCATCAGCTACCATAGAACTACTGCTGGCTGCTGATTCAGCGAGGGTAAAAGTAGCAGTAAGCGACCAGCAGGGAAAGTTTGAGTTCGAAAACATAGCCGAGTCGGATTATTTTCTGCAGGTCACCGCAGTAGGCCATGAAAAATTTTATTCAAAAATTTTCACTGTTGATGCAGGCACCACTTCGCTTGAACTGGAGCCGGTTGTTCTGATTGAGCGCACCGAAGCCTTGAAATCGGTGACAGTATCAGCCACCAGGCCGCTGATCGAACAAAAGATAGACCGCATGGTGGTGAACGTAGATGCATTTGTGAGCAACGCAGGTGCCAATGCACTGGAAGTATTGGAAAAAACGCCGGGCGTACAGGTTGACAAAGACGGCAACATCAGTCTGAAAGGAAAACAGGGCGTGGTGGTGATGCTCGACGGAAGACCAGCATACCTGAGCGGCGCCGAGCTGGCCAACCTGTTGAAAGGTATGCAGGCTTCGCAACTGGAGCAGATTGAAGTGATGACTAACCCACCTGCCAAATATGATGCAGCCGGCAATAGCGGTATCATTAACATCAAGACAAAAAAGAATAAGCTGAAAGGTTTCAACGGCAGCCTCACCGCCGGTGTTGGCCAGGGCGTTTACCCCAAAACCAACGAAAGCCTGAGCCTGAACTATCGCAACGGCAAGGTAAACCTCTACAGCAACTACAGCTTCAATTACAATGAAGGTTTCCAGCAACTCGATATATATCGTCGTTATAAAAACGATGATGGATCAACCAACGCCATTTTCGAGCAGAGCTCTTTAATGAAAAGAAAATTCATAGGTAATAACCTGAAACTGGGCGTAGATTATTTTATCAATAAGAAAACTACTGTTGGTGCCGTGCTGGGAGGGTTTTACAATCCTGAAAGAACCGATGGTACCAATAATATGTTTTTGAAAAATCCCCATGGACAGGTTGATTCGCTGGTGTATGCCACTTCAGACATAAAAGAAAAATGGAAAAATCTGAACGCCAACCTATACGTGCGTCATGTTTTCGACAGCACCGGCCGTGAACTCAGCGCCGACCTCGACTTTATCACTTACAACGCATCGAGCACACAGTTCTTCAACAACACCATTCTGACCCCGGAAATGGTAAAGAAAAACGAAGAGTTGTTGAAAGGTGATCTGCCGGTAAATATTGACATCTATTCTGCGAAAGCTGATTATATCCATCCTCTTGGCAAAAACGGGAAACTGGAAATGGGCTTTAAATCGAGCTATGTGGTTACTGATAACAAAGCCCAATACTTCAATGGCGAGCCGGGTAACTGGATGGCTGATTATGGCAAGACGTTCTTTTTCGACTACAAGGAAAATATCAATGCCGCCTACATCAGCATGAACAAGCAGTTGAACGAGAAATGGGGCGTGCAGGCTGGTCTGCGATTTGAAAATACTCACATGAAAGGTTTGACGCACGGTAATCCTACCCGTCCTGATTCCGCCTTCGATCGTTCGTACAATAGCTGGTTCCCCACCGTGTTTGTTACTTACAAAGCGCACAAGGATCATACGCTGAGCGCCAACTTTGGCCGCCGTATAGACAGGCCGGCGTACCAGGACCTGAATCCTTTCCTCTTTTTCCTGGACAAATACACCTATGGCGCGGGCAATCCTTACATGAGGCCGCAGTACACCAACAATTTTGAACTCTCTCACCTGTTCAAGGGAATTCTGACAACAACCCTGAACTATAGCGTTACTATCGATTTGTTTTCAGAAACCTTCGACCAGGAGAAACTGCCCAACGGTGAAAACGGTTATGCCACCATCCAGCGAAATGGAAATATCGGAAGGATGGAGAGCGGTGGCATAACAGTAAACGCGCAGATAAGGTTTGCCAGCTGGCTTACCTCGATAGTGTATACCAACTACAATTACTCGACCTATAAAGGCATGTTGTATGGCGATTACCTGGACGTAAGCGGCGGCACCCTGCTGTTGAGTGTAAACAACCAGTTGAAATTTGACAAGGGATGGAGCGCCGAGCTCAGCGGATGGTACAGAACGAAAGGTGTGGAAAGCCAGTTTGTGATTCAGCCTTTCGGTGCCATGAGCGCAGGCGTGAGCAAGCAGGTTTTGAAAGGAAAGGGTACACTTAAACTGAACATCAGGGATATATTCTACAGCCAGGTGGTGGATGGCGATATCTATTTCAAAGCTACCGAGGCAAGGTTCAAAAACTCCCGCGACACAAGGGTAACCAATCTCAGCTTCACCTGGCGCTTCGGCAAACCGTTGAAGAATGCCTCAGAGCCGAGGAGACGCAATTCGCCGGATGAACTGAACAGGGTGAAGACTAACGGCTAAAGCCATTTGGTTTCGGGTTCCGGGCGCTTTGCGCAGTACCAGGTTTCGGGTTGGGTGTTTCGGGTGGCTGCCGCACTTTGTATTGGCTGTCCGAACTTGAACAACCGAAACGCGGAACAATAAACTGCGCGTAGCAGTCCCAACCCGAAACTCCAAACCCCACACCCGGAACCCAAAACTCATTTTTAACACCTCAAAAATGGGGATATCGAAAATCTGGCACGCATTTTTGATATAGTAGGGTAGAGGACGAGAATTGAGAGGGGATAGCCGAAAAGAAAGGAAAAGGTTCTTTTAAAAAATTTTAACAGGGTTCGACTTAACTTTTTTCCGTTTCAGGAGTCATATATATAACATGAAAATACGAAGACACGATGAAAAAGGTATTACTCATAGCAATGGTTTTAATGTACCTGGTAGGATGTGGGATTTCTTACATGTAAAGAGAGATCTTTCTCACAATATAGCAGTCATATAGTTTTTCTCATAAGCAGTTAGTTTTGGTTAGCGAGGCCCATTTCTATGGGCCTTTATTTTTTTATAGATTTGCCGAAACTCTTGTCATGCCATCGTTTGATATCGTAAGCAAAGTAGACGGTCAGTCTTTGGACAACGCCGTAAACGTAACGACCAAGGAAATCACCAATCGCTTCGACTTCAAGAATTCTCACGTGGTGATCGAACTCAACAAAAAAGAATACAAGATCAATATAGAGGCCGATGATGATATGAAATTGCGGCAGATCATCGACGTGCTGATCAGTCGCGCCAATAAACAAGGCATTTCTCCCGAAGCCTTCGACCTCTCCAAAGACGCTCACCAGAGCGGCAAGTATGTCAAGAAAGAAATCCAGGTTCGGAACGGCCTGAAACAGGAAGACGCCAAAAAGGTGGTGAAGCTGGTAAAAGACACCGGCCTCAAGGTACAAGCCGCCATTATGGACGATATGGTCCGCGTAACCGGCAAAAAAATCGACGACCTCCAGGAAGTTATCAAGACCTGCAAAAACGCTGGCCTTGGAATTCCACTACAATTCGAAAACATGAGAAGCTGAAGGCTTCCGATGACTGGTTTGGGGGTTGCCTGTGCATAACCTGGTGCACAACTGGTGCATATCAATCCTCTCCAAAATTTGGAAACGGGCTATCGGTGGGTGTATCTTCAATGCAGAAATCGATGATACCCGTAAAAAGGTAGAAACGGTTTATGAAAAGCATTGGGTTAGTAAGTATATTGCTTCGGCAGTATAGTTAAAAACATCCGGTGCTTTTCTCTTTTTCCACGGTTTTTCCACATTAGGCACACTCACCCTGGCGTATTAACATTTTCCCGGCGCAACTTTCTGAACTTGCTTGACGTCTAATATTTAGTTATTTGATTTTAAATTCACTAAAAACAACATCTGAATTTATAAACCGGTTAGATAAATCGAAATTTAATTTGGATGGAAGCATGCCGAAAGTTAATTTTGCGGCTTTGCAAATAAATCCTGAAATTTAACTTACCTGTTTGAACATTAAAAACAGGAAACAGTTCAAAATCAAAGAGTTATGAAAAAGGGGATCCATCCCGAGAATTACCGGTTAGTTGTTTTTAGAGATATGAGTAACGGAACCAGTTTCCTCAGCAGGTCTACAGCACCTACTAAGGAGACCATTAAATGGGAAGATGGTAACGAATATCCCTTGATCAAGCTGGAGATTTCGAATACCTCTCATCCCTTCTTTACCGGCCAGAAAGTGTTGGTTGACACGGCTGGTAGGATCGATAAATTCAAGAAACGTTACGAAAAAAAGAAATAAAAGCTTAATTTCAATTCGAACATTTTTGTTTTTCATGGCTATACTTTCCCCCTCCTGTTCTCAGGAAGGGGATTTTTTTTAAAATGGCATCGATTATTAATGGCTAAACATAACCCAATATGAAGCCGGTTTACCTGACTGACAAGGAAGTCCGACATCACCTGTATCCTTTTGCACAGGTGCGTTCGGTTGCCGATATCCGTATCGGTATTCTCACTATACGCGAAAAATGGGAAGCCTTGCTGCAGCAGGAAGTAAAGCTGGTGCGCCACAATGAAGAGCAGCCCGCCCACGATACCATTCTATTCTCCGCCAATATTGTCCCCTCCAGGCAGTTTATTGAGTCGCTCGGTGAAGAAATTTCCTCCAATGCCGACCCCGATTATGATAGTGTTAAAATTCTACAATATCCCTGGCATATTTTCCAATGGAATGCCTGGGCACTCGAAGAAGATTTCAAGATAATTACCCGCGACCGCATTTCTGTACCCATACCCGAAACCGTAAGCGTGATCGGCGCAGCCAATATTTTCATTGAAGAAGGAGCCAGGCTGCAGCATTGCATGCTCAACGCCAGCGAAGGCCCCATCTACATCGGGAAGAATGCGCAGATCATGGAGGGCAGTTATATTCGCGGACCGTTTGCACTATGCGAAGGAGCCGTGGTGAAAATGGGAGCCCGCATTTATGGCGCTACCACCATCGGACCCTACAGCGTAGTGGGCGGTGAAATAAAAAACTCGGTAATCTTCGGCTACAGTAATAAAGCGCACGACGGCTACCTGGGCGATTCTGTGATCGGGGAGTGGTGCAACCTGGGCGCCGGCACTTCCAACAGCAACATGAAAAACAACGCCAGCGAAGTGCGCGTGTGGCATAAACCGCAGGAAGATTATGTGCGCGCCGGACTCAAATGCGGATTGCTGATGGGTGATTATTCGCGCTGCGCCATTAATACTTCATTCAATACGGGCACTGTGGTGGGTGTTTGTGCGAATATAGTTGGCACCGGCATGCCGCCAAAACATGTTCCCAATTTCAGGTGGGGCACCGAATCGCCCGCGCGCTACGATTTTGCCAAGGCAATCGCGGATATTTCCAATTGGAAAAAATTAAAAAATCAGGACATCACCGAAGACGAAATAAGTCAATTGCGCTATATATTTGACCACTCTTAAAAACTGGTAAAACACGCTTCATGAGAAAACAAATTGCAGCTGCCAACTGGAAGATGAATTGCACCTATCAGCAGGGAGAAAAATTACTCAACGATATACTGAATGCTAACATCAACCTTGCTGAGCATCAGCAGGTGATCTTTGCAGTACCATTTCCTTACCTCATTATGGCCAAAAGCGAAGTGGCCGATGCCAAAAACTATTTTGTTTCTGCGCAGAATTGCTATCACAAAAAATCAGGCGCCTTTACCGGTGAAGTGTCTGCCGAAATGCTGCAATCGATCGGCATCCGTTACTGCATACTCGGTCACAGCGAACGCAGGGAATATTTTAAAGAAACCAACGAACAACTGGCCGAGAAGGTGAATCTCTGTCTCCAGGCAGAAATCAGCCCCATTTTTTGTTGCGGCGAGCCGCTGGAAATTCGTGAGGCCGGCACGCAAAACGCCTATGTGGAAAAACAACTGAAAGAGTCGTTGTTTCACCTCGATGAACACCAGATTCAACAGATAGTCATTGCTTATGAACCCATCTGGGCCATTGGAACAGGTAAGACCGCCACTTCGGAACAAGCCCAGGAAATGCACGCACACCTGCGAAATATCCTTGCTTCTAAATATGGCCCGCTGGTGGCCAAACAAATCACCATTCTCTACGGTGGAAGCGTAAAGGCAAACAATGCCAAAGAATTATTTGGTTGTGCCGACGTAGACGGCGGCCTGGTAGGCGGCGCCTCTCTGAATGCTGACGAATTTACAGCCATCATTAAGGCTTTAAAGTAACACTTAGCCCCCGGAAACTGAGGGTTACTAAATTAAACGCTACGCGGCTTGTAAATACTTTCTTGTAATGGCATCACTGCAATGTGAAAAGAGCGTTAAACCACACCTGCAAATTTTGCACAAAGGGCGATATGGAGTGATTCTTGGGTTCTGATTATGTAAAGAATCTGATATGAAAATCTCCAATTCCCTGCAGGTATTGGCGAATCAGCATAGTGACGACCGTCAAAGATGCCTGCAAATCATGAAAACAATCAGCCAGAACAGTAACAAGGAATCTATGAAAAATGAAATCCTCCAGTTCTGGAATGTTCACTTAAAGAAACACGTGGATGCTGAAGAAGCTGTCTTAATTCCCTTTCTCGCCCGTCACCGGTTTAACAACGAATACGTAAATGTTCTCCGTCGCGAGCACGATACCATCCGCACACTGGCGCAACGCATTCCCTTGCACAACGATGGCATTTACCTGTACAAAGCATTCCTGACGCTGGTAGACCAGCATACCTATTTTGAAGAGTTTGTTGTGTTTAGAAAAATGCGGGAAGACATTCCTGCGGAGGAGTTGGCGAGGTTGGATGCGAGTTTGACAGCCAGCAGATATTGAATATTGGATATTGAATTTGAATTTGAAGTTGTGAATGGGTGGATGTAGTTTGAGATTCCCTTTTCGTGTGGCTGAAAATTTCCGGCCAGGGGGCGGTGTTGTGTCTTAATCAATTTGTGTGCGATCGCATAATCTCCATAATTTTTCGTTTTGTAAGTAAATTATAGGGGCTGCCTTATATTTGCTCTATAAGCGGCTGTTAACCACGGCTGTATCTTGCATGCTGCACACATGAACTTTTCCCGCCTGATATATCAGAGCATTTTCTGGAGAGGATGTAATTTCTTTTCGGCCTTTCTGCTCAATTTGTTCATGGCAAGGTATTTCGAGGCCACGCTGATGGGACAGATCAGTTTTTTCCTGGCAGTCCTGAGCTTTGTGATATTGGTGGGCAGCCTGAATTTTGAAGCTTCACTGGTCTATTTTTCTGCGGATAATAAACAGCCAATTCATCAGCTGTTAGCGCTGGCCGCCTCCTGGATAGTGGTCTACTGCGCGGCATGCTGGTATTTGTCGGGATGGATTACTGAGAAATATATGGGCGGGTTTGCCACCAGCGTTTATTCAGTTTTTGCTTTCATTTACCTGGCAGCATTCATATTCATCAATTATTACAACGCACTGTTTTTTGGAAAGAAAAATTTCACCACGCCGCATATCGTCGCTTCGATTGTCAACCTGCTACTGGCCGGCACTATTGTAGCATTGCATATGGCGGGCGACAAGCACTATGTATTTACCTATTTTTTGCCCTTGTATTTTGTCGTCTTCCTGGCACAGGGCATATTGCTGCTGATTTTATTTCATGCCAGGTATAAGATTTCCCTGCATTTTAAATGGCCCGGTAAGGAGTCGTTCAAAACCATTTTGCGATACACAGGCTATATGCTGGTCACTAACCTGCTTGTTTTTCTTTTGTACCGCGCAGATTACTGGTTATTGCGCTACTTCAACGATCCTTCGAGGCAGTTGTATGAGCTGGGCAACTATATCCAGGTGTCGAAAATGGCGCATATCTTCATGTTGCTTTCATCTACGGCGGGCACGGTGGTTTTTTCCACCTCGGCAGCGGGGCAGTCAAAACCAGAAAGCCTGGCAAGACTGATGCGTGGCTTGCTGTTGATCGGTGGAGGCAGCCTGTTATTGATTGCTGCCACCGGATGGTTTGTGTTTACCGCCCTGTATGGCGACACTTACAAACTGGTTTACCCCTGCCTCTTAATCGTGATGCCGGGCATTATGGCATTGATGCTGGTATCGGTAACGGCTAATTATCTCTCGGGCATTGGTAAACCCAGGTATAACCTGCAGGGCGTACTGTTGGGCTTAGTGATTATGGTAGTGGGCGATTATATCCTGATACCGCGCTACGGCATTTACGCCGCCGCCATCATGAGCAGCGTTGGATATATTGTTTATTCCGCCTATATGCTGGTACATTTTACCAGCACGACCCATTTCACCTGGCATTCACTGCTAAAATTTAAACGCGCATGAAGGTACTATGGCTCACCAGTTGGTATCCCAGCCAGGTAAACATGCTCGCCGGTGATTTTATCGAGCGGCATGCGCAGGCCTCGGCACTGGTGAACCATACTTATGTGATTCATGTGGTGAAAGACACTACGGGGAAAATAAAGAAGGTTACAAAAGAGGAGAGAAAGTACGCAGAAAACTTCACGGCGGTTATCTACTACTATCCTTCATTCGCTTTGGCCGATACGCTGATTTCAAATATTTATTTTCTGCATTTACACCAAAGAGCGTGGAATGAATACGTGCAAAAGTATGGCAAACCTGCTGGCATACTGGTGCAGGTTGGTATAAAGGCAGGCATAATAGCCTTGCTAAGAAAAAAATTCCAGGGTATCCCATATGTACTTTTTGAAAGATGGACGGGCTTTTTGCCCAATGCCAAACCCAATTTTAAACAACAACCTGCGTTGCTGCAGCACCTCTGGAAATCAGTTTTGCATAACGCGCGTGAACTGGTGACCGCGTCTGCATACTTCGGAGAATTTTTCAAAAAACAATTTGGCGCAAAATCATATACGGTCGTTCCCAACTATATCAACGCAAAACTATTTTATCCTAAGACAAAAACAAGCAGTCTTCCATTCCGCTTTATTCATATCTCTACGCTCGATTACCAAAAAAACTTTGAGGCTATTCTCGAAGCTTTCAGACTGGTGGTAAATGAAGACGATAACAATGAACTGATCGTGTACGGTCCTGAAGTACCGCGATACAAACCGCTTGCTGACTCCCTGCAGCTCTCCGCGCACGTTTTTTTCAAAGGCGAAGTGTTGCATGCCGGTATTGCAGAAGCGCTGCAACAGTCAGACGCGTTAATTCTCTACTCGCGCTATGAAACTTTTGGCAATGTAATTATGGAAGCGAATGCCTGCGGACTGCCCGTAATTGTGAGCGATCTGCCCGTCTTTCATGAAATAGTGGAAGAAGGCAAGAACGGGGTTTTCGTTGCCGGAGACAATCCCCGGGCGCTTGCGGAAAAAATGTTGTGGCTGAAAAAAAACATTCATCAATTCAACGGCGAAGAGATAGCAGCCGAAGCCAGATCAAGATTTAGTAAGGAAAAAGTAGCGCAGCTTTTTGATGAATTATACAAAAAGCATTTCACCTGACATCAAACAACACATAGCAGCCCTCCACCACAGCCACCGGTTCGTATCCTTCCCGCAGCCACTTGTAGGCATTGGCATCCCTGGTGCCCGCCAGTTTATTAATCCTGACTAATACTTTTCCCATGGTTGGCTTCTCCGGTTCAAAAATAACGTCCGGGTTAGCATCCAGGTAAAATTGAATCTGCTTATGTCGCTGTCCCCAATCCAGGTTGCTGTCGGCCAGGTAACGCCAGGCATTTTTTTTATCAGTAATAAACTCGTTGGTGTAAGCTATGAAATTGGGGAAAGAAAAAATAACGACTAGCAGCGGAATGCCGATCATTACTGGTCGCACGAAGGTGGCATAACGCTCAGAAAGCGCAGGAACAACCGCGCCGACGAAAACAAAACAAAGCGCCAGTACTGGCAGCAGATACCTGTAGCCACTCTGTACTGATGAACTGCTTAAAAACATCATGATAACTGCTACGGGGATAAGGAAAAAGAATAGAAATTGTTTTCGGAAAAACCGACGCGAAATAAAATAACTGATAGCGGCCAGGGTCAGCAGTTGAGTAAACAGCGGCGTTTTCAATGCCCAGCACACAAAATAATAGCCGATAAATCCTTCTTGATACCGCAAATCTCCCAGCAAATAGTTCATCGCTACGCCATCAAAGGTTTCCCTTTCGTACTGCACCAGGTCGAACGTATCGATATATGATTTTGGAAAGGGCAGAGGAATGCCACCCAGGAATCCCTGCTGCAATTGTTGAAAAAACGAACTTCTGAATTGATATGCCGCTAAGGGAAGACCGGTTCGAAAGAAGAGAAATGCGATATTGATGACCAGCACCTGCATCACCACAAAAACAGCCACCCGTTTCCAGTCGTCTCTTGTCGGGCGTTTATTTCTCCAGGCAAGCATAGCGGCAAAGCAAAGCGGGTAAAGCAGAATATTATTCACTTTACACACCTGCGCAAAGGCGATAGCAAAACACCAGGCATAAAAATGCTTTTCATTCTTTTTCACCAGCCATTGGTACAAATGATAAATGGTCATTAAAAAAGAAAGCGCGCTGTATATATCCGTTGTTACCAGCCGGCCATGCGCCAACAGGTTTGGATCGAGTGCGGCGAGAAACATCGCCCAGCAACCCGCAGCATATCCTGCAATGGCTTTTGCGAAAAGAAAGATATAGGTGAGTAAAACAATCGAAACTAAAATGGTGAGGTACCTGCCGCTTTTGACGTCGCTCTCTCCCCAGTCATTTTTCTGTAAACCGGGATGAAGCAACTGCTCCACCGCCCGCGGCAGGGCATTGATGGCTGTGATGGGCATGGTGGTGGTGAAATCGCGCCCCTCCACATAGCGGTCGCTTTTCCATTTCAGGATGTAGGCGCCATACTGAAGATGATCGGGTTCATCAACGGTAACATCATCGAATTGCACGCTGGTAACAGCCAGCAACAGAAACAAGCCGGCTATCAGGTAAGGCAGATAAGCAATATACGGATGAGCGGCTTTGTTCGGCAATCTTTATCAGTGGTTAGTTTTTCAACTTACTTACCAGTTGTACATATTCCTGCATGGCTTCTTCTTTCGTTTTTCCCTTCAAACCTGCCCAGGCTTCGTACTTGGCTTTCGAAACAAAATCGAAGGGATTGGCGGGAGGATCGATATGGATATCGCCCTCGGTAGCCTGCTTGTACAAGGAATATAGTTGCAGTAATGTGTCGTTACTCGGACGGTCGGATAAGGTCTTACTGTCGGCCACAGCTTGCTCAAAAAGGGCGTTGAGGTCCATATGAAAAAATAATTTGCTACGAAAGTAGGGATTTCCGGGTATGGTCAGGTGTTTTTTTCCAGTTTTATGGTCCTGCATTTATCGCAGTGAATTTTTCGCCAGAACGGATTTATCAGCTTCTGCATGGATAGAACGGCCATGGTCTATCGGGTTGAAAAAGCTGCAAAATCTTTGCTGATTGATTTAAGGTTCATGTCACTAAATTTGTTGCAGGGTAAATTGCTTTCCCAATTTCCGGCAAAAGCATTATTTTTTGAACAATAAAATACGATATTAGCCTATTAACCAGACATTAGCTATGCGGACTGTAAAGGACATATTGTTATTAAAGCCGAAACCCAGGAATATTGCTACGCCCGATACGCTGGTAATCGATGCCCTGCGCAAACTGAATGAAGTGAACCTTAGCTATCTCGTGATTATGGAAGGCGACGAATACCGGGGAATTTTTTCAGAAAGAGATTATAGCCGCAATGTAATACTGAAGGGCCGCAGCAGCGAAAAAACCTCTGTTCGAGAGGTGATGGACAATGATGTGCCCAGGGTAGGACTGGACGATACACTGGAACATTGCATGAACCTGATGACGCAACATAGCCGCCGTTACCTGGCAGCGTTTGATCCGCAGGGACATTTCAAGGGCGTTATCACCATTCACGATCTGTTGCGCCAGGTGATGGCCAGTAAGGAAGAAGTGTTTGACAATGCGCTTACCCAGCGCCTGATAGATGTGAATGAAAGCGGCGGAAGGATTTATTAAGCGGCTATTGCCTGATGAATTTTACCATTTCCCGCTGATCGCCGCTAATGCGCACCAGGAAATATATCCCGCTCGTGAGTGAGCTTATATCGATTGAATGTTGGCCGCTGCCCGGGCCGAATTCTTTCTGTATCATCAACACCCCAGCCATATTGCGCACCTGGTATTTCTCATTCGCAGCACTCCTGTTTTTCCTGATATAAATTTTGTCGCTGGCAGGATTGGGATATACGCAGAGCGTGGTGATTGGGTCTTCTTTTATCGTTACCGATATAATTTCACTATAACTTACCTGGCCGTTCAGGTCAACCATTTTCAACCTGTAGTATATCTTGCCGGGAGCAACATGGCGATGCGTAAAGCTATACTGGCGCGCATCGGTGCTGTTGCCAGCCGCTTTCACTGTACTGAGTGAGAAAAAGTTTAGGCCGTCGGCACTTTGCTCCACCACAAAATGGTCGGTGTTGGTTTCGGTGAGCGTTTTCCAGGCAATGTTCACTTCATTTTGCAGCGGAGCAGCATTAAAGTAACCGAGTTTTGCTGGAAGCGGGTTACTTATATCCACTGTGCTTGCATTATAAGCAACGAAAGCTACGTCGCTGTTGCCATTCAGCCTGATTTTGAAATAAGCCAGTTGGGGCAGTTGCTCTGCTGTGATACCAAAGGCGCTGAAATCGGCGGCCCACAAACGAATGGCGCGATCGGTCTGCGTATAACCGCTGGTAAGTACCATCGGATTGGTAGAGGCCTCATAAAAGTCAGCGGTCCAGTTGCCCAGCACCGGCAGGTTCGACAGCACTATTTCCACTGAATTACCAATACGATTACCATAGATATCGGTGAACTCGTAGCGATCCAAGGCACTGGTTGACGGATCTGCAACCTGTGTAATCAGCAAATCGGGTATGCCATCACCCACTGCAGAAGGGTTCAGGTTGGAAATAGGCAAAAACATATCTCCTGCAGGAATGTTTGCGATGCAGGTTCCCAGGTCAAGCCCATTTAATCCGTCGGAGAGATATTTTGAGAGTTTATTTTCGGGCTTCACGGCCGGCGCACCGTTGTAAACGCCATCGTACAGGGCACCCAGGCCAATTTTTGTATTGCTGTTGACAGTACCCGTAATACTCGACAAAGGAAGCGCCCTGTAATGACCAGTTATGAAATCAACATTGTTGGCAGACAGCACCTCATCATTGGCGCCGGTAGAGTAGCGAACACCGTTATAAGTAAATGCAAGAAGATTGTGGCTATTGTCGGGCTTAACGGGATTGATCGCATTTTTTCCGCTTTTCCAGAAACCGTTGTAGTCCGTAATGATTTCAGAAATCCCCACTTGCGCATGTGTCATTGCCGGCAGCATAAGCAGCAATACCAGCAGCAAGGTGGTATTGAACATCTTCAGTTTGTTGAGTTCGGGGTACATGATCAATTTTTTACGGGTATCGGCTTTCCGGTTTAAACTATATGCTCAAACCCCGTACCGGCCATTCAAGCTATTGATAATAATGAGCTTATACGGACAAAACACGTTCACTTTTTCCCATTTTCGGATTAAAAATTCCCGATCAGGGTCTTTGGGTAGCGACATTATTTGCGTTGAGAAATAACGTGTTAGAATGACATTTATTCCTGTAATGAGAAAAAATTTTCTAACCGGGGAATCATCCTAATTTTCTTATCAAAGCTTTCTGTACATTTAGTACATAAAATCACTAATTATGATAAAATTCCGCAACCTGGCCGGTATCCTCGCCATCGCACTAATCTTCGTCGGTACCACCGCAGCATATGTATTCACCAAAGCCGATTTCACAGGCGAATGGAACTTCAATGAAGGCAAAAGCAAACTCGGCGAAAGCCGTTTCCGCCGCGCTGCAACCAAAATCAAAGTTGGCAGTGAAGGCGAAAGCCTGGTTATCGAGCGCACACAAAATACTCCTAACGGAGAAATGACAACCTCGGAAAAAATCACTTTCGACGGCAAAGCATCTGAAAGCACTGCATTCGGAAGCATGAAAAGATCTTCTGTAGGTTCGTGGTCTGCCAATGGTGAAGAAATGACCATCAGCACCACCATCTCCGGTGAGCGCGACGGACAAACTTTCGAATTCAAAACACAGGAAGTATGGAAACTGACCGATGGTGGAAAGACGCTCACGATCGAGAGCAGTGCTAATACGCCCAACGGTACCACTACACAGACGCTGGTGTATGATAAGCAATAAGGTAAGAAAGATTCAATAAGCAATATACCAGGGGCCAAGGCTCAAATTTGTTTGCACACTGCGAATAGATTTGGGCCTTTTGATTTGACATATTTCATATTTATTCTTTCTTACACCATCCTTAATTAGCCGATGCTGCTGCTTCTCTCACCTTGTACGATCCCGGTACCGGGCCGAATGCTCGCACAATCCTGTTCCAGCTATTGATCATTACAATGGCCATGGTGATATTGGCTATTTGTTCTTTGGTATAGTACTGCAACAGCTCGTCGAGAATGTGTTCGCTCGATTTTTCTTCGGGCAGCCTTGTCAGTTCTTCCGCAAAAGCCAGCACTGCTCTTTCCTGCGGTGTGTAGTAACTTGTTTCGCGCCAGGCATTGAGTGAGTAAAGCCTTTGCGCTGTTTCGCCCTCGTGAATAGCATCTTTAAAATGCATGTCGAGGCAATAAGCGCAACTGTTAATTTGTGAAACGCGAAACATGATCAGTGAATGCAATTTCTTGTCGATGCCTGACTGGTTCACATACTGCTGCGCAGCCATCATAGCGTTGTACACGCCGGGTGCGTCATGCTGATTAATCCTTGCCATAATATTTCATTTTGTTTTGCCTGGTAAAGACAAACCACCGGAAGGGAACGTGACGCTTTATTTAATTTTTTTGAAGTGCTTTCAATTTTTCCGGGTTGCGGATGAAGTACATGTTGGTGATCACATCGTTTTCAACGATAAAGATCTGGCAGGTTACCAGTTCGTCGCTGACATAATAAAACAAAGCCGGTTGATGGTTTACGACGCCTTCTTCAAAACGGCAGGAAGTGTAAAATTTTTCGAAAATGCCCATCACAAAAGCCATCACCTTTTCTTTTCCAAACAATGGCTTTGTGGCAGCTGCAGCTTTTCCGCCACCATCCGATACGAGCGTAATTTCATCCGACAGCAATTGCTCCAGCCGTTTCAGGTCGCGGCTGCGCAGGGTGTCGACATATTTATGAAGATATTCAGGCGAGACTTTTTTAACATTACTTACCGTACTGCCGGCGAGTTCTTTCTTTGCCCGGCTTAAGATTTTGCGACTGTTTTCGATAGTAATATTGAGCAGCGCGGCAATTTCTTCATGACTGTATTCAAACGCTTCTTTCAGAATGAATACTGCCCGTTGTTGCGGATTTAATTTTTCCAGCAACACCATCATCGAATAGTTCAGGATGTCGGTTTGCTCGAGCGAGGAATCCGCTTTTTCAGTGGCCACAGGCTCCGGCAGCCAGGGACCAGGATATTCCGATACAATTTTCTGTTGCCTCTTTTTCCAGTTGATGGCCCTGTTTATAACAGAACGCGTGAGATATGCCTTCTTGTTATCAATTTCCTGGTCCGGTTTGTTCATCACTTCGAGGTAAACATCCTGCACCACGTCGCGGGCGTCTTCATACGAACCGGTAATGTTGTATGCGTAGTGTGTGAGTTGTTGCTGAAACGGATCCATGTTGATGCTAACAATGGTCGCGGCACAAAGTTCGGCATGTTCATAATTACTTCCGCTTATCGCTACATTATCTGCACCTTGCAGGCCTGGTAAGCAAAACTGGGAATGACCACAGTGGAAAGGCCGCCACGAATGAACGGCTGATAGGGATTAGACCAGTAATTGCTATTGGGAATGCGGCGATACACCGTACGTGGTTCGGTACGCAGCGTAATCCTGCTGAATTTCACGGTTAGCGAATGTTCTACTTCAACGGTCGTATTGTTGTGGATGGCGGGTATCCAGTAAGAAGGCAGTTGCCGCACTGTTGCCAGCGCCTCCTGGTCGAAAGGCCAGCCTTTGCTGTTGACTACGTAAAAATCGCGTGCCCTGCCTGACTTATCAACTGTAAAACGCACCTCCACTTTCACCGAATCTGCCTTGATGGGGTACCGGATAATTTTGGAACGATTCAGTTTTGCCCTTCCGCCGATATAAAGCGGAGGCCGCTGCAATGCAGTACTTATAGTGTCACCGCCATTGATAACGCGGAAAGTCTGTTGCAGCTGCTCCGGCAATGAAATATCGCTGATTACTTTTTGCGCGGTGTAATCGTACTCCTGCGTCAGCACCCCTTTTTCATCATAAAAGGACCATTTGCCCACGCGACGGTCATTGTCGTAATTTCCCTCTTCTTCCAGTTCTCCATTATCGTTATAATATCGCCAGAAACCTACGCGCTGATCATCTTTGAAATATCCTTTTGTCTTTAATTTTCTCTTCGAACTGTACACCGTCCAAAGTCCATGTCGCTTTCCATCTTTGAAAGGGCCTTGTATGCGAACAAATTTTTTTGGGCGAAGAGCATATACTGTCCAGATGCCGTCTTGCTCGCCGTTATTGTAAAATCCTTCAGTGCGCGAACTATGCTCATTGCGCACGTACCGGCCGTGCAATGTAGCCGAGTCGGAGGCCAGCACATAAAATATTTCCCGGGTGCCATCGGGCGAGGTTTTCACCTTGCGAAAAACCTGTTGCCCCAGGGCGGCCTGGATAAACAGCATTGCAAAAAGGAAGGTAATAATCCTCATACTTAAAGGATTAGCAAAATTTACGAAAATCCGCCCGTTTAGCCCAACCTTTCATCCCTTTAAAGCATTGCTATCTCTCGTGCAAATCAGTTACTTTTGCGTCCTATTTTAAAGGACTGAGCCCGAATGAAGCATATACGCAATTTTTGCATCATAGCCCATATTGACCACGGAAAGAGTACCCTGGCCGACAGACTATTGCAGGTAACTAATACCATCAGCGAGCGGCAAATGATGGACCAGGTGCTCGACGATATGGACCTGGAAAGGGAAAAGGGCATCACCATTAAGAGCCACGCCATCCAGATCGATTATAAACATACCGACGGGCAGAATTATGTGCTGAACCTGATCGATACGCCCGGTCACGTTGATTTCAGTTACGAAGTAAGCCGTGCTTTGGCTGCCTGCGAAGGCGCCTTGTTGCTGGTAGATGCCACCCAGGGCATACAGGCTCAGACCATTTCCAACCTTTACCTGGCCATCGACAATGATTTGGAGATCATACCCGTGATCAACAAGATCGATATGGACGGGGCCATGATTGATGAGGTAAAGGACCAGATTGTAGAACTGATCGGCTGCAAGCCGGACGATATTCTGCTGGCCAGTGCCCGCGCGGGTATTGGGGTAGATGAGATTCTGAAAGCTATTGTTGAACGCATACCACCGCCCGAAGGCGATCCCGACAAGCCGCTACAAGCCCTGATCTTCGACAGCGTGTTCAATTCTTTTCGCGGCATCATTGTGTATTACCGCATCATGAATGGCGTAATACGCACGGGAGACAAGGTAAAATTTGTAGCCACAGATGTTGAATATGAGGCAGATGAAGTAGGTGTATTGAAATTAAATTTGCAACCACGTCCCGAGCTGAGGGCGGGCGATGTGGGCTATATCATTACGGGAATTAAAAACGCCAAAGAGGTGAAAGTGGGCGATACCATCACCCTGGCCAGCAACCCCAACCCAGAGCAAATTCAGGGTTTTGAGGAAGTGAAGCCGATGGTATTTGCCGGCATCTTCCCTGTGGTGACGGACGATTTTGAAGAGCTGCGCGATTGCATGGACAAACTGCAACTGAACGATGCTTCGCTCACCTTTGAGCTGGAGACATCGCAGGCTTTGGGTTTTGGCTTTCGCTGCGGCTTCCTGGGTATGCTGCACATGGAAATTATCCAGGAAAGGCTGGAGCGCGAGTTCAACCAGACCGTGATTACTACGGTGCCCAACGTAAGCTTTATAGCTTATACCACCCGCGGCGAAAAAGTGGTGGTAAACAATCCCACCGAAATGCCCGATCCCACGCATCTCGACCGCATCGAGGAGCCGTATATCCGCGCCCAGATCATTACCAAGCCGGAGTATATCGGCAATATTATGACGCTGTGCCTGGGCAAGCGCGGTATTTTGATCAACCAGCACTACCTGACCCAGACCCGCGTGGAGTTGATTTTCGAGATGCCGCTGACAGAAATAGTATTCGACTTCTACGATAAACTCAAGAGCCAGACCCGCGGTTATGCCTCATTCGATTATCATCCCATCGGCTACCGCGAAAGCGATATTGTGAAAATGGATATCCTGCTGAATGGTGATAAGGTGGATGCACTGAGTGCCCTTATCCATCGCAGCCGCGCGCAGGATTTTGGCCGCAAGCTTTGCGAAAAACTGAAAGAGCTGCTGCCACTCCAGCAATTCCAGATCGCTATACAGGCGGCTATCGGCGCCAAGATCATTGCCCGCGAAACCATCAGCGCCCTGCGCAAGGACGTGACCGCAAAATGTTATGGTGGCGACATCAGCCGTAAGCGCAAATTGCTCGAAAAGCAGAAGGAAGGTAAGAAACGTATGCGGCAAATCGGCAACGTGGAGGTTCCCCAGGAAGCATTTCTCGCTGTGTTGAAGCTGAACGATTAAATACCGATTCGAGATATCAGGGTTTTCAAACGCTGCTATCCGCGCAGCGAAAGTGCCGTAGTGATTATGGTGAAGGAATAAAGCGTCTTAATTTTCGCCTTTCTTTTTCTTCTGTTTTGCCTTTTTCTCTTTCTCCTCTTTTTCGCGCTCAGCCCTCTCCATGTTTCTGCGCGAAGCTTCCTCAAGCACCTGCTCGTTTACGTTGCCCGAAGCGTCATAAATGGTGGCTTCAACTGGGAATTGACCATCTTTTAGCCTGAAATCAAAATCAATCCTGGGCAGGTGCACCCATTGGCCGTTCTGCCACTGAAATGCTTCAAATTCGCCCACGGGAATATAGGAGGCTTTCCTCTCGGGCTCGTCGCTCTCTGATTCGAGATGGTCGAAAACGATCAGGTCTCTCTCTTCGTCGTAGTTGAAGAACGTCTTGGCTTCTTTTTTATATTCTATATTGAAACGGAACTGATCGGGTCGTTTAATGGTGTCGTTTTTGAAATTGAAATACCTGCCGCCAAATACGGGTTTGCCTTGTTCATTAAAGGTCATTACCTCCATCCATTTCTTGTTGCTTTCAATGCTGTAGTCGTCAAAGCCCAGCAGCGTGTAATACTTCTTACCGTTATGTTCTTTGAGAATGATCTTGTAGTAAATGGCGCCCACCCAGTTGGTATCTTCTCCAATTACCTTCAGCGGATCTTTCATAAATGAAGAACGGTCATGAAGCGGTATCAACTTCAGCGAGCCGTCGGGCGTATTCATTTGAATGGCGCCGCGCTGAAAGTACACGTACTCGTCTTTTTTCAACTGCCAGGTGAAAATGCGGAAGGTGCTGTCGGGGGAATAAAGTCTTGATATATTTACCGAATCAAATGGGAAGTAGAAAGAATTTTTCACTTTCAAAGCCCTCACGAGCGTGCGGACGAAATGACTGTCGGAGCGAAAACGGTCGGCCGCTTCTTCGGCAAATACCATTTGGGTTGACCAATGCTTCAATGAATCCTCTTTTTGTTCCAGCACCTCCAGGTCAGCTTCGCTGATGCGCTGCGCACGCAGGGAGACGGCAGGCAAGAGCATGACGGCCAGTATGATAATAACGAGGTATGAGACAAAACGATTATTCATAAAATTAGATTGCTCAACGAAGTGGCAAAATTACCCTTTGTTACCGAACAGGAACGTCAAAGGCCTGATAAAATTTTATGCCTCTCGCAAAGCTTTTGCAAAATCGGGCAGACTATCAAAGGCAAGGTCAATGGCAGGATGGGGAAGCGCGATATGCGGCTGGGTAGTCTTTACAAAAACGGTATGAATCCCCGCATTACGCCCAAATTCCATATCACTGATATTATTACCCACTATCAGCGAATGCCCGGGAGTTATTTCAGGAAATTTCGCTTTTGCCTGGTAAAACATACCAGGATTGGGTTTGCGGTTGGGGTCCTCGTTGTTATTGGCTGTGCAGTAAAAAATAGCATCGATACGGCCACCAGCTTTTTCTATCTGTTCCTGCATGCGATGGTGGATATCGATCAATGTTTCTTCGGTCATCAGGCCGCGGCCCACACCGCGCTGGTTGGTCACGACAACGATACGCGAGAAAATTGAGGACAAAAATTTCAACGCGTCTAATACCCCGTCGTAAAACCTGAACTCGTCGAAACTGAAAATATAGCTCTTGTCTTTGTCGTGGTTGATCACGCCATCACGATCGAGAAATAAGGTCCAGTCTTTGTTGATTTGTTTTAAATTGAGCATGGTTTGACAGTAAGGTGGCGCGCTGGCTGTTTAAGAGAAATACTGTTCTTCCACCAGTTCGCAAATGATATGGCCCAGCATGATATGACTTTCCTGAATGCGCGGCGTATTTTTCGAAGGCACATTCACGAGGTAATCGCTCAGCGCCTTCATGGCTCCGCCGGTTTCGCCGGTGAAACCAACAGTAACGATCTTTTTCTCGCGCGCCACTTCAAAAGCCTTCACAATATTCGGTGAGTTGCCCGAAGTAGAGAGCCCTACCAGGAAATCGCCGGCATTACCAATGCCTTTGATCATGCGGCTATAAATCTCATCATAGCTATAGTCGTTGGCCACCGCCGTGAGGTAAGAAGTATTTACATGCAGCGCTTCCGCGGGCAGAGCCTCACGGTCTTTATAAAAACGGCCGGTAAATTCAGCGGCCAGGTGTTGTGCATCGGCAGCAGAACCGCCATTGCCACAGAAATAAATGCGATTGCCTTTTCTCAGGGCCTTTACCATTTCCGCGGCAATCTTTTCCACCGTCTGCAATAACTGCTCGTTGGCGAGCACGCTGTTTTTTACGGATATTGATTCAGCAACTATCTTTTTTATTTTATCCTGTGTCATATTATTTATTGCTCTTTCCTGAGCTGCGCGGCCAGGTCGGTGATGATTTTCACCAGCGTGTGCCAGCTCAGCCTTTGTTTTTCGCTGCGAAGATGAGGAATAAAATAATTTTCACCCAATTCAAAATATTCTTCTATAGCCGCTGCAACACTCTCTGCGTTTGGCTCCGCCACCAGTCCCGCCTTTTTGTGCGGCACCAGTTCAGGCAGTCCGCCCACATTTGTAACGATCGAAGGTTTATCAAAATGATAGGCGAGGGGAGTAACGCCGCTCTGCGTAGCATTGCGATAGGGTTGCACCACACCATCGGCCGCGCACATATAATATCGCACTTCTGAATCGGGTATGAAATCGGTTCGCAAAATCAAATAATCGCGAATCCCCCATTCATCAATCATACGTTCATACTCCCTGGGGTCTTCATAAAATTCACCGGCAATCATGATTTTCAAATGGCCCAGCAGCGGTGAGTTTTTTTCCTTCAGCAGCCGGATCGCATTCAGCAAAATGTCGAGCCCTTTGTATTTTCTTATGAAACCGAAGAAGAGCAGAATTTTTGTGTCTTTATCGAGTCTGAGTTTTTCGCGCGCTTCCTGTTTTGACACGGGTTCCCCGAAATTATCATATAGTGGGTGCAGGGTCTGTACGGCGGGTTTATTGGGTTCCAGCGATCGCAGATCTTTCATCACTTTATCGCTCATAGTCACAAAAGCATCGCAGCTTTTCAGGAAATAACGCGAGAAGGCGAGGTCGCCGGGACGCTTTTCGTGCGGGAAAATATTGTCAGTTATGGCGATAATGCGTGTGTGTTTATTTTTCCGAACGCGCCGCAATATGGTGCCAAATGCCGGGCCCATAAACGGCAACCAGTAACGCACGATAAGAATATCGGGACGCATTCTTTTCAACTCTGTACCCGTCTGCCACCAGTTGAGCGGATGAATGGAATTGATCATTGAATAGATCTCCAGTCCCTGCGGTGGCGGGTCGGTTGAATATTGTGTCTTACCAGGAAAAAGCAGGGAAGGATACTGCAGGGAAAATGAAAAAATGCAGCATTCATTTCCCTCCTCGATAAATTGTTGGCAAAGCCGGTGATTGAAAGTGGCAATACCGCCACGGAAAGGATAGCCCGGCCCCACGATCACCACTTTTTGTGCAGATGGACTAGTCAATTCCCAACTTTTTTTCAATATAGTAAAAGTTGCGCGTGGGCGAACTGCGCGCGATCAGCTCACCCAGGTAACCTGCAGTAAACAACTGCGTACCCAGTATCATCGCCGCCAGTGAAATGTAAAAGGTGGGGCGGTTGGTCAATGCCGCTGCCGGGTTGATGATCTTCAGAATGACCAGGTATAGTATAAATGCCGCGCCGATAAAGAAAAACAGAGTACCCCATACACCAAAGAAGTGCATAGGTCTGCGGCCAAATTTTCCGATAAATACGATAGAGGTCAGGTCGAGGAGGCCATATATAAATCGTTCCCAGCCGAATTTCGTCTTGCCATATTTCCTGGGGCGGTGCTCCACCACTTTCTCACCGATTTTCCTGAAGCCAGCCCACTTGGCCATTACCGGGATATATCGGTGCATCTCACCATAAATTTCAATACTCTTCACCACCTTGTGGCGATAAGCCTTAAGACCGCAGTTAAAATCGTGCAGTTTTATTTTCGACACGCGTCGTGTGGCCCAGTTGTAGAGTTTACTGGGAATATTTTTCGTGAGCTTGTTATCGTAGCGTTTCTTTTTCCATCCGCTTACTATATCATAACCATCTTCGGTAATCATTTTGTATAGTGCGGGAATTTCATCGGGACTGTCCTGCAGATCGGCATCCATAGTGATCACCACATTTCCCTTTGCCGCTTTAAACCCTTCATTGAGCGCGGCCGATTTTCCGTAATTGCGCTGGAAACGGATGCCTTTGATATTGTTGTTGCCGGCCCTGAGATTTTCAATCACTTTCCATGAATCATCCTGGCTGCCATCATCCACGAGAATGATCTCATAAGAACGGCCCATTGCGCTGATCACGCGCTCAATCCATGCGCACAGCTCCGGCAGCGATTCTTCTTCATCGAATAATGGCACAACTATGGATATATCCATGCTATTCGTTATCAGGTTTTATCAATTTCGAACGGGGTTTTTGGATTTTTCTTTGCAGCAGCGGCACCTATCAATGCACCCAATGCCCCAAAGATTAATTGCCAGAAAATAACGCCCAGTATAATAAACGTGGTATAGTTTTTTTCAAAGCGGTCAATACTTTCGTTGATAGCCCGCTCATTGCCCGCTGCATTCGGACTACTCAGCGCCGCTTCGCGCGCCAAATCAATGGCGCGAGTCTTTATGTCTGGGAATATATACCCCTGCAGCACTGAAAATATGATCACTACTACCGCAGCTGCAGCGGCTGCCTTAAACCCGAAACCAAAAAGAGAGCCAAACCCTTCCCGGTAATCCACTTCTTTGGCGTGCATCAATACCGCGCTGATAATGCCCCCTAACAAAACTGCCCCTCCCAGGTACTGGCTCCAGGTTTGCATATAAAGTTCGGCAAAATAGATAACGAGGCTATACACTACGAGAATCAGTCCGACCATTAACCCCATTACGGTGGCGGAAGTTGGCTTCTTTTCCATACGCTTTTTTTAATCGTTTACAATTGCCTTTCCCCGGTTTACAATTCCCTTAACCTTACCATTTAATGTTTTGCCGAGAAAGGCTGAATTCCGGGATCTCGATTTGAAGAAAGATTCTTCAACGACTGTTTGTCCTCCTGGTTCAAAAACGGTTACACAGGCCTCCATATTTTTATTGATCGACGGCTGTTCAAGTCCGAAAATGCGGCGGGGGTTATTGCATAACAGGTCCACCCATTTTTCTTCGCTCAGCCCGGGCAGCACAGTCTTGAGCACGGCATAGCTGGTCTCGAGGCCGGTCATGCCATATTTGGCATTTTCAAATTCCAGCACCTTGCTGTCGTATTCATGAGGCAAATGATGTGTTGCTATGCAGTCGATGGTGCCGTCGGCCACTGCTTTTTTCAACGCCTCCCTTTCTGCCCGGGTGCGCAGGGGAGGATATACTTTCAGGTTAGTATCATAATTAACGAGGTCCTCGTCAATAAAGTAGAGGTGATAAGGCGTAACAGAACATGTTACCTGCAGCCCCGCATCCTTTGCCCTCCTGATATACTCCAGCGATTTAGGCGAGGTGACGCCGGTAAAATGCAGTTTCGACTCGGCATAGCGCGCCAGCTTAATATCGCGCGCCACCAGCAATTCCTCCGCCATCATAGGTTTGCCCGGCAATCCCAGCCGGGTGCTCACGATGCCTTCGTGCATCAGTCCGCCATATCCTACGCTCTTGTCGTCGGGTATCTGGATGATCACACCCTCGAAAGCCTTCACATATTGAAGGGCTTTCAGCAATATGCCGGCAGACTGCACGGGGTTGAGGCCGTCGCTGAAGGCTATGGCGCCCGAGGCACGCATATCGTACATCTCGGCCAGGTCTTTACCCTCAGTGCCTTTGCTCACGGCGCCTATGGGATGTACGCGCACGGGGAGCGTAGCTGATTTATGTCGTATATATTCTGCCTGCGATTTGGTATCGATAACCGGGCGGGTATTGGGAATCACAAACACGTCGGTGTAGCCACCGGCTGCCGCCGCCGCTGCGCCCGTCTCCAGCGTTTCCTTATACTCGTAGCCGGGGTCGGCAAAATTGGCAAACACATCAACCCAGCCGGGGGAACAGTGCAGGTTATTTCCTGAAATTACGAGGTCTGCTTTGACTTTTAAATCCGATTTAATATCTTTTATAACACCTTCGTCAATGAAAATATCCTGGATAGTTCCGTGAAGTGGGGATGATGGATCGACAATGTAGACCTGCTGAATTAGAACCTTCATGGATGAAAAGTTGGGCGAAGATAACACTTTAGGTTAAAATGAAGCGATTGCGCAAATTTTTGATTTACTTTGTAGTAGTCCTTAACCTTAAATCCGAATTGTTGTTTATTTGCGAGCGTTTAAGCCTATATCTTATTTAAGCCTGTTTTTGTACGCCGGTCTTGGCAGTAGTGCGCAGCAAGAATTTGCTATGCAGAACACCGCCACTTCTATACCCGTCGTTGAAAAAATTGATACCGCCACCGTAGACTCCATCAACCACCTCGCAGTCTCTTATATCCAGAAAGATCTCGATTCCATCCACTATTATGCCGAAATGGCCATGTCAATGGCCCGTCAACTGAACTATGAACACGGCATGGCAGAAGCCTATCTCGGCAGATGTGTGTACAATCGTATGAAGGGCAACACGCATCTCGCGCTGGATGAAGGACTGAGGGGACTGGAAATTTTTGAAAGATCGGGAGACCGGAAAGGAATTGCCTATGCCTGTATGCAGATTGCTCAGGTATATAAGGAATTTGCCAGTTCTGACCTGCTTGACGAATATCTCGGAAAAGGTATCGAATTTGCCAACCGGGCAACGCAGATTTATGAATCACTGAATGATTCTTCGGCCCTGGCTACCAGCCTGAATGTTGCAGGCATCATTTACCGCGACAGGGGAAAAATTGCCGGCCAGGAGTATTACTACGACAGCGCATTTAAATGTTATGAGCGGGGTATTGAGATCGTAAAACGGTGCTGCGCGCACCTGGATGAATATCCGCTGGCAAGACTATACAACAACATCAGCCAGATTTACACCATACCCAAAAGAGACTATACCACGGCTTTGCGCTACAGCCAGATGGCCGTGGAGATCAATAAGCGGTTGAATAACCTGAATAGTCTTACCCACAACTACATGAATATTGCCGATATCTACCGGCGTATGGGTAAACCGGCAGAAGGGTTGCCCTATGCTATTTTGGCGAAGGATATTTCCATGCAGTTGAATTCACCAACACGCATCGGAAATGCCTACGGCATGCTGTCTTCGGTGTATCGGTCAATGAAAAGGTACGACTCTGCCTTGCACTATTTTCAACTGGCCGACCATATTTCCGATTCGTTTGCCAATATCAGTAAATCGCAAATGATCGCTGAAATGCAAACACGATTTGAAACAGAAAAGAAAGAATCGGAGATTGAACGTCTCGGCGCAGTGAATGCCATTAAGAACAAACAGATACAATACCTGGTGGGCGGACTGGTGTTGTTTGGTTTGCTGGCTGCAGCAATGGTGTTGTTGTACAGGAGGGTAAATAAGCAGAAAGAACTGATCACGCGTCAAACCAAGCAACTGGAAGTGATGATGAAAGAACTGCATCACCGCGTTAAGAACAACCTGCAGATCGTGAGCAGTCTGCTGAGCCTGCAAACCTACCGGCTGAAAGACGAGGAATCGATCGCTGCCATTCGGGAAAGCCAGCAACGCGTGCAGGCCATGAGCTTTATTCACCAGCGACTTTACAAGACTGATCAGCTGACTTCAGTAAATATTCGGGAATACATTACCGACCTCACCGAATCGCTGCTCGCCAGCTATGGTTACGACCGCGATGGTTTCGATCTGCAGATTGTGGTGGAAAATGAAATCATGGATGTGGATAAGGCATTGCCCATTGGCCTGATTGTAAACGAAATTGTGACCAACGCCTTTAAATACGCCTATCACGATGTAAAATATCCCTCATTGCATATAACCTGCACCGAAGATGGAAATGATATTAATCTTATTATAAAAGATAATGGCGCCGGCCTTGATGAAGCAAAATGGAAACAAAGCGGCGGCTCATTTGGTAAGCAACTGGTAACAACACTTTGCCGGCAGTTGCGCGCCAAACAAACCCTGGAAGTAAACAACGGCACTTGTTTTCAATTTGTGATTCCCAAAAATTTGCAGGCAGCATAATGACATCAGAAAAAATCAACATACTGATTGTAGAAGATGAATCAATCGTAGCAATGGACTTATCCGCCGGACTGATGCATAGCGGATACAATGTAGCCGGCATTGCCGACAATTACCAGGACGCCCTTAGCCTGTACGAACAAAACGATGTAGACATAGTGTTGATGGATGTGAACCTGATAGGTGAGAAAGATGGTATTGATACAGTGGTTGATCTTATGAAGATCAAGCAGCGCCCGGTAATTTACCTTACCGCCTTCACCGACGCCCGGACGGTGGAACGCGTAAAAAAGACCTACCCCGCGGCGTTTCTCATAAAGCCCTACAGCATCGCCAATGTACGCATTGCCATCGACCTGGCATTAAACAGCTTTGCCGCATTAAAAGAAGAGCCATCCGAATCTGGAAAAGTCATTCCCCTGCAATCGTCCGCCGACGACGCAGAAAAAGGCACAACGCCCGACAAAGAAACCATTCTTCAAATCCAGGACAGCATTTTCATAAAACAGAATTACCAATTCGTCAAAATTCGCCTCTCCGATATTCAATATGTAGAGTCAGACAACAACTACGTGCGTATCATCACCCATTCCAACCTCTTCGCGCTGCGGCTTTCATTAAACCAGCTGTTAGAAAAAATCATTTTCGCCTCACTCGTACGCATCCACCGCTCTTATGCCGTCAATCTTCACGCCATCAAATCATTTACCGAGCAGGATGTAATTGTGGGCGACAAAGAACTACCCATCGGCAAAAATTATAAGGAAAGTTTCCTTAAGCGCTTCAATTTTCATTAGCAAGCTGCACCAGCAACTCCCCGCCAAAAAGGGAGGGCCAGGTACCAGGCGGCCCATCGATCACTTGACCGTCCCTTAGCCGACACGCTACACCCGAAACCCCTAACTTTGTCTCATGCATCGCAGACAATTCCTTACCGTTACTGGCAAAGCCGGACTTGCGTGGTCCGCAGTACCGCTTATAAAAGGCATGAACAGAACAGCCAACTACCGGCTGGCACTTATCGGCTCAGGCTGGTGGGGCATGAATATATTGCGCTGTGCGCTGAGGCATGGCGGCTGCTCACTGACATCCATATGCGATGTGGACGAACGTCAGTCGGTCGCGGCTTTGGCTGAAGTTGCCAGGCTCACGTCGGATAAACCGAAGGTATATCGCGACTTCCGCGAGTTGTTGCACAAGGAAAAACCGGAAATCGTGATTGTTGCTACGCCCGACCACTGGCATCCGCTGATTACTATTGCCGCTATTGAGCAGGGCGCACATGTGTATGTGGAGAAACCCATTGGTCATACCATCAACGAGGGTAAGGCCATGGTGAGCGCGGCGCGCAAACACGACCGCATTGTGCAGGTAGGTACGCATCGTCGCGTGTCGCCGCACAACATATCGGGTATGGAATTTCTGAAATCGGGCAAGGCCGGAAAGATTGGTATGGTACGCGCATTTGTGCACTATGGTGGTGGGGCAGGACAAAAAACACCCGATGCTGAAGTGCCAAAAGGTCTTGACTGGGACTTCTGGTGCGGCCCGGCGCCTATAAGGCCATATAATCCTTCCATCCATCCCAGGGGCTTCCGCAATTACCTGGATTATGCCAACGGCATGTTGGGCGACTGGGGCATTCACTGGATGGACCAGGTGCTTTGGTGGACAGAAGAAAAATTTCCGCGTAAAATATTTTCCGTGGCGGGTCGCCATATAAAAGAAGACAGCACCGATGCGCCCGATACGCAGGTGGTGCTGTATGAATTTGAAAGTTTCACTGCCACCTGGGAGCATCGTCAATACGCCGCCAACGAAGCGGAAAAGACCAATATCGGCTGCTATTTCTATGGCACCGAAGGCACGTTTCATATGGGCTGGCTTGATGGCTGGACATTTTACCCCTCCAACAAGAACAAACCCATTATTCACGAAGATCCAAAGCTGGATAAGCCCGACGATCAAAACATTGCCGGGCTGTGGGCCGATTTCATGCATTCAATAGCCAACAAGTGGCGGCCGGTCTGCGATATCGAAATTGGTCACCGCAGCACCAACATGAGCCTGCTGGGCATGCTTAGCTGGAAGCTTGGCCGCAGCGTAGCCTGGGATGGTGAAAAGATCATCGGCGACGATGAGGCCAATGCATTATTGCAGCGTAAGTACAGGGGAGAGTGGGTGTACCCCACCGTGTAAATCATTCTGTTTTCACCAGTTTTACTGTTTCATTCCATCCCTGTCCGCTTACGCGCAGCGCGTAGATTCCTTTTGCCAAACCATTTGCTTCGGGTAAAGTGATTGTATTCAAGCCGCGGGATACCTTAATTGTCTTTTGCAACAACAATCTACCCGCCTGGTCAGCCATCTGCAGCATAATGGGCCCCTCATTTTGCACATCAACTCTCAATTGCAGGTTTTGGGCAAATGGATTGCGCAGGACGCCGACTTTGTTGGTGAAGTCACCAGCCTGGCATACTACCGTGCGGCTGTACGAGAAATTACCATCGATATCTACCAGTTTTAACCGGTAATAATTGTTACCCGCCACAGGATTAGTGTGTAAGAAATTATAGAGCGTCTTATTCGCTGCAGGCACCATGCCGATGGTGGTAAACGAAGTACCATCGTGACTGGTTTGTACTTCATAGTGTTTGAAATCGACTTCATCCGCCACCTGCCATTCCACCAAAACTCCATTCGCATTGGGCGAAGCAGTTATTCGCTGAATAGTGACCGGCAGTGCGCCACCCAACAGGCCGGTCACGAAAAAACCGCTGAAGCCTGTTACGGGGAAAGTCACTTCCCACCATTGGTTGGCATCATTCCACACAACGTTTTCGGCGCCGGGATTGATGAGCACTGCTGCAGGACCGGGGCCTGGCCAACCGGTATAGGTGCCGGGAGTGGTGCCCGTGCCATGGTATTGTGTAACGCACAGGTTGCTGCGGCCCTTCATATCGTCTGGTCCCGTTGGCAGATCGAATTCCGTTCCTGCCCTGGCAGCATTATAACTGTCAAACTCCGATTGCCGGAAATATAAAGTGATATTGGCCGTTTTGGTATGCGGATCGGTAGTAGGGGTAATGTTGTAATATCTTTTCACATATGGCTGTCCGTTGTATGCCGGTTGGTCGGAGGCAATATCAACCTTTACCTGCACAGTGCCGTTCACGGGGTTACCGCCTGCCGGCGTAATGGTAACATACCGCTCGCAGTCGGGTGAGTTCACGTTCGGGTTACGATCGCTGATAATCTGGACTACCGAAAGGGGCTCGTCCGTTAATTGCATGTCGTTTAACTCCAGTTTGAACTTTTTTGTTTGTGTGCTGCATCCACCAATGGCAGCTATTGCGTAATATTCACCGGCATCAGCTTCATTTACGTTGTAAACAGACAATGAGGGTATTTCACTGCCTTCAATGTACGAGCCAGTAGCTGTGGTGCCATCGACCAGTTGGGCATCGCCATGGTACCAGGCGTAATTGATATTTTCACCGGCAACGGCTACTGAAAAAGTTGCCCTGTTGCCCGGGCAAATGCTAACATCGCTGGGTTCAATTAGTATTTCGGGCCTCGGATACTTGGTTATGGTTATGAAAGGAAGGGGAATTTCGTTCAGAAGCATTTCGTCATAGTGTAGCTGAACTTGTACATCTCCCTCCATGCCATTCGAGGTATAGTTAAACACTGCCTTTCCATCCTCGCCAAGGTCGATATGCCTTTGATACAAACCTACGGGGGACTCATTAACCCGGAAAACAACCGGCTTTCCAATGAAAACTGAAAGGTTAGATGGGTCGACTGGTTCACCGTTTGAACCTCGGAAAAAGGCCGTAATGGTCGTTCCGTCTCCTGGGCGACTGGCACATACTTCGGTTTTCTCTGCCATCATATCTAATTGAAGCCATGGGCTCAAGATGAGCGTGCCGGTGGCGCCATCTTTATGGTCAAAAATATCAGCATAACTGCACCACGATTGTGGTCCGCGATTACATCCCCACCAGTTATAGGTAGCGTCCACGTTGCCATCGGCATGTCTCACACCCAGTTGCTTTGTTGTAAGATGGCGCGATCCATTTCTGTAAAAATGATTGTAATTAATATAAGCAGTTTTCCCTTTATCAACACTATAGGTGATAGCAATAGCACCTCCGACACCTGATTCACCCGAAGCCACATTATCGGAAAAATAGTTATTCCTGATAATTACGTCGGTCGTTTTGTCTCCCAAAGCCAATACATCAATGGCTATGGCACCACCCTCACGGTAGTTATTGGTAACAGCATTGTTATGGAAGTAAGAATGGGTGACGGTGAATGATCCTGACTCTGAACGGAGACTATAAAAGATTGCTCCGCCATCTCCAACAGGCGTTGCATTACCAATAAAAGAGCAATGGTCGATGATAATCTTGCCGCCACCACCGATCGAAAGCGCGCCGCCATTGGTACCGGCTAATGCACCTTGAATTGAGTTTTTTTCAAAAACACAATTGGTAATGGTGATTTCATTGGATGGTCCGCCACAAAGAATGGCACCACCACCATAGTAGTCGGAGGTAACCAGTCCATTTTGGAAGCGGATGCCATCGAAGCTCACTTTTACATCAGGAACAGTGGCGGTAGGATTGATTCTGAAAATCCTATCCCGGAAGGAGGTAGTCATATTGATAATGGTATTGTCGGCACCTTCACCCACAAAATGGATGGTGATGGGGTTGTCGCCAAAGCTTATCTGACCCATTGTCAGATCGTACGTGCCCGCCGCCAGGTGAATGGTATGCGGACCGGGGCCTGCTGCTTCTGCCGCAGCAACCGCACCACGCAACTGGTTAACAGCATTGCCGTCGGTAGTGACAGTCACATAAAAATCATTACCACAAACGTATAATACGTTTAGCAAAAAAATTATGATCGATAGGATTCGCAATCTCATATAGTCAGGTTTTGGCGTTGAATTATTTCTTCATCAGCTGTGAGGGGGTATCACCCCCTGGGTGGCAATACAAAAATTGAGTGTCGTATATGGCATCATGTTATTATGAGCTGCACCACCACCTTCGGTGGAAATTGCCGCATTGTTCAATGGCGCTTCATTTTGCTGCACAGATGCTGCATAGAAATTGGGGTCAGGGCGAATACCGGAGGGCCTGGCCCAGATATTATTCGCCGGCTCGCCGCTATTGCCCGTCTCGCTGGCATTGGCCGCGTGGGTATGATTGGGCATTTCGTTGATGGTGAGTGTAACCTGTTCGGCGCCGCCGGTGCTGCCCAATTTAATGGCCTCCATCTTCGGTGCCTCTCCATACATCAACGCGGCACGCGCCTTCAGGTTGGGCAATGCAAAATTGTTCAAGCCATTGCCGCCGTAAGTGGTGGTAACAACCGAAAACAAACTGCTGTATTTGGTGATTTCCACGGCCTGCCCGTCACAATGGAGCCAGGTGTTTGGTAACACATTTCCAGCCAATATCCTGATTTCACCTACCCATTCATCACTGATTTCAGATTTTGAATCCGGGCGCGGAACAATTCCTTCCACTGCAATGCAGATGTTCAGCGCGAGGTAGGGCGCCATATTATTGTGCGGCTTGTTATTTCCAACTGTAGCCAACGCCTGCGACGACATCGTCCCGGTTTCACGGGTACCATACGGCGTGTATTCGGCATTGGCCGCCCAGAAGTTATTGTTGGGGGAGAGATTGTCGGGCAGACTGCCGCTGGCCACAGCCTGGTGCGAATGCCGCGGAATTTCATTCAGTGTAAGTTGGTGCGCTTCTTCGCCACCCTTATCACCGGGCTTATAATTTCCGCCACGATGAATAGGCACGCGGCCCCGCAGATCGGGCAATGCAAAGGTTTGTACTCCATCGCCGCCATAGGTTTTGCCAAGAAGCGTGAACAAGGCGGGATAATCACTCACACGCAGCAATCGACCATCGCATGGCAACCATCCACCGGGTATTAGGTGGGATGAAAATATTCTCAGTTCTGATAAGTACGGTTGAACAGCCACATGAAAAAATTTATGGTTTTAAAAAATTATCCAGGCCATTTGCCTGTCAGTGCAATTACGAAATTGATAGCCTGGTAAGGAATGCGATTTTCATGGGCCGCGTCATTGCCCTCTGGCGTAATCGCCACTTGATTCATGGTAACGGTTCCGGCGCCGGTGAAATAGGGGTTACTACGTGAATAGCCCCAGAAATTGTTAAAAGGATTTTCCTGTCCACCGGTATTGCTGGCTCGCACAGCGTGGGTATGCGCGGGCAGTTCTTCCACGGTAAGTTGCACCTTCGCTTCGCCACCGCTTTTACCCAAAGGATAATCGTCGCTGATGCTGATAGGTACGCGGCCGCGCAGGTCGGGCAGCGCAAAAGTGTCGGTGCCATCACCGCCATAGCTGTTGTCAATGGCCTGGAACAGTTCTTCGTAATCGGCAATTTTCAACAGGCGTCCATCGCATGGCGCCCAGCCTTCGGGCGCATAGGAGCCGCCAAACATCCTGATTTCTCCTACATAGGGGTCGGCAAAGTCAAAAATGGGATCGGGCATAATAATCGGGTGTATGCGTGCGATTAATGTATGCTGCAAGTTTTCATTTTGCCAATCACACAACCAAAAAACCGATGGGGAAAAGCCGGGGACGAGAGGGGGACAAAAAGGGGACATGCCTTACTGACATGTATATGTGACAATATGGTAAGAAAATTCAGGCGGTGATGGCCTCTACCAACTCTTCCAGCGAACTTTCATCCGGCAGGTTGATTTTTTTTCGAAGTCTTTGTCTTGCTTTTTTTACGGCATCGTAGGTAACGCCCAGCATAAAGGCCATGTTTTTGGGCGGGAGCTGCAGTTTGGTGAGTGCCAGCAGGCGTATATCCGCGGGACTGAGGTCGGGTATTCTTTCTTTCAACCGAACAAAAAAGCCGGGGTAAACTTTTTCAAATAATTGCCTGAATTTTTTCCAGTCTTCTTCCGTAAGTATGGTGGCTTCCAGCAGACTGGCCAGGTTACCTTCGCGATCGTGACGATAGTCGTGCTGCTGCAGTTTGTCCCGCAGCTGTTCCAGCAATTCATTTTTTTCCTTTAATTGATGGGTATAATTTATCAATTCTCTTTGCGCAAAACTGAGTCGTTCTTCCGCCAGTTCTTTTTCCTTTCTGCGTTTCAGCAATTGGCGGTTGTAGAGCAAAAGTGCAATCAGGGCCAGTAATACCAAACCTATCAGCAGGCTATTGCGCAGCAACACCTGTTGTTTTCTCTGGTGCTCCAGTTGATTCACCACGTTCAGGTGTTTCTCAGCTTCCAGTCGCAGCAATGCCTGGTTAAATGCTTTTCTGTCGCGCATGGTGGCCACGCTATCCTGCCACGCCAGCAAAGAATCGGCATAGTAGCTGCTGGTCTTATAATCGCCTTTGGCCCTGGCCAGCTGATACAAATTTTGATACCAGCTTTTCAACATTAAAGGGTGGGGGTCGATGTAAACAAAAGGCCTGCTATGCTCAATATATTTTTGCGCCTGTTCCAGATCTCCTTTCTGCAAATAAATCTCGGCCAGGTTGAGGGCCGCGTTGACGGCGCTGCCTGTTTCCCCCGCCTTCATGCTTCCGTTAAAATCTGATTCCAGCAGGGGCAGGGCTTTTTCGTACTGTCCCTGCATGAACCAGGCATTGCCCAGGTTGCCCTGCACCAATGCCATATAGACTTCGTCGTTGAGATCTGCCGCATCCTGGTAAGCTTTTTCATACCAAACGATGGCCGAGTCGTAGTGTTGTAACTGCCGATAGGCCAGCGCCAGGTTATTGTACAGGGCAGGAGCGTACACAATTTTTTTCCACCAGGAAGGCAGGTCGGCCGTTTTACGAAAGTACCTGATGGCTTCGCGGTACTCACCAAAATGGTAGTAGCAACCAGCCAGCGCATTGGAGTAATGGTGCAGGTAATGATAATCCTGCTGGCTGATATATCGATTGAAGACGGCCTGTGCCTTTTGCATGTACTCAAATGCTTTCACATAGTAGCCGCCATGGTAATAAAAAAAGCCGGTGTAGTGCCAGCATTCAGCCTGCGTGAGCGGCCAGTTTTTGCTGGACGCCTCGCTGGCTGCCTGCAGCATGAAATTAGCGCGCTGTTCAGTGTCTTCCGAGTTCGATGCCTTGTAAACCTTTTGTAGCAGCCATGCCTGCCGGCGGAGGGGATGATTTTTTTCCTTTTCGAACTGTCGTTCAACGCGGGCCAGTTCAGTCAGTACGGGTTGAGAATCCTTTTCAGTGAGGCTGGTATGATACCAGGTAAGCAGGTCACACACCTGGTTTTCGCTTGGCTGCAGAGGCGGTGAACCGGTCTGAGCAAAAGCCTCTTTCCCGATGCAGGAGCATAGGAGAAGGTATAAAAATGTGGTGAGGGGCCTTTTCACACAAAGCATATCTGCATGCAAAATAGAGGTTTTGGCGGAATGTGGGCGCTCTTTGCCTGGCAAGAGGCAATGTTATGGAAATCTTTTCTTTATATACATTTTTTACCTTACATTTGCAGCCCATTTCGGGTAGTGGCGCAGCCCGGTAGCGCACTTGTATGGGGTGCAAGGGGTCGCTGGTTCGAATCCAGTCTACCCGACTAAAAGCCAGATCAAAACAAATCAATGCCTGTAAATTTTTATGGTTTACAGGCATTTTTGTTTTTGGAAATACCAGTTTCTATCAAAAAATATCAGATTTCATGTGAGTAATTCTGTGAGTAGAATGTGGCACGCGC